>Ga0194057_10000628_pt1 | contig 18374 bp, 17 predicted proteins | sample SepL4415m_MetaG_FD_155474 | JGI IMG/M metagenome (GOLD analysis project Ga0194057, IMG submission 155474) | Anoxic zone freshwater microbial communities from boreal shield lake in IISD Experimental Lakes Area, Ontario, Canada - Sep2016-L442-15m | ecosystem: Environmental > Aquatic > Freshwater... | reverse complement strand
TCCTGCGGGCGTGACAGAGGGTCACCAAAACCCGTCAAATGGTCGCTAAAACCCGTCAATTCGGGCGTAATCCACAACCCCCGGGGTTGCCGCCTCGATCGTGTTCAGGACGCTCTCGAACCCGTCATCGTCCCCGTAGTAGGGGTCGGGGACGTCGAGTTCCGCGGACATTTCGGGAAGGCCCGCCAGGGCAGGATCGAACGATCTCAAGGCCCGAACATGGGCGTGCTCGAGTCCGTGCCGCTGGGCCAGCCGGCGCAGATCTGCCAGATTCTCAGCGTCGAGAGCCAGCACGAGATCGACGTCGTCAAACCAGCGCGGATCAAACTGCCGAGCCCGGTGGTCGAGTTCGTAGCCGTGCGCATTCAAAACGCGCATGGCACGTGGATCGGCGGGATCTCCCGCGTGCCACCCACCGGTGCCGGCGCTGCTGACAGTGACGTCGAGCCCGGCTTCGTCGAACGCACGACGAAGCACCGCTTCGGCGATGGGGCTCCGGCAAATATTGCCGGCGCACACCGCCACCACGCGGTACGTCATGTCAGGCGGCGACAACCTCGACGGGGAGTTCGAACCCGACCTCAGGGTGCAAAGACACTGAGACTGAGTGCGTGCCCACCGTCTTGATGGGAGTGGTGAGGCGAACGGCACCCTTGTCGAGTGCAGGACCGCCAGCAGCAGAAATCGCTGCCACGACGTCGGCCGTCGTCACCGAGCCGAACAACCGGCCGCCGTCTCCGGCACGCTGGGTGATGACAACAGTGAGTGCACCGAGCGCGCTCTTCACTTCCTGAGCGTGCTCGACGCCACGGATCTCGCGCGCACCACGTGCCCGCTTGATCTGTGCCACCTGCTTTTCGCCACCCTTGGTCCACGCAACTGCGTGACCACGGGGCAGCAAGTAATTGCGGCCGTAGCCGTCCTTGACCTCGACGACGTCGCCGGGGGTGCCGAGTCCTGAGACGTCGGCCGTGAGGATGAGCTTCATCTTCGTTGCTCCTGGGGTGGTGGGGTCAGCGCACCGAGGCGGTGTAGGGAAGCAGGGCGACCTCGCGGGCATTCTTGACTGCCATAGCGATGTCGCGCTGGTGCTGGGTGCAGTTGCCCGTCACCCGACGAGCCCGGATCTTGCCGCGGTCAGAGATGTACTTACGCAGCAAGGGGACGTCCTTGTAGTCGATCGGCATCGCGTCTTCACGACAGAAGACACAGGCCTTCTTCTTGATCTTGATCTGACGTGCGGGAGGCTTGGGGGCCATGGTGGTTCTCCGTAGGTTTCGGATTCCCGGCGGTCTGATTGAGCCGCCGGCATGGTCGGTTGGGGGAGGTTAGAAGGGAGGCTCGTCGAAGCCACCACCGGAAGCGGAACCGCCACCGGATGATGCCCACGGGTCGTTGCCACCCGACGAGGAGCCACCTGATGTGGCTGCGCCGGAGTCGCCACCGCCGAAGCCGCCGCCACCACCGCCACCGCCACCTCGGGCACCCTTGGTGACCTTGGCTGTAGCGCTGCGAAGCGCCGGGCCGACCTCGTCGACCTCGACTTCGAACACGGTGCGCTTCTCGCCCTCACGCGTTTCGTACGACCGCTGCTTGAGCCGGCCGGTGACGATCACGCGCATTCCCTTTGTCAGGGATTCGGCAACGTTTTCGGCGTACTGACGCCACACATTGCACGTGAGGAACAGTGAGTCGCCGTCTTTCCACTCGTTCGTCTGACGATCGAACGTGCGAGGGGTCGAGGCGATGCGGAAGTTAGCCACGGCCGAACCGCTCGGCGTGAATCGCAATTCAGGGTCGTCGACTAGGTTTCCGACAACCGTGATGGGAGTCTCGCCGGCCATGTCAGGCCTCGGCCTTCACCACAGCTGGCGTCTCGACAGCAGGAGTCTCGGCAGCGGGCTTTTCAAAAACTGGCTTCACGACAGCAGGCTTCACAACGGCCGGACGGTGCACCTTGGTACGCAGCACGGCGTCGTTGAGGTTGAGCTGGCGGTCGAGTTCGGCAACAGCAGCAGGTGTGCACGAGATGTCGAGCACCGCGTAGATACCTTCAGTGCGCTTGTCGATTTCGTAGGCGAGACGACGACGTCCCCAGATGTCGACCTTGTCGACGGTTCCGCCGTCGACCTTCACGACATTGAGAAAGGCATCGAGACTGGGAGCGACGGTGCGCTCTTCTAGTTCGGGGTCGAGGATCACCATGACCTCGTAGTGACGCGTAGACATCCCACCTCCTGTGGGCTAAACGGCCACGGGCTCTCCGTGGCAGGAGGGTGTGCGTCCGCTTGACGCTCCTCCGAGTGGATCCCGGGGGAACCGGCAAGCCTGCCAAGGCTACCGCCCAACCCCTCCATGCAGGAAATCAGGTCGGTGTGACATCGGGCTCAGCAGTCGTTGAGCCCGTGGATGGCCCCATCGATTCGGTGATGTGGACAACGGCAGCCGATCGATCAGGGGGCGCGTTGTCCGGTCTCCGGATCGACCACTTCAACCCGCTCGGTGCGCGGAGCCATCCTGCGTTGATGTCTGTGGGTTCCGAGTTCGCCAAGGTCGGTTCGACGTCCCGGCACAGTGACTACTCCCGGCCAGCCGTGTTGCTGGTGCAGTGCCTCGACCGCATAGGCGAGCCAGCTGCCGATATGCCGCCGGCGCATGTCGGGCTTCACGAACACCTGATCCAGCGTTCCTGTGTCAGCCCACCAACGCATCGCGCCCGCCTGATCATCGTTGGTGAGCGCTATCTGCTCGAACTCATCGTTCGCGATAACGGTGCCTGGCGGAAGGTGGTCGGTGGCAAATGCGACGATGCTGCAGCCGGGGCGTCCATCGACTGAGTCGGGTACTTCCACCAGCCAGAGATCCGGAAGGCCTGCCACGGCCCACTGCGCGACGCTGATGTGGCGGCGCAGGTGCGAATCGAGGCCCGCCTTCCACAGCACGAGAGCGTCGGAGTACTGCGATGCATCGACTCCGGGACCCACGATGCTTGAGTCGGGGTGGTCATCGCTGAGGTAGGCCCGAACCGACCACAGGTCGTGGCCGATCAACGCCGTACGCAAGTACCAGATGCCGGCGAAGTCAGCCGGCGCTTCGATTGAGCCGTGCGTCACTTCGTGCGGTACAACGCCATGACATCAGCGTTTCGCACCGTGTAGCACTGCCCCTTGCCCGCCGGCACCGCCCACTTGGCGCTGAAGTGCTTCTCGCGCACCTCGAAGACCGACGGGGCGTTGTCAAGGTAGTCAAGGGGATCCAGCGTTTCGCAATCGACGTGAACCACCGCTAGATAACCCACGTTGACATCGGACATGACACACCCAGCCCCGGAGTCTTCGACCCGGAACTCCAATTCTTGGGTGCCACCCGCCTTGGCCTTGTTCACCGCAGGAAATGGCTTAACCCCATCGAAGAAACCCACCGTGACCATCGTGACCTTGGCGCCGTAGAACTGCGGGCTCGCGAGAGTCGGTGCCGTGGGCGAGCAGAGCGGAAGGGTGGTTTTCTCGCTCGGAGCCTTGGCCTTCTTCTCAGCCGGCGCGGCGTCGGCTGAGGCGGCCGCAGCGATTGGAACCATCCCGAGGGCAGCTGCTGAGGCAAGTGCCGTGGCGCGCAGGAGGCGAGTTCGCGTTGGGTTCATTCATCGAACCTAGTGCAGGGTGGGCCCAGCGCCTAGGCCTGCGCGAGGGCATTCCGCGCTGTGGACGCCTCCCCATTTCATTCCATGGGTACCGAAAACTGCGTCTATGCGTGCCTAATGTCCCCCCATGCGGAAATGGGGGTGAAGGGGTGGGGGTAGGAGTCGGGCAGAATCAGGGGGTGGAAACAACAGCCCTGCGGATTGCAACCTGGAACATCAACTCGGTGACCTCTCGCCTTGAGCACCTGCTCGCGTGGCTCGAACGCGTTGAACCCGATGTGGTGTGCCTGCAGGAACTCAAGTGCGCCACCGACGCCTTTCCAGCTGAGGCGCTGGCCGCGGCGGGATATGAATCGGCAGCACATGGCGATGGTCGCTGGAATGGCGTGGCGATCATCTCGCGCGTCGGCATCTCCGACGTCGTGCGCGACCTTCCGAATCAACCCGAATTCGAGGGAGTCGTCGAGCCGCGCGCCATCGGTGCGACGTGCGGCGGCGTGCGGGTGTGGTCGCTGTACGTGCCGAACGGCCGCGAACCCTCCCACGAACACTTTCAGTACAAGTTGGCCTGGCTTGAGCAACTGCGCGTCACCGCCGAGGCAGAACTCGCGTCTGTGGGCGACCTTCCGTTGGCCTACCTCGGCGACTACAACGTCGCGCCCACCGATGCCGATGTGTGGGACATTGCGCTGTTCGCCGAGTCAACGCACGTGACACCGCAAGAACGGGCGGCGCTCACCGCACTTGAAGCAACGGGTCTGGTTGAGGTACTCCCGCGACCGCTGAAGTACGACATCGCGTACACCTTCTGGGACTACCGGCAGTTGGCCTTTCCGAAGAACAAGGGCATGCGCATCGACCTTGCGTATGCGAATCCGGCTTTCGCTTCGCGGGTCACCGACGCGTACGTCGATCGCGAAGCGCGCAAGGGCAAGGGAACGAGCGATCACGCGCCCGTGGTGGTTGAAATCAATGGCTAAGCCCGCGTACGACCCTTCTTCGCCTTCACCGGCATGCGAGGTGTGCACCGCTCCTTACCTTGCCTGGCAGATCGAGAAGAACTGCGTGTTGTGGCGATGCCCTCGATGTGGCCACATTGAACGCGACATCGCATTGTCTACCGCCAACGCACGCTCACTGGAATACGGCGGTGATCCGCAGGCAGACGCATTTCGACGCCGACTCACTCAACGCCGGATCCTCGCAGCCACGCAGGGACGGCGGGGGCGGCTGCTTGACGTCGGCTGCGGAGATGGCTCGCTTGCGCGGCAACTGGCCTCAGACTTCACCTCAGTAGTAGGTATCGACCGACATGCAGCGTCCGTCGTCGAAGGCAATGTCGTACTAGAAGACGCGACATTTGAATCTTTCGAAGCAGCCGCGCACTCTTTCGATGCCATCACAGCCATTCACGTCCTTGAGCATGTCAACGACCTGGCCGCCACGCTGGAGCACTGCCACTCCTTGCTCGTCGACGGAGGCGTGTTTTACGCGATCACTCCGAACGCGTCGAGTGCTTCGCTGCGGGTGTTCCGCGAACACTGGTGGATGTTGGAAGACCCAACGCATCGTCGCTTTCTTTCGGAAGATTCAGCGCTCAACGTCCTTGAATCCGCGGGGTTTGACAGTGTCACCGTCACCGGACTCATCACCGACAGTTTGATGTGCCCTGCCGCCTCCGCCGCCCGATCGATGAAGGGTGAGTTAGCGCCCCAAGGAGTACTGGCATCACGGGCAGCGCGCTACGCAGCCCTGGTGTCCACTCCAGCAGTGGCGGCACTACGAGCAGTGCGACCACAATGGCGTGACAGCATCGAGATCGTGGCGCGAAAGTCACCACAATGAGGCGCCTGTTGTGGACCTCGCTCGCCGACGAGCGTCCGAATCGCGAGTTCCACTGGCTCTCGCTCATGCCCGCCACGCGAGTCACCGTGGCTGGTGGCCCCCCACCCTCTGGCGATGTTGACTGGCTTCCCCTCGACTACCGGCGCCCCACCACGCGTTTCACCGAGGCAGCGGCCCTCGCATGGCTACGGGGACTTGACTCCGTTTCCGGCGATGACTTCGACTGGGTGGCCTCGCTCGAATTGTGCAGCCTCGTCACTGGACAGGTCAGCGCGTGGGCACGTACACGAAAGACGCGTCAGTGCGTGGTGATCTGGGCCAATGACCCAGAAATTCTTTTCTACCGACTGCCTCCGTTTGCGCAAGCCACCAAGCGAGCTCGCCACGCCGATCTCTACTTGAATCTCGTGCGCTCTGGTTACGACCACTGCCTGGCTCTCGGCTTGCCAGAAGAGAAGTGCGCTTGGGTTCTTCCGGGAGTTGACACCTCGATCTTCAGTCCGCCCCCCACCGCACCGCAACGGCCCACCATCACCTTCGCGTCCGGTCTCGCACCCAAGAAGGGCCTTGATCTCGTGATCGAAGCCTTTGAGCGAGTGGTTCTTCCGCAGGTACCGGAAGCTCTGCTGCAGGTCGTCGGGGAAGGGCCCGACGAGCGACTCGTTCACGCTGCGGCCGACCGGCACCCGCACTCTGTCGCATACCTGGGCGGCGGAGACTCACACCACGTTGCCGCCGCCTTGCGGCAGACGACCGTCTTCACCACCGCTCCATGGGCCCAACGACGATGGAACGAGCAATATGGCCTTGCGTACCTGGAAGCGATGGCGTGCGGAGTTCCGGTCGTCACCACGATTTCAGGCACTAACCACGAGGCTGTCCAACCACCGAATCTGCGCGTGCCCCATGACGCTGAGGCACTTGGAAGTGGCTTGCTGGCATTCCTGACCGATGAAGTGCGCAGGTCTGCAGTCGGAGCGCACAATAGACAAACGGTCCTGCGCGACCACGACATGCTCACGCAGTGTGTGCGTATGGGTGAGGTATTCCAGCAACACGAGGCCCACTAGAGCCACACCGGGACGTATGCTCCCCCAAGAGACGAAGGGGAACGCGGTGGCAACAATCGAACGTGCCGGGCAGCCGGACCAATCAACAACGCCTTCGTCTGAGCATTCGTCGTTACTAGGGCACATTCCTGCTTTGGATGGGCTTCGAGCACTCGCGGTGCTCGGCGTGATGCTTTATCACTCTCAACTGGGAATCATCAGCGGCGGTTTTCTCGGCGTCGACCTCTTCTTCGTACTGAGTGGTTTTCTCATCACCAGTTTGCTGCTCGCGGAGTTTCAGCGGCAAGGTTCCATTGACTTGATTGCATTCTGGGGTCGACGCGTTCGCCGGTTGGCCCCCGCGTTGATCTTCATGGTCATCGTCACGCTTTCCGTTGCGTGGTTGATCAACAATGCGCGCGGCGCGGCAAATGGACGCGATGCAATCGCCTCGCTGCTTTATGTCAACAACTGGAATCAGACAGCCGTCAAGACCAACTATTTTGACACCTTCGTGGGAGCATCGCCGTTCCTTCATACGTGGTCACTCGGCATTGAGGAACAGTTCTACTTTGTGTGGCCCCCATTACTCGTCTGGTTTCTCGCGTCGCGCGGAGGGCGGCTGTCGGGCCTGACATCTCTGGTGATGGCCGCAGCCATAGCCTCCGCCACATTGATGTCACTGCGGTTCGACGAGACGAACCCAACGATCGCTTACGTGTCCACCGACACGCGGTTGCAAACGATCGCGGCTGGAGCAGCGGTAGCCATTCTCATGGCCGGACCGCAAGGACATCAGATCCGCACCTGGTTACGTGCGCATTCCTCAGTAACACGTGCCGCCACAATCGTGACTTTCGGACTTCTCTTGGTGGCGTTCGTCACCGTTCATGACACGTCGCCTTGGCTGTTCCACGGCGGATTCTTACTCCTCGCCGCCTTGTGCGCCGCGCTCATTTTGCTGGTGGTTTTCGCGCCATCGAACGCCATCACCCGAATGTTGTCGCTGCGCCCCATCACAGCGATTGGAGTGGTGTCCTACGGTCTCTATCTGTGGCACTGGCCCGTCTTCGTACTCGCGGGACCGAACGTCCTACGGCTCAATGGCCTGCCTTTAACGGTGGTCCAATGGGTCCTCACCGCGCTTCTCGCACTGCTCAGCTACGTCCTCATCGAGCGACCCATCCGTACGCGTTGGGTGCGCGACCACTGGGGGCTTGGTGTCGAGCGAATGTCTTTGATCATTGGCATCACCCTCGCGCTGCTCTTGTCTATCGCGGTTGCGGCAAACGGTAAGGAACTGCCTGCTGACGGGACCGAGGCCTCCTCCGCCGGTTCCGGAGCGACATCCGTCTACCTCTACGGCGATTCGGTCTCCTACCGTCTCCGACACGATTTCGATCCCGCGGCACACCCTGAATTCACGATCCTCGGCACGACCGAACTTGGCTGCCCGCCTTTCCCCGTCACCAATATGATCGCGGGTCAGCTCGACCCACCAGCTGAACATTGTCAGCAGTGGTACGACACCTGGACCAAGGACCTTCCAGCCAAGCCCGCCGACTTGAGCATTCTCCCTGGCTCGGAATGGGTGCTATTTGACCCTGTGGTCGATGGGAAGGTGCTGAAGTTCGGTTCATCGGAATGGGCGGCCTACATGTCGAGCGTCTATGACACTTACCGCATTCCACTTCAGGCTCACTCGAAGCGACTCGTCCTGATGAACCAGCCGTGTTACCGCGTCTTCGATGACGGGGTGCAGACGCATCCGCGCATCATCAATGACGATGCACGCGTCAAGGTCTACAACCAATTCGTCGCGGACTACGCGCGTAGCCACAATCTCGCAGTCATCGATACGTTCAACTGGCTTTGCGGCCCGGGCAAAGACCCCGAAATCATTGAAGGTATGAAGACACGCTTCGACGGCCTGCACTACACCTACGAAGGCGCTCAATTCGTATGGAGTTGGCTCGCGCCACAATTGCGGGAACTCGCAACAACGACGAGTTAATCCCGCTTCGTGACGTCCTCAAGTCCAAACAGCGCAAGCGACCCAACACCGATAATCCCCGCTGCCGCCAGCAGGGCGAGTCCTTGTGTTCTGAGTCGGGCCGTCTCAATTCCGCAGGAGTCACCAGAACCGAACCCGGGTGAAGCTGCCGTCCCGCAGGGAAACGGCAAGCCGTTTGGTCCAGAAACCGAAGCTGGCCAGAGGAGCGTCATTACAGCCCACACCGCCACCAGCAATGCGGCCAAGACCCCCGCCTTCGCACCGCGCGAAAGTCGCCTCACCACGTACTGATCTGTGTCCGCAGGAATCTCCGCGTCCATTTCGATGGCCTCCTTCGGCGAAGGTAGTGCTGAGGCTACCGGAGAACGTTCTCTGCTCGGTCTCGGCGGCATAGCATGACCGCGTGGCAGTGCATACAAAAGCTGACTCTCACGAGTCGAGCCCACGCGTACGATCCCGCTCGAGGGTCTCGAGCGCTGAGATAGCTATCTACGCGGTGGGTGCCATCGTTATTGCCGCCGTGCTGCTGCTCGCGCAGCGAGGCGCGTTTGTGCCAGACATCAAGCCGGAGGTCTATCTCAATCCGTGGGCTCGCCTGCGACTCGATCTCTCGACGTGGCTGCCTGACCCTTACCTAGGAACTCAGAACTACAACCTCGGGCTCGCCCCCGTCGATGCCTTCATGGCATTGGTGCAGTCGCTCGGTGTTCCCGCGGAACTCTCGGCGCGCTTGCTACGCATCGGGCTTTACCTCCTTGCCGGCGCAGGTGCGTTCGTACTGTTCAGGAAACTTGCGCCCGAATCAGACCGACCTGCCGCCCGGATCGCCGTGGTGGCGACCTACGTGCTCAATCCTTACTCGATTGTCGCGGGATCAACGCTCGCGATCATGCTGCCGTACGCGGTGTTTCCCTGGTTTCTCTTGGCGCTACGTAGTGCAGTGACCTCTCGAGGTTGGCGAGCTCCGGCCCTCACAGCACTGGCTTTCGCGGCAATGTCCGGCATGAACGTGGGAGCGGTCCCCATCTTGCAAATGGCCCTGGTGCCTGTCTTCATTGTCTGGCTGCTGTGGCTGCGGCACACCGATATCGCCACCGCGATCCGGGGGCTCTTCAAGTGCGCTGTTCTTAGCGTCGCTCTGTCGCTCTACTGGCTCATTCCCGCCTACTACGCACGCGAGACGGCAAATGCAGTCGTCGCCAACAGCGAAACGCTGCCAGCGATTTCGAATCCAAGTGGCTGGGGCGAGGTACTTCGGGGACTGGGCCTGTGGCCGATGTACGGAGGATCGGCGTTGTCGCCATGGCAGCCCGGTTTCACGGTCTACCTCATGTCAACGCTTGTCATCGCCGCTACGTTTGTGCTGATCGCGTTCGCGCTTGCGGGTGCGGCCTACTCCCGCAGCCCCGCACGTGTTCTCGGGGTCGGGGTCCTGCTCACCGTAGGCGCGGTGATGGTGGGCCTGCACCCGATTACTGCGTCAAGCCCCATCGGACTTGCCATGCGCTGGGGCCTTGAGAACGTTCCGGGTCTCATGGCAATTCGAACGACCAACAAGGCAGGTGCAGGACTCGCGCTCGCCATCGCACTACTCATCGGCTTGCTGGTCGGCAAAGTGGCCAGTGCCCGATTTACACTTCCACTTCGAGCCTCTGCCCTTGTGGCCATTACCTGCGTGTGGCTCGTCGCATGCCAACCATTTTGGGCCGGTCAAGCGTACGTTGGACGCTGGGATATCCCCGACTATTGGCGGCAAGCGGCAGCCGACCTCAACAATCCTGACCTCGGCCGCTTGTGGCTCGTCCCAGGTCAAGTACTCGCTGGCTATCGCTGGAGCACCGACAGCGTCGATGACGTCAACCTCTCGCTTCTTGACCGCCGGTCAACCGTGGTTCGCACCGTGCTGCCGACTCAGAGTCGCGAAACGAGCAACCTGCTGTACAACGCCGACCAGGCACTTCAGGCCTACCAACTCGGACCCACCACCCTGTCCGAATACGCGCGACTCATGGGGGCCTCCCAGGTTCTTCTCCGCAACGATGTGCGTTGGAACTTAGGTCAGGGTCTTCCAGCTGACTTGGCGAATAGAGAGCTTTCCGATGCGCAAGGACTCACTCGCATCGCCACGTACGGTAATCCTGGCGACAACACCCACGACCCCAACAATCCGTTTGCGACAGGCGACACGACACTCAACCCACTTGTTGTGTACGACGTCAACAACCCCCAAAACCCCGTGAGGGCCTCGCCCTTTTCGGCGACTACCGTCATCGCGGGCGATGCTGCAGGGATTGTCGCGTCACGCGAGGCTGGACTGATCCCACAAGGAAGCGCCGCTGTCTACGCCGAGTCGCTCACTCCCGCTCAACTCGCGTCACTCACCGGTGCCGGGCACCGCTGGATTCTCACTGACTCAAATCGTCGGACCGACGTTGCGCCCGCGACCCTGACCAATGGCACGAGCGTGCTGCTGCCCCGCGATGCGCCGGCCTCGAACACGCGCGCATTGGGCACTGCACTCGATCAGAGCGCTGCGATATACACCGATGGGGTGTCGTCGGTGACGGCATCGTCCTACTGGCTCGATGGACATGGGGTGGTGGGTGCGCCCATCGGCGCAGTCGACGGGAAGCCCGACACTGCGTGGCTGACGGGAGTTTTCGGAACTGCTCAGGGTCAGACGCTTACGATTCGTTTCGATAAGCCCCGCAAACTCGGCTTTGTCGGAATCACCACCTCGAACCAGCCAGACCGGCGCATTGCACGCATCCGCCTGACATTCGGCTCCGCTAATCGAAGTCTCGCCATCGATGACGCTGGCAAGACATTCACCGAACTCGGTGACGTCGTGGGCCAAACGTTAACTCTCGAATTGCAAAACGTCGTTGGAGCGGGCGCGGGTCCGGTGGGAATCAGCGACATCAACTGGGGCTGGACCTCAATCCACACGGGGGCTTCGCTGCCTCTCACTCTCGACAATTCCGTGGCAGAAGGGCACATCGGGCAAGAAGTCCTCGCCACGACTCCCGTCGACGTCGTCATGTCGCGATCGCGCGCCCAGGAGTGGTTTGGATCAGAGGAAGAGACTCAACTACTGAGGCGCTTCACTCTTCCCAGCCCCAAGGCTTACCGCGGTTACGGTGTCGCTGAAGTGCCAGAGACAGCCAAGGCAGCGCCAACGATTGACAGCGAGGGTTGCCTTTCGCTCATGACAATTGACGGTGCACCGGTGCGGGCCCGCCCCCTCGGTGGTACTCCCAAGGTCGGGAAGCGTTTCCTGTTCAACACCTGCACGCCCCTGCTACTGAAGCGCGGCGCTCACAAACTTGAATCCGATCCGGCACTACTCCTCGAAACCGTGGTGCTACGCGACGTTATCGGCGATTCCGTGCCCGCTGTATCTCAGGTCCCAACCGTTACCGTGACCGAGCAGTCACCGACCCACCTTCGCGTGGCCGTATCGAATCCTCAAGGCACGCCGTTGTGGGTGTCGACCGGAACAAGCCTGGATTCGGGCTGGCGGGCCACCAGCGATGCCGAAACGCTCGGAGCACCGATTGTGCTCGACGGGTATTCCATGTCGTGGCTAGTGACTAAGCCTGGCGAGAGCACTATCGACATTACGTTCGCGCCTCAACGAGCAGCAAACGTCGCTCTGGCCGCTTCCCTCGTGGCCTTACTCGGCTGCATTTTGCTCGCCCTCTTTGCGCGACGTCGCACGTACACAGTCGATCGTCTCGAAAGGTGGCGGCCCACACACGTGCAACTGGCAGTCGCAGTCGTCGTATGGGGTGCACTCAGCCAAGGAGTACTCGGCGCGGCAGTGTGCCTGATCTTGGGACTTCTGGTGGCCAGTCGCATTGTCGGCAGTCGCATATGGTTCATGCTCGGAGTGGGCGCGGTCGCTCTGGCGCCCTTCGCATGGGTTCTCGGCAACTACTCCCGTTTCGGTAACACCACGAGCGACCTCGTCCTGCTGAATCCACTTCCGGGTTACCTCTGCTGGCTAGGTCTCACGGCCGTCGCGATCGGAGTCGCGTTACCTCACACGCACAAGGAGTACGAGGCGGCCATCTCACTTCACAGTGACAAACCGGAGTGAGACCCTCAGTCCCTCAGCGACTGACGCGCAACCACGCAATTCCTGCCGCGTAAGCTGCGCCGGCATCTGCAGCACTGTCGCCGATCATGACCGCGCTCTCGGGGCCAACTCCTGCATCTGCCATCGCTCGCAACAGCAATCCTGGCAACGGTTTGCGGCACTCACACTCCTCAATGCCGTGCGCACACACGTACCACTCATCGATGTGCGCACCCTGCTCGGCAAGCAACGCACTCACTCGCGCATTGACCTCGTCGACTCGTTCACGAGCACACAATCCCAGCGCAACACATCGTTGATTGGTCGCCACGACGACTCGGCGCCCGTCACGATTCCACCGCGCAATGGCAGGTGCCGCCCACGGCAACAGCCGCACGTCAGCGGGGTCGATCAGATAGTCCCCTTCAGCCGCACCTTCGACGATCGTGCCGTCTCGGTCAAGAATCACCAGACGCACCTCGTCGGGAAGAAGCTCTAGTTCGCCCACAGCCGGTCGACATCCTCGGCGATGATGTGCGCCCACACCTGATGGCACTCTTGAATGCGCGCGGTCACGTCAGAAGGCGCGATCAACGCGACATCGCAGAGTGCAGCCATGTCGCCTCCGTCACGACCAAGGAATCCAAGCGTCGCGACTCCACGCTCGCGCGCCGTCGTCAATGCGTTGACGCAATTGGGGGAACGACCCGATGTCGACAGGGCGATGAGCAGGTCACCTGGCTTTCCGAAAGCCTCGACCTGCCGCGCGAACACACGGTCGAAGCCGTAGTCATTTCCGACTGCTGTGACGACGCTGGATGAGTCCGACAGGCAGATGGCCGGCAACGCGCCACGCTCGACGGTGCATCGACCAACAAACTCCGCTGCCAGATGCGCGGCGTCTGCAGAACTTCCGCCATTGCCGCAGAGCAGCACAGTTGCGCCACTGCGGAGCGTGGTGACAACCAGCTCGGAAGCCTGCTCGAGGGCCACGAGCAAATCCGCGCGCTGCAAGAGCGCCACGACCTCGGCCGCCTGCTGCAGCCTCGTCACACGATCGTCAGCCACCAGTCCTCCATGTCGTGAGTCCCTTGGCAGTAAAGGCGAACTCAGTAACGACCAGCCCGAGGGCAGTCATGCGCTCGGCCACTAAGTGCCTCTTATCGAACGGACAGTAGAACACCATGAAACCACCGCCGCCTGCACCGGTGACTTTGCCTCCCAACGCGCCTGCCTTGCGAGCCTCGTCATACGCCTCGTCTATCTCGGGAGTTGAAATGCGCGGACTCATCAAGCGCTTGGCCACCCATGCTTCATGCAAGAGCGAGCCGAACAGATCGTGCTCTTGTCGCAAAAGCGCGTCCTTCATCGACAGTGCCAGTTCGCGCTGCAGCCGAAGGCCGATGAGGCTGTCCGGCTCCTGCGCCACGTAACGCTTCGTTTGATCACTAATGATGTGATCGCTCATGCGAGTGCGACCGGTGTACACGAGCAGCATGGTTGCTTCGAGTTCATTTACCGTGTCAGGTGAAATGCGCAGCGGATTGACCACCACCCTGTCGGCCTCGAACTCGATGTAGTTGAACCCTCCGAAGGTTGCCGCGTAGAAGTCTTGAAGTCCACCCCGGATGCCGAGGTCTTCGCGCTCAAGTGCTGCCGCCATGCCAGCGATCTCGTAGTCGGTGAGCGTCAACCCGTAGTGCTCCTGCAACAGGCCGACGAGGGCGACCATCATCGACGACGACGACCCGAGCCCCGAGCCTGGCGGAACGTTGGAGGTGAGGAACAGATCGAACCCGGCCGCATCGCGGTCAATCATGCGATGCACCGCGGCCTTGGGTAGATCGAGATCACCGTCAAGATTCAGTGGATCATCGACCCCAAACTGAACTTCGCGGTCGAAATCCAGACTCGTGACCGACACTTGCCGGTCAGCACGGGGTCGAAGCGACGCAAACGTGTAGCGAGTAATCGTGGCAGACAGCACCGCCCCGCCCTCGAGGGCGGGGAAGGGAGGAACGTCGGTTCCACCGCCGGCGAAACTCAGCCGCAGCGGCGCCTTCGCCCGAACCACCCCACGTCCCTGCACGACGACTCCTCCGCGAATCTCGTTCCCACATTCAGTAGAACACCCTGTGGCAGAGTAACCCTCCTAGGGGCACGACGGACCCCTGTTCACACGACCACGCCCGGTCGGGGCAGGGAGGTGCCATGAAGGAGACGGCATCTCCCGAGCGGGTCAGGTCGAGTCGACTGAGCATTCCCGCCCTTGACGGTCTGCGCGGAATCGCAGCGACTCTTGTTGTGCTCACCCACGTGGGTTTTGTGACTGGCTCCTACTCCCTCGGTGGACTGGGAGCTACGCTCGCTCGATTCGACATCGGCGTCGCCCTGTTTTTTGCGCTCTCCGGATTTCTGCTCACTCGTCCTTGGGTTGCAGCTGCTGACGGTGGGCACACACCACGCGTGCGCACGTACGCAGTGCGGCGAGCCGCTCGAATTCTGCCCGCCTACTGGGTCGTACTCCTCGTGGTCGTGCTCACGACCGCCCGCGGAGCAACTCCCACAGCCGTCGCGTCCAACGCCACCCTCACGCAGGTCTATACCAACGACCTCCTCGACGGCTTTACCCAAACGTGGAGTTTGTGCACTGAAGTCGCCTTCTATGTCCTGCTTCCTTTCATTGCACCTTTCGTTGCACGCGCGGCCACCCACTCGATGCGACGCGCACTTGCTCTGCTCGGCGTCGCTTCGGCACTGGCCCTAGTGTGGATTGCTCTGGTGGCCGCGCAGATTCTTCCCTTCGACCACGTGGCCGCATTGTGGCTCCCGGGACATCTCGACTGGTTTGCCGTTGGCCTCGCGATCGCGGTTCTTGAACCCACCCTGCGCGATTCGAGTTCACGACTCACCTCGCGTTGGGGTGGTGTTCTCAGTACCCCGTGGGCACTGGTCGCCCTGGCTCTCGCAGTATTTGCGCTCGCCTGCACGCCGATTGCCGGGCCGCTCACTCTCACGCCGCCTCAGCCGCTGCCGGCCGTTACCAAGGAGGTGCTGTACGCCATCGTCGCTTTCCTAGTGGTACTCGCAGGTGCGATGGCCCCGCCAACAACCTCGTTTGCGCGCGCACTCGGTGGTCGGGTCGGCAGGGCACTGGGCAGGGTCTCCTACGGAATGTTCCTGTGGCATTTGCTCGTGATTGAACTGCTCCGTCGAGTTCTCGGACTCGAGCTGTTCAGCGGGGGACTGCTACTACTTGCCGTTCTCGGGCTTGGCGTCACCTTTGTCGTCGCTGAGGTGAGTTGGCGCGTGATCGAGTTGCCTATGCTCCGACGCGCCGGTGCTCATCCGCGCTGAGAGCCAACCAACGGCGGCCACCGCGAACAAGGCAAGCACCTGAGCCACTGCAGGTATGACGCCCACTCCCCAACTCGTTCGCGTTGTCACGGCCACGGTGAGTCCCGACAGAGTGAGGGCCACCGCACCAACAAGCGCCGCTGCCCGCGGTTTGAGTCCCCACTTCGACACAAACCCCACCAACGCGGTCGCCGCGAGGCCCGCGACGCCACCCAGCGCTACGGGAACTATCACGGCGATTGCCGGACCTCCCCAACGCGACCCGGTTGCCGGAGCAACTGCCGGCCACTGACGGCTACGAGGTCGAATCAATGCCAACGCGAGCAACGCCAGCAGCGCAACAGCGCCCACCCCCAAGCCAACGCGGTGCCAGATTCCTGGACCGAAGTCGGCGACCACCGCCGTAGTCGCAGTCGTTGCAGGAAGCACCCAACCCTGGCGCCACCCATCGACGCGCACGGGCGTCAGGGGTTGCCCATCGGCCGTCGCTCGCCATCCTGAGTTGAAGCCCCACGTCGTGGCAAGAACCCTGCCCGCCGCACCCGCACCCGGTGTCCACCGTGCCGATTCGTCGCTTCGATCAGTGGTGGCTACGGCCGTTGCCGCCGGTGCGCTCACTGTTCCGATGTCAACGGAGGTCACTCGCCAGACGGGCGTCGACTTCGTCGTCACCGTCGTCTCTGCGTTCATGGTTACTTGTTGGCACGGAACCGCCGGCACCGGTGCGCCGTCAAGCAGGTCGCTAGACGGTGCCGTGATGGAGAGCGGAATCTGCTGACCGTTCATGGTGATCGAAGGTCCCTCGCCGCAAGGAACCGTCACTGTGGCAGAAGAAAGGCGCGGGGCACCCAGCAGGTCAATCGAACGCACTCGCACCGGGGCGCGCGCTGCTGCGCCGGCGCTCTTGAGGGTGAAGATCACGCGAACCGAGCGACCCGTAACTGGAGCAAACGTCGCTGGCAGTTTCCCCTTCAAGATCGTCGTACGCGGAACACCATCAACGACAACAGTCGCGCGTCTGATTCTGCCTCGATCGAGTGGGTCGGTAACAACCGCAATACCTCTGACAGTGACCGGTTCGGGATAGGTCACCGTGAGTTCTGGTGCGAGGTCGCCGGTTTGAGTTAGCCACGCGGTTCCGAGATCTTCGTCCAGCGCAGCCGCTGGTCGGGCCAGCGGATCACTGAGCAGGCTTCGCGGTGCGGTGACTTCAGCACCGGACGCACGATCGATCATTGCGGCGGCTTGGACCGACGGTCGCAACGCCACCGTGACGCCAGTTAGTTCAGCCGGGGCCGACAGCGTGAGTGTGCGGCTCCACCCCGCATCATCCTCACCAACAATTCCGCTACCCCTGGCGCAAGTCACAAGGTCGCCGCGCGTGCGCAGGCAATCCCGTCGACTGCCCGGACTAGCCGTCAGCCGTGCCGCGGGGGCAGTTCCTGGAACAAGAACGGTGCGGGTATCAGGCGCAACCCCGGCCACCTCGACGTCAATGAGAGAAACGGGTTCGTGTGATTCGGGATGCAAGGTGACGCGCACATGATCACTCGCAATTCCGCCGAAGTCAGTCGGTGCGACACCGTCAGAACCAACAGGAACCTCAACCGCCTTGCCCCCCGCTTCCACATCAACGGTGTTGACGGTGGCAAGTGCCGTGTCACGGCTGACAAGAATTCGAACCATTCCGACAGGGCGAGTCGAGAAGGTCTGTAGCCACCACGGGTCGCCGTCATCGGGTTGAGAGACCCACGCAGTGGCCGGGTCTGCATCGGCCGCTGCTGCCGGACCACTGCCGCTTCCCCGATAGATCAGTCCAAACGGATCGGCCGCACTCGAACTTGCAGTCGCGGCAGGTGGCAAGGACAACTGTGAGCGTGCCACGGAGGAGTCCCACGCCGTGATGTCACCTGCGGGTCGACCACGCAAGAAGTCGGCACCAGCATCGAGCGTCGTGGTGAGATCCGAACCGCGTTCAGCGCCAAAGTTTTGGGAGCGAAGTCGGTAGGTGTCCGTCACGACGTCAAGAGGTGCAGTGGAATCATCGGGCCCCAGAACGGTCGCCACTCCCGCGAGGGCCGCGGCGGTCGCTTCAGGTCCACCCGAGACATGCAGCAGTGACGTGATGACTTCGGCATCCTGACTCGGACCATCGACCGCAAAGAGCTCGATCGCAGGAAGGCCATCGGTTCCTGTTGCCACCCCCGGCAGTCCCGCCGCAGTACTTCCACCAATGCCGAACCCGTCGATCACATGGATTCCGGGAGACGCGAGCAGGGTGGCGCGCGCGGCGGCGGCCGATGGCATGCCAGCGCTTGGGTCAAGGTCATTGCGCAGCAGCAGTCTGCTCACGCCGGCCGAACGCAAAGCATCGGCGAGGTGGTCGTC
>Ga0194057_10000626_pt1 | contig 18392 bp, 13 predicted proteins | sample SepL4415m_MetaG_FD_155474 | JGI IMG/M metagenome (GOLD analysis project Ga0194057, IMG submission 155474) | Anoxic zone freshwater microbial communities from boreal shield lake in IISD Experimental Lakes Area, Ontario, Canada - Sep2016-L442-15m | ecosystem: Environmental > Aquatic > Freshwater... | reverse complement strand
CCGACGTACCCGACGGCGTCGTCGTTCTCGTCGACCGAAAGCCGACCCTGATACCGGCGCAGAATGTCGTCGCGCTGTACCGGCGCAATGAGCTCAATCAGATGCAGTTGCGGGCGATCAATGAGATCGCGGGTGTGCTGGACACCGCCGCACTGGTCGACATGCTGCGTCAGGTCAGGGCGGGCGCCGATCCCCGCTCGGTGGCCGAGGCCTGGCTGACCGCCAACCCTCTGGGGCGCTGAGCCCCGCCAACACTCTGGGGCGCTGAGCCCCGCTGCTCTCGAGTGAGCTCACTGCATCTTCGGCATAAACCTGGCGGCCAGCGTGGTCACCACGCGTTGATAGCCCGAACCGCTGACCCGGACGAACGCGTCGAGGATCTTGGCGTCGGCACCCACGAGCACCTTGGCCTTACCTTTGGCGACGCCGTCGAGGATGATCTCGGCCGCGCGCTCGGAGGAGGTACGGGCCATCTTGGTGTCGAACCACTCGGCCATCGACACGGTGTCGAGTCCATCGGCGGCGGTGGAGTTGCGCGCGATCGCGGTTTTAACGCCGCCCGGGTGAACGCTGGTCACCTTGACCGGGTGGCCGGCCAGGATCATCTCCTGGCGCAATGCCTCGGTGAATCCGCGCACCGCGAATTTCGCCGAGTTGTAAGCGGCCTGACCAGGCACCGCGAACAGCCCGAAAATGCTGGAGGTGTTGATGACATGTCCGTCGCCGGAGGCGATCAGGTGTGGCAGGAAAGCCTTGGTGCCGTTGACCACGCCCCAGTAGTCCACGTCCATGATTCGTTCGATGTCTTTGAACGCGGTGACCTCGATGTCGCCGCTGTAGGCGATGCCGGCGTTGTTGTAGATCTGGTTGATCTTGCCGAAGCGGTTCTTCACGTCGTCGGCATAGAGCAGGAACGACTCCCGTTCCGCCACGTCGAGGCGGTCGGATTTCACCGGCGCTCCGATTGCCTTGAGGCGGCCCTCGGTGACCGCCAATCCCTCGGTGTCGACGTCACTGATCGCCACCGACGCCCCGTGCCGGCCCAGTTGCACGGCCAGTTCGGCGCCCATTCCTGATCCCGCTCCGGTGACCACTGCCACTTTGCCGGCGAATCCCTGCATGAATACTCCCTGTTGACGGGTGTCGAGTGGGTTCAGGGTAGCAAGCGGGCATTCCCGGGCGTAACAGCCGCGGATCGCACTACGATGATCACATCATGAAGTTGAGTTCGTTTTCGCGCGCGGGTTCGCTGGTGCTCGCCGCCGGGATCATCACCGGTGTGTTCGCCGCCCCGGCGAGCGCCGACAGCACCGGCAACGTCAATGATTTCCTGTCCACCCTCGACGGCCTCGGTATCACCAATATGGCGCCGGGCGACGCGGTGGCCCTGGGGCAGTCGCTGTGCCCGATGCTGGCGGATCGTGGTCAGAACACCGCCGACATCGTCGGCAAGGTGTCCGACTCCATCGGGCGTCCGCTCGGGCCGGCCACCATGTTCACCGGGATGGCCATCTCGTTCCTCTGCCCGAAGGCGGTCGGCAATATCGCCGACACCCTGACCAACGGCACGCCCCTGCTGCCGCTGTTCGGCTAACTCGGCGCGGGGCCCGCGCCGAGGCCGGGTCGGTGGGTGCTACTTCCACGAGCGTGCGCTCCGGTCGCGCGGTTGCGGCGCGTCACCGTACCGACACGCACGCTCGTCGGATCATCCGAACGCCTCGCTCCGGTCTGATGCTCCTCGTCCTTCGTCTTCGGCGCTGGCGCGCCTCATCCGATGGCCCGACTCCTCCTCGGGACTCTGTCCCGCATCGTCGTCGGGCTATCCGAACGCCTCGCTCCGGTCTGATGCTCCTCGTCCTTCGTCTTCGGCGCTGGCCCGCCTCATCCGAACGCCTCGTCGAGGATCTCCTGTTGCTCCACGGCGTGCACCTTCGACGAGCCCGACGACGGCGCCGACATCGCCCGCCGCGAGATCCGCTTGATCCCGGTCAACCTATCGGGCAGCATCTCCGGCAGGGTCAGGCCGAAGGTCGGCCAGGCACCCTGATTCGCCGGTTCCTCCTGAACCCAGAAGTACTCGCGCGCGTTCGGGTACTCGTCAAGAGTGACGGCCAACCGGCGCTTGGGTAGCGGTGCAAGCTGTTCGATCCGGATGATCGCGACGTCGTCGCGCTTGTCCTTCTCCTTGCGTGCCTGGAGTTCGTAGTAGATCTTGCCGCTGGTGAGCAGGACCCGGGTGACCTTGGTGCGGTCGCCGTCGCCATCGGTGTAGGTCGGCTCCTCCATGATCGAGCGGAACTTCTGCTCGGTGAAGTCGCGGATATCGCTGACCGCCGCCTTGTTACGCAGCATCGACTTAGGGGTGAACACGATCAGCGGCCGGTGCACTCCATCGAGGCCGTGCCGGCGCAACAGGTGGAAGTAGTTCGCCGGCGTCGACGGCAGCGCGATGGTCATCGAACCCTCGGCCCACAACTGCAGGAAACGTTCGATCCGCCCGGAGGTGTGGTCGGGGCCCTGGCCCTCATGGCCGTGTGGCAGCAGCAGCACCACATCGGAGAGCTGTCCCCACTTGGCCTCACCGGAGCTGATGAACTCATCGATAATCGACTGTGCGCCGTTGACGAAATCGCCGAACTGGGCCTCCCACAACACAATCGCCTCGGGATTGCCGACTGAGTAGCCGTACTCGAATCCGACCGCGGCGTACTCCGACAGCGGTGAGTCATACACCAGGAATCGGCCGCCGGTGGGGGTGCCGTCGGGATTGACCGTCAGCAGATCCAGCGGCGTGAACTCGGCACCGGTGTGCGGGTCGATGATCACCGCGTGTCGCTGGGTGAACGTGCCGCGCCGGGTGTCCTGTCCGGTGAAGCGGATCAGCTTGCCCTCGGCCAGGAATGAGCCCAGCGCCAACAGTTCACCGAACGCCCAGTCGACCTTGCCCTCGTAGGCCATCTCCCGGCGTTTCTCCATCACCGGTGCGACCCGCGAATGCACGGTAAACCCTTCCGGTGCCGACAGATGCGCATCGCCGATACGCGCCAGCAGAGACTTCTCCACCGCGGTCGTCATCCCGCGCGGGATCATCTGGGCCGCCTCCACCGACTCGCTCGCCTCGACCTCTTGCTTTTCCAGTTCGCGGACGTCGTTGAACACCTGCTCGAGTTGACCCTGGTAATCGCGAAGGGCGTCCTCGGCCTCCTTCATCGAGATGTCACCGCGGCCGATCAGTGCCTCGGTGTAGGCCTTGCGCGCTCCGCGTTTGGTGTCGATCACGTGGTACATGGCCGGGTTGGTCATCGACGGGTCATCGCCCTCGTTGTGGCCGCGACGGCGGTAGCACAGCATGTCGATGACGACGTCCTTGTGGAACGCCTCGCGGAAGTCGACGGCGAGTCGGGCCACCCACACGCACGCCTCCGGGTCGTCTCCGTTGACGTGGAAGATCGGTGCCCCCGCCATCTTCGCGACATCGGTGCAGTACTCGGTCGACCGCGAGTTCTCCGGTGCGGTGGTGAAGCCGATCTGATTGTTGACGACGATGTGAATGGTGCCGCCGGTGCGGTATCCCCTCAGCAGTGCCAGGTTCAGCGTCTCGGCCACGACACCCTGACCGGCGAACGCGGCGTCACCGTGCATCATCATCGGCACCACGCTGAAACTGCGCGGGTCCTCCTCGGTACCGTCGGTCAGATCCTGCTTGGCGCGCACTAGGCCTTCGAGGACCGGGTCCACGGCCTCAAGATGCGACGGGTTGGCGACCAGCGATACCGCGATGTCGTTGTCGCCGAACATCTGGATGTAGTTGCCATTTGCGCCGAGGTGGTACTTGACATCGCCCGAGCCGTGCGCCTGCGTTGGATTGAGGTTGCCCTCGAACTCGCTGAAGATCTGTGAGTAGGGCTTGCCGACGATATTGGCCAGCACGTTGAGCCTGCCGCGGTGCGGCATGCCGATGACCACTTCGTCGAGACCGTGTTCTGCGCACTGGTCGATGGCGGCATCCATCATCGGGATGACGGTCTCTGCGCCCTCCAGCGAGAACCGTTTCTGCCCAACGTATTTGGTCTGCAGGAAGGTCTCGAACGCTTCAGCGGCGTTGAGCTTGCTGAGGATGTATTTCTGTTGGGAGACCGACGGTTTGTCGTGACGAACCTCGATGCGTTCCTGCAGCCACTTCTGTTGCTCAGGCTCGAGGATGTGGGTGTACTCCACGCCGATGTGGCGGCAGTAGGCGTCACGCAGCACCGACAGCACGTCGCGCAGTTTCTTGTACTGCTGACCGGCGAACCCGTCGACCTTGAACACCCGGTCCAGATCCCACAGCGTCAGGCCGTGGGTGAGCACGTCGAGGTCGGGGTGCATCCGGAACCGGCTCTTGTCCAGTCGCAGCGGGTCGATATCGGCCATCAGGTGTCCGCGATTGCGGTAGGCCGCAATCAGTTCGAGGACACGGGCGTTCTTATCCAGTGGCGAATCCGGGTTGTCGGTTCGCCAGCGCACCGGCTCGTAGGGGATTCCGAGTTCGAAGAAGATCTCGTCGAAGAAGTCATCCGAGAGCAGCATTTCGTGGATGGTCCGTAGAAAGTCGCCGGACTCCGCACCCTGGATGATCCGGTGGTCGTAGGTGGAGGTGAGCGTGATCACCTTTCCGATGCCGAGTTCGGCGATGCGCTCCTCGCTCGCGCCCTGGAACTCCGCCGGCAGTTCCATCGCGCCGACACCGATAATGGCGCCCTGGCCGGCCATCAGCCGTGGCACCGAGTGCACGGTGCCGATAGTTCCGGGGTTGGTCAGCGAGATGGTGACCCCGGCGAAATCCTCGGCGGTGAGTTTACCGTCGCGGGCCCGGCGCACGACGTCCTCGTAGGCGGCGACGAACTGGGAGAACCCCATGGTGTCGCAGCCCTTGATGGCGGCGACGACCAGGGAACGTTTGCCGTCTTTGCCGGGCAGGTCGATGGCCAGACCCAGGTTGGTGTGCGCGGGGGTGACGGCGTTGGGCTTACCGTCGATCTCGGCGAAGTGGCGGTTCATATTCGGAAACTTCTTGACGCCCTGGACGATCGCGTACCCGAGCAGGTGGGTGAACGAGATCTTGCCGCCGCGGGTGCGTTTGAGATGGTTGTTGGCGACGACTCGGTTGTCGATCATCAACTTCGCCGGAATGGCCCGGACGCTGGTGGCGGTCGGGATCTCCAACGAGACGTTCATGTTCTTGACGACGGCGGCCGACGCGCCGCGCAACACCTGCGTTTCATCGGCGGCCGACTCGGCGACGGGGACGGTTGCCGCTGTGGCCGGTGGCACCGGGGGTGGGGCAGGTTCGGCAGCGGAACCCGGGGCCGGAGTCGTGGGTACCGACTGCGGCGGGGGAGCGACTGCGGATACCGGTGGCGCGGGTGTTGTCGCGGCCTGACTTTTTCCGGCCTGTCCGTTCCCGCCGGCGGGTGCCGCGGTCGCCGCCTCCGGGCTGTAGCCGGCGAGGAATTCGTGCCAACTCGGGTCCACCGATGAGGGATCCTCGCGGAACTTGCGATACATCTCCTCAACCAGCCACTCGTTCTGGCCGAATGGTGAACTCGTACTGCTCACGGAGTTCCTCGCCTCGATTCCTCTGCCGATGGATCCGGGCTAAGGCTATCTCGTCTCCGGGGTCCGGCGAAGCTGGTCAGTGCATACCTGATTCGAGGGAATTCCCCCCCTGGGATTCGGCCACCCCGGGCAGCAGATGCAGGCTGCCCGGCCAGCGTCCGGGAGCCGGGCCGAACGCCTGCCGGGCGTTAGTGATGATCCTGCGGCCCATCAGCCGGTTGCCGCCGCCGCCCACCACGGCACCGATGCCGACCGGCAGCATTTTTCCGAAGGCCATCGCGGCGCGCTTCACCGCGAACTTCTTCACGAAATACTGCATGAGTTTGGAGTTCAGCTGTGAGACCACCGGCAGTGGCAGCAGCTCGGTTTCGGCCAGCCACGCTCCGCTGGTGCGGCCGGGGCCGAGGAACTCGGTGATGGCGCCGCGGCCGTCGTCTCCGACGAGCACGCTCAGTACCAACGCCCGTCGTCGGTCCCGCTGGTCGACACCGATGCCGTGTACTTCGGCCACGGCGAGCACAAACAGTGCGGTCGCTTCCAGGAACACCAGCGTCTCCCCGGCGACCGCCGACAGCGCGACGAGCGTGCCGATACCGGGGAAGGCGGCCGCCGATCCCACGGCGGCTCCGCTCGCCATCACCGCGGCAAGGTAATGCTTCTCCAGTTTGGTCACGATGTCCGCGGGAGTGGCGGTCGGGTTGGAGCGGCGAAGCCTCGCCACATACGCCTTGACGGCCGGTGCCTGAACCCGGGCGCTGGCCTCGAGTACCTGCGAGAGCACCTTCGCGGACATACCGGCGTCCTCAGGTCGGACCGGTGCCTGGTCAATCTGTTTGCGGCGGAGCCTCATGGCGTGCCTTCCTCTCGGCGTGACCCCAGGCTAACGAACCAAATATCGCCGGCGTTGCCCGATGGTGATCGGGGTCACGTCGGCCCGGCAAAGGTGGCAGCATCATCGCCATGACCGCGACCACCGCGCGTGACCAGCCGCCCGACCCGACGTCCGGGCAACCGGCGAACCCGTGGCTCGCATTATGGGCCATGCTGGTCGGGTTTTTCATGATCCTGGTCGACTCGACCATTGTCGCGGTGGCCAACCCGAGCATCATGGCTGCGCTCAATATCAGCAACTACGACAGCATCATCTGGGTGACCAGCGCCTACCTGCTGGCCTACGCGGTACCACTGCCGCTGGCTGGCCGTCTCGGCGATCGCTTCGGACCCAAGAACCTCTATATCGCCGGATTGGTGGTCTTCACGTTGGCATCGCTGTGGTGCGGGCTATCCGGCTCGGTCGGAATGCTGATCGCCGCCCGGGTGGTGCAGGGTATCGGTGCGGCGCTGCTCACCCCGCAGACCTTGTCGACGATCACCCGGATCTTTCCGGCGGACCGGCGCGGAGTCGCGCTGAGCGCGTGGGGCGCCACGGCCGGCGTGGCCACACTGGTCGGCCCACTGGCCGGCGGTGTCCTGGTCGATCACCTCGGTTGGGCATGGATCTTCTTCGTCAACGTTCCGATCGGGATTATCGGTGTGGCGCTTGCGGTGTGGCTGGTCCCGACCCTGCCTACTCACCCGCATCGCTTCGATGTCCTCGGGGTGGTGCTGTCGGGTGTCGGTCTGTTCGGAATCGTGTTCGGTTTGCAGGAAGGCCAGACCCATGAGTGGAAGCCCTGGATCTGGGCGGTCATCGCCGGCGGGATCGGAGCCATGGCTGCGTTCGTCTACTGGCAGTCGGTCAACCGCCATGAGCCGCTGATCCCGTTGGAGATGTTCCGTGACCGCGATTTCACCTTGGCGAACGTCGGGATCGCCGTCATCGCCTTCGCGGTGACGGCAATGATCCTGCCGCTGATGTTCTATGCGCAATCGGTGTACGGCCTGACCCCGACCCGAGCGGCGTTGCTGACCGCACCGATGGCTGTCGCCTCCGGCGTACTAGCACCGTTCGTCGGCCGTCTTGTTGACCGCTCGCGACCGGGGCCGATCATCGGGTTCGGCTTCTCGACGCTGGCGATCGCGTTGTTATGGCTGTCGATTGAGATGAATCCGAGTACGCCGATCTGGCGGTTGATGATGCCACTGTGCGCTATGGGTGTGGGTATGGCGTTCATCTGGGCTCCGTTGGGCGCCACCGCCACCCGTAACCTGCCCGCTCGACTTGCCGGCGCCGGTTCCGGGGTTTATAACACCAACCGTCAGGTGGGTTCGGTGCTTGGCAGCTCCAGCATGGCCGCCTTCATGTCGGCCCGCATCACAGCCGAACTGCCGGCGGTTCCGGCTGGCGCGCCGGCGCCCGGAAAGTCCGACGTGGCAAACCTGCCGGCGTTCCTGCACGAGCCGTTCGCCACTGCGATGTCGCAGTCGATCCTGCTGCCCGCTTTCGTGGCGCTGTTCGGAGTGCTAGCCGCCATGTTTCTGGTCGGCAGGTCATCGAAAGACGCTGCGGCATAACAACCTCAGCCGAACAGCACCGCGGGATTGAGGTAGCCCGTCGGGTCGAACGCATCTTTTATGGTGCGCATCGCCGCGATGTCCTCGGGTGTGCGTGACATCGACAGGTAGGCCCGCTTGCGACTGCCGACGCCGTGTTCGGAACTGACGTTGCCGCCATGGGCCGCAATGAGTTTCATCATCTCCGGGTAGATCTCAGATTCCTGCTCGCCTGTGCAGCGCAGCACGTTGAGATGCAGGTTGCCTTCGCCGATGTGGCCGAACAGCACCGGTATCGATTCCGGGGCGTACCGGCGGAGCAGGTTGCCGGCGTCCCTCTCGAACGACGGTATTGACGACAACGGCAGCGAGACATCAAATTTGACCGGTGGACCGTACAGACCCACGACGTCCGCGACCGACTCTCGGGCCTGCCAGAGCCGCTGCCGGGTGGCGATGTCGACGCCCACGGCGGGCTCGGCGCACACCGGCGCGGCGGCGAGTGCCTCGGCCAGCCGGACGGTCTGGTCATCGTCGGCGGCCAGTTCCACCAGTAGCAGCCAATGTCCGCGCGCCGGCACGGGCAATCCCAGGTTCTCGGCGGCCAAGGTAGCGGCGCGGCCGTCGATGAGTTCCAGCGCGGCGATGGTGTCGATATCACGGAAGGTCCGGCCTGCCGAGACGAGCGATTCGAGGTCGGTGAATCCGCACAGTGCGGTCACCCGATGTGCGGGTACCGGGTGCAGGCGCAGATCCACCGATGTCACCACGCCGAGGGTGCCTTCGGCTCCGACGAACAGTGCCGCCAGGTCGTATCCGGTGTTGTCCGCGCGGACCGCGGAATGCCGACGAATCACCGACCCGTCGGGCAGGACGACGTCCAACCCGAGCACCGAATCACCCATCGTGCCGTAGCGGACGGTGCGTAGACCACCGGCATCGGTAGACACCATGCCGCCGATGGTGGCCGAGTCTCGCGCGGCCAGATCCACGCCGAACAGCAGGCCGTGCGCGCCCGCCGCCTCGTGCACCGCGGCCAGGGTCACACCGGCGTCCACCCGGACGCGTCGCGCGGCGATGTCCACTGCGCCGACGCCGGTGAGCCGCTCGGTGGACAGCAGCACGTCCTGGTGTTCGGGCACGGTTCCGGCCACCAGCGAGGTGCGCCCGCCCTGCACGGTGACGCAGATTCCGGAATCCCGGCAGGTCCGCAGGACGGCGGCGACTTCGTTGGCACTGCCCGGCCGCACCAGGGCGCTGGCGGTGCCGCGATACCGACCGGTCCAGTCGGTCGCGCGGGTCGCCAGCACATCGGGGTCGACGCTGACGTGTTCGGCTCCGACGATGGCCGCCAGGTGATCGGTCAGTGACGCCATAGACCAGACTCTAAGGCCCAGACCCTAAGGGCCCGAACGGTTCAGCCGACGTTGCCGATCAACTCCACGCCGGCTCCGTTCCACCGAAATTTCACCACACTCTGCAGGCCCATGGCGCCGGCGAAGGTGAGCGCCACGGTGTCACCGGTGCTCTGCGTGCTATCGATCCCGTTGAACCCGAAGGTATCCGGGACACCGGTGGGAATGAACTTGCCGAGGTGGAACATCACCGCCCGGGTGTTGGCATTGGCGGCGTTGGTGTTGGCCTTGACGATGACTGCCGACAATTGGGCGCATTCGTTGTAATTGCCGGCGAGCGGTTCGGGGTTCCAGCCCTGTTGACTGCGCGGGTCGCGGGGCAACCCCGAGACCGCGCGGGTGATCTCGGGCGCGCCGAGGTTGACTGCGCACGGATCCGGCGGCGTGGGCGCGGGCGGCGGCGGTGGCACCTGGCTCGACGGCGTTTCCGGCGCGGAGCTTTCCGGTGCGGTCGAGGGTGTGGTCGAGGGTGTGGTCGCGGGTAGCGGTGTCTTCGACGCTGTCGAGTCCCCGGAGCTGCAGCCCGCGAGAACGGCGACGACCACGCAGGCCGCCGCCGAGGCCATCAGCCGTTTCCACACACCGCAGCACGGTACCCGGCGGGGCAGGCGGCACACCGGCTGCCACGCGCGCAGGCACTAGACTTCGGTTGCAATGAGATCCCCCGAAGACGGCCCGGCCGACGCCGCCGTCGCGACTGCACACACTTTCGCCGACCTGCAGATACCCGCCGCGGTGTTGCAGGCCGTCTCCGACGTCGGCTACGAGACCCCGTCGCCGATCCAGGCGGCCACCATCCCGGCCCTGCTGGCCGGTTCCGATGTGGTCGGCCTGGCTCAGACCGGCACCGGGAAAACCGCCGCGTTCGCGATCCCGATCCTGTCCCGAATCGATACCGCCAGTCGCAACACCCAGGCGCTTGTGCTGGCACCCACTCGTGAACTGGCGTTGCAGGTCGCCGAGGCGTTCAGCCGCTACGGCGCGCATCTGCCGAAGATCACCGTGCTGCCGATCTACGGTGGCCAGTCCTACACCGTGCAGTTGGCCGGCCTGCGTCGCGGCGCGCATATCGTCGTCGGCACGCCGGGCCGGGTCATCGATCATCTCGAACGCGGCACGCTTGACCTCTCACACCTCGACTATCTGGTGCTCGACGAGGCCGACGAGATGCTGCAGATGGGTTTCGCCGAGGACGTCGAACGGATCCTGTCCGGCACGCCCGAGTACAAACAGGTCGCGTTGTTCTCGGCCACCATGCCTCCGGCCATCCGCAAGATCACCAGCAAGTACCTGCACGATCCGGTCGAGGTCACGGTCAAGTCCAAGACCGCCACCGCCGAGAACATCACCCAGCGCTACATCCAGGTTGCCGGGCCGCGCAAAATGGATGCGCTGACCCGGGTCCTCGAAGTCGAGCAGTTCGAAGCGATGATCGTCTTCGTTCGCACCAAGCAGGCCACCGAGGAGGTAGCCGAAAAGCTCCGTGCCCGAGGGTTTTCCGCGGCCGCCATCAACGGCGATATCGCGCAGGCCCAGCGCGAGCGCACCATCGCCGCCCTCAAGGACGGCAGTATCGACATCCTCGTCGCCACCGACGTTGCGGCCAGAGGCCTTGACGTGGAACGTATTTCACACGTGCTCAATTACGACATCCCACACGACCCGGAGTCCTACGTGCACCGTATCGGCCGCACCGGCCGGGCGGGACGGTCCGGAAACGCACTGCTGTTCGTCTCACCCCGGGAACGACACCTGCTCAAGTCGATAGAGAAGGTGACCCGGCAGCAGGTCGTCGAGAGCCAGTTACCGAGCGTCGACGACGTCAATGCCCAGCGGGTGACCAAGTTCCGGGACTCGATCACCGAAGCTCTCCGAGCGCCCGGATTCGACATGTTCCGGCGTCTGATCGAGGACTACGAGCGCGATAACGATGTGCCGATGGGCGATATCGCCGCCGCGCTTGCACTGCAGTCCCGCGACGGTGCCGAGTTCCTGATGACCGAGCCGCCGCCGATGCCCGAACGGCAGCGACGTGACAACCAGCCGGATCGGGAGCGGACGCCGCGGCGGACTCGCGACGACCTCGCCACCTACCGCATCGCGGTGGGCAAGAGGCACAGGGTCGGTCCCGGCTCGATCGTCGGCGCGATCGCCAACGAAGGCAATCTGAATCGCAGCGACTTCGGGCACATCACCATCAAGACCGATCATTCGTTGGTTGAACTACCGGCGAAGTTGTCTGGGGCGACCCTCAAAGCCCTGGAGAAGACTCGAATCTCGGGCATTCTGATCGACCTGAAGCCCGACCGCGGCCATCAGTCGCACGATGCGCGCGGTGCACGGCCCCCCGGCGGGAAGCCGCGTCGCACAGCGAAATGACGGCCACCGGCGCGGTCGACCACGGCGGACTCGGTGCCACCGCCAGTGTCGATCGGGTCGCGTCGCTCACCGGCGTCCGCGCCCTTGCCGCGCTACTGGTGGTCGCCACCCACGCGGCGTACACCACCGGCAAGTACACCCACGGATACGTCGGATTGGTGTTCTCGCGGATGGAGATCGGAGTGCCGATCTTCTTCGTGCTGTCCGGTTTCCTGTTGTTCGGCCCGTGGGTCAGGGCCGCCGTCGCGGGTGCGACGGCGCCGTCGTTGCGTCGCTACGCGCAGCACCGCGTGCGGCGGATCATGCCCGCCTACGCCGTGACGGTGTTGGCCGCGTACCTGATCTATCACTTTCACGACGCCGGGCCCAATCCTGGCCACTCCTGGAATGGTCTGCTGCGCAATCTCACCCTCACGCAGATCTACACCGACTCGTACCTATTCTCCCATCTACATCAGGGTCTGACCCAGATGTGGAGTCTCGCAGTCGAAGTGGCGTTCTACCTCACCCTCCCGGTCATCGCATACCTCTTACTGGTTGTGTTATGCCGGCGGCGCTGGAAGCCCGGTCTGTTGCTCGCAGGCCTGGCGGGTCTGGCATTGATCAGCCCGGCGTGGATGGTGCTGGTGCACACCGTTGATTTCCTGCCCGACGGTGCCAGGCTGTGGCTGCCGGGATATCTCGCGTGGTTCATCGGCGGGATGATGCTGGCGGTGTTGTCCGCGGTGGGCAGCCAGTGTCACTGGTTTCTCGCCGTTCCGTTGGCGGTGCTGTGTTACGTCATCGCCGCCACGCCGATCGCCGGTGAGGCGACGACTTCGCCGACCGGACTGGCGCAGGCCGTAGTCAAGATCGTGTTCTACGCGGTAATCGCGACACTGATGGTTGCGCCACTGGTCCTGGGTAATCGGGGCGCATACTCGCGACTGTTGGGTAGCAGGCCGATGGTGTGGCTGGGTGAGATCTCCTATGAGATCTTCCTGGTGCACCTCATCGTGATGGAGTTCGCAATGGTCGCAGTTCTGCACTGGCGGGTCTACACCGGTTCGATGCCGGTGCTCTTCGTCGTCACGCTGATATTGACCATCCCGGTGGCGTGGCTGCTGCATCGCTTCACTCGGGTTCGCTAGTCGCTCGGGGGCAGCGTCGTCGGAGTTCGGCGACCATGGTCGCGGCCTCGGACCGCGATACCGGCAGCATCCAGTTGTGTCCGTGGTCGTCGTCAACGCGCGGTCCAGGGTCCATGACCAGGCTTCGGTATGGAGTTGCTCCTCTGGCATCGGCCTACGTTACTTGCACCGGGATACTGAGCGGTCTGCGCACGTAACTTCCTCCCGCCCAGAGGACTCCAGTCAGATCGACCTCGATGTCGGGGCAGCGGGTCAACAACTCAGTGAGCGTCACCCTGGCCTGCATGCGGGCGGCCGCAGCACCGAGGCAGTGGTGCGCACCGTGGCTGAAGGTCAGGATATTGCGCGGTCTGCGGGTCACGTCCAACTCGGCGGCGTCGGGACCGAATTGCCGCTCATCGCGGTTGGCCGAGCCATACAGCAGAAACACCTTGCGCTCGGCCGGGATGGTGGTGTCATCGATCGTCACGTCGCGGGTGACGGTTCGGGCCAGTCCTTGGACCGGGGAGGTCAGCCGCAGGAACTCCTCGACGGCATCGCCGATCAGCTCCGGCTCTCGCGCCAGCAGCTGGCGCTGGTCGGGCCGCTGCTGTAGCAATTGCACTGCGCCGCCCAGTAATCCGGTGGTCGTGTCATTGCCGCCGGTGACCATGGTGAAGGTAAAGGCCAGAATCGACAGCACACCCGCGATATCGCCGTCGGCTCCGACACCGGCCGCGACCAGATGCGACACCGTGTCATCGCCGGGATCGCGTCGGCGCCGCTCGATCAGGTCGGTGAAGTAGCCCATCATTGACAGCACCGCGTCACCGGCACTTACCACCCCACTGGGCCCGGAAGCACTCGCCGCGACGATGGCGTCGGTCCAGCCGTCGAACTGCACCCTGTCCTCATCGGGCACCCCGAGGTAGTGCGCGACGACCATGGAGGGTAGCGGCTTGAACAGTTCGGCGATGATGTCCCCGCCGCCGACTGCGCGGAGCCGCTCGATGCGCTCGATGACAAACTCGCGCACCTTCGGCTCAACGGCTTCGACCTGTCGCGGGGTGAACCCGCGCGCCACCAGCTTGCGGAACTCGGTGTGGGCTGGCGGGTCCTGCATCACCATGGGCGGGTTGTCGGCCAGGCCGATGAGTTCGAGTTCGCCGTAGTTGACCGTCAGACCCTGCGCCGAGGAGAAGGTCTCGTGGTCGCGGGCGGCGGACCAGATGTCGGTGTGCCGGGACAGCACCCAGTAGTCATGTGCCGGGTTGGCTGGGACGACGTGGTGGACCGGATCGTGCTCACGCAATGCGGCGTACATGGGCCACGGATCAGACCAGGTGTCGCCGGACCGCAATTCGAAGCGTGCGTGCGGAAGATGAGTCGTCATGATTGTTGAGTATGGCTCAGGCGTCTTCCCGGTGACGCCGCGGTCAGATGACCGCGCCCGGGTTGAGGATGCCATCCGGGTCCAGTGCCACCTTGATGCGCCGGTTGAGTTCCATCGCTTCCGGCCCGAGCTGGCCGGCCAGCCACGGTTTCTTCAGCCGGCCCACGCCGTGCTCGCCGGTGATGGTTCCGCCCAGTGCGATTGCCAAATCCATGATGTCGCCGAACGCCTTGTGCGCCCGGGCGGTCATCGCGGCGTCGCTCGCGTCGTACACGATCAGCGGGTGGGTATTGCCGTCCCCGGCATGCGCAATGACCGAGATCATCAGCCCGGCGTCGGCGGCGATCTTCGCCACCCCGCCTACCAGGTCGGCCAGTTTGGGCACCGGTACGCCGACATCCTCGAGTAGCAGTGAGCCCTTGGCCTCGACCGCGGGGATGGCGAGCCGGCGGGCTGCGACGAAGGCCTCTCCCTCCACCGGGTCATCCGTGGAAAAGCATTCGGTGGCACCGGCTTCGGTGAACACCTGTGCCATGAACTCGGCATCCTGGGCTCCCGCAGGGCCGCGGTCGTCGGAGGCGGCGACCATCATGGCTGCGGCATTGCGGTCCAGGCCCATCCGCAGCTTGTCCTCGACGGCGTTGATCGCGACGCCGTCCATGAACTCCAGCATGGACGGGCGGATCTTCCGGGTGATGGTGACCACCGAACTTGTTGCGGCTTCCACCGAGTCGAAAGTAGCGACCACTGTGGCCGTGGTCGGCTGTGGCGGCAGCAGTCGCAACGTCACCTCGGTGACCACTCCCAGGGTGCCCTCGCTGCCCACGAACAGTTTGGTCAGGCTCAGCCCGGCCACATCCTTCAGGCGCGGTCCACCGAGTCGTACCGCAGTGCCGTCGGCCAGCACCACCTGCAGGCCCAATACGTAATCGGTGGTGACGCCGTACTTGACGCAGCACAGCCCGCCGGCGTTGGTCGCGATATTGCCACCGATGGAGCAAATCTCGTACGACGAGGGATCCGGCGGATACCAGAGTCCCTGGGCCGCAACGGCTTTCTTCACTTCGACGTTGAGCAGACCAGGCTGCGCGACGGCGGTTCGGGTGACCGGATCGACGGTGATCTCGCGCATCTTCTCGGTCGAGAGGACGATTCCGCCATCGACCGCCGTCGCCCCACCGGAGAGTCCGGTGCCCGCTCCGCGCGGGACCACCGGAATGCGGTGGGCGCTGGCCCAGCGCAGCACCGTCTGAACCTGCTCGGTAGAGATTGGCCGCACCACCGCCAGCGGCGTGCCGGCGGCCGGGTCCCTGGCCCAGTCGTGGCGGTAGGAGGCAAGTATTTCCGGGTCGGTGACGACCACGCCGGCGCCCAGCTCGTCGATCAGAGCTGATAACGCGATCATCGTCATGAGTTCCCCTTCGTGCGCGGCGGGCCGTTCTGTGAAGAGTAAAGCGCGGCGATGATCGCATCAACCGACTCCACGGTGGTCTGCTCATCGGTCCGCACGATCACGTCGTAGTCCAGTCCGTGCGAGTGACAGAGCTCACTGCTTCGCCGGGCCAATCCGAGTGGCCGTCCCTCGAGTTCGCCGTCTGCCCGTGAGGCTTCGCGACGCTCGAGTTCCTGCACCGAGCAGCAGACCCCCACCGAGAAGATGTGAGCCCCGGAATTCTCGAGGACGTCAAGGGCCTCGTCGCACCAATCCTTGTCCTGGAGGAAGTGATCGATGATGAGATTCGTTCCCAGCCTCAGATGCTCGCCCCAGCCCCGGTGAATCCCGGACAGCAACCGGCGGGTGTCGTCGCGCAGGACGAGACGTACTCGGGGGTGCCCGTCGCCACGGGTCGCTGTTGCGGTCTCGTCGACGTACTCCCACGCGGCGTGGCCATCATGCGGTTCGCGTGACACGAGCCGGGTGATATCCCCGCCGGCGAGGGCCACGAAACTGATCGGAAAGAGCGTGTCCGAGATCAACAGCACGACATCGTCGAACGCGACGCTCGCGAAGGTGGTGTCGTCAGCGGATTCGGTCAAACGCTCCTGCAGTGCTCGACACAGGGTCGACTTTCCCGATGAGCTCGGGCCGTTGACGAGCAGCGCAACAGGCCTCGCTGCGGCAGGTCTGCTCGCCCGTGGACGCACCGGTACATCCTAGGAGCGAGACGACTGTCAACGGTCGGCCCGGTCCAACTCCCGCAGCGCCGGAACCCACGGGCACGCCAGGGCGATCGCCAGAACCGGCAGCGCCAGGGCAAGGAACGCGACCCGCAACCCGAAGGCATCGACGAGAGGGCCCGCGATCATGAATCCGACCGGTCCGGCGGCATACGCCATCGACGTCATCACCCCCACCACCCGGCCTCGCATCTGCTCGGGCGTTCGGGTCTGCATCACCGAGTTATAGATCGGGCCGATCGGCCCGTACACCAGGCCCACGATCGCCGAGAGCAGCAGGATCACCGGCAGCGGCGGCAGGAAGGCGATCACCGTCGCCCCGGCTCCGAAGGTGGCGACCGCGGTCAGCACCGTGGTGCGCTTGCTGGCGATGCGTGACAGCACCGTCCAACTCAGTGCGCCCACCAGTCCGCCGATCGACAGCGCCATCAACACCCAGCCCAGATGGGCGGGTTCGTTGCGATCGCTGAAGTACTTGGGAAACAACACACTTTCCATCGGCAGGTACAACCCGGTGACGGCCAACTCGAGCAGGCCGAGCGTCCGCAACACCCGGTTACCCCAGACGAAGCGCAGGCCCTCGAGCACGCCGGAGACCACGCCGTCGGGTCGCTCATCGGCCTCGGGCCGATCAGCACCCGGCAGGCGCAGCACCGCCATGGCCAGGATCGAGAGCCCGAACGCCGCGGCGGTGACCCACATGGTGTTGACGCCACCGAGAGTGGCGATCAGCAGACCGCCGATACCAGGACCGGTGATGTAGGCCAGGTTGAAGGCTGCCTCGTAGACGCTGTTGGTGTGGTCCAGTGTCCAGTTCGCCCGACGCGCAGCCTCGGGCAACATCGACAACCGCGCGGTCATGCCGGCCGGATCGAAGAAGGCGCCCAGGGCGGCCAGTCCGGCCAGTGCCGCGGTGCTCAAGACCCCCACGCCCAGGGTGAGCGCCAACACCGGAATCGCAGCGACCGACAGTGCCGACATTGCGTCGGCAAGCATGGCCACCCGTCGCCGCCCCAGGAAATCGACTGCCGTGCCCGCGATCACGGTGGCGAACAACAGTGGCAGCGTGCCCGCCCCGGCGACGATGGATGCCTCGGTGGCGCTGCCGGTGCGTTGCAACACCAGCCAGGGGAACGCGACCAGCGAGATGCCGTTGCCGGCCGCGGCCAGGAACGCCGAGAACAGGATCAGCAGAACCGGCCACCTCGACGTCCTCACTTCCAGCAGCATAGATTCGCGCCGTGCAGTTCCCTCACCCGCGCACCGGCGCGCGCTTCGACTCGCCGGTGCCGCCCGGGTCTGGCTGGCCGGGCGATCCCGCGACGGCGAGTACCCCGCTGGCCCGCGACGCCGGGCAGGTGGCGGCACTGGCCGGCGCCGTTGCCGACCTCGCCGACCTCGACGCCGACGTCAGTGTCTGCCGCGCCTGTCCGCGACTGGTCGACTGGCGCGAGGACGTCGCGGCGGCCAAGCGCAAAGCCTTCGCCGAACAGCCCTACTGGGGCCGGCCGGCGACCGGGTGGGGTTCGTCGCGTCCTCGAATTCTGGTTCTGGGTTTGGCCCCGGCGGCCCACGGCGCCAACCGCACCGGCCGGGTCTTCACCGGCGACCGCTCCGGTGACCAGTTGTTCGCCGCGTTGCACCGCATCGGTCTGGTGAACTCGCCGATCAGTATCGACGCGGCAGACGGATTGCAGGCCAACGGAATTCGGGTAGCCGCAGCGGTGCGCTGCGCACCACCGGGCAATGCACCGACACCGGCCGAGCGGTCGACGTGCCAGCCGTGGCTGGACGCCGAGTGGCGGTTGATCTCACCGCATGTGCGGGTGGTCGTCGCACTGGGCGGATTTGCCTGGCAGGCCGCGTTGCGTCTGGTGGGTGAAAAGC
>Ga0194057_10000624_pt1 | contig 18401 bp, 16 predicted proteins | sample SepL4415m_MetaG_FD_155474 | JGI IMG/M metagenome (GOLD analysis project Ga0194057, IMG submission 155474) | Anoxic zone freshwater microbial communities from boreal shield lake in IISD Experimental Lakes Area, Ontario, Canada - Sep2016-L442-15m | ecosystem: Environmental > Aquatic > Freshwater... | reverse complement strand
TCGCGTCACTCCACGTAAAAAACACCCGAGTTTGTTTCAACTCCTTGAAAATCCAGAACTTCTGGAGTATACCGTCTGTTAAGTTGGTTCGTATGGGGGAGAGTGAAACGAGCCCCACCAAAAGCGAACCGCAACCGAATTGGTGGGGCTCGCTGCGCTCTCCCCACCCTACAATTATTCGCATTCCGCACCTATCTGCTCGCGGTTGAGACTGACACTAGCCCGAAGCGCGAGCGAGGTTGCTAAGTTGTTGCCTCGCTTGCGCTTCGGGCTGGTATGGATTGGGACAATCTCAACCGCGGACAGTATAGCCAAGATTTTCCAGGCTAGATCTACAGTGAACATAGCACGGCAAGCGATAAACGACAACCGAGAGGCTGCGGTTCCTCACTTAGAACCGGCGATTCTGAGCCTTGTAGTATGCAGAATGATCGATTATAATGTACCCCATGTATCTCAAAAGTGCGGGATACGGGCATCCGCAACGCCCTGCTCACTGCGTTCTCGACCGACGAATTCCGGCCGGATATTGGTGCCTTGTGGGAGAACTGGGTCGTTGCCGAGGCGGCCAAACGTAATGCCTTGGCCGGCTCACCGGCGGAACTCTTCTTCTGGCGCACTCGCACGCAATCCGAGGTAGACATGGTCGTGCGGCAGGGGAGCAAGCTGCGGGCCTTTGAGGTCAAATGGTCCCCAGGCCGGGTCTCGGGCCGGGCTTTTCGCGATGCCTATGGCGTGGAGGTGGAGGTGATCCGCCCGGACAATCCATTCGCGACAGATATTTTCAAGACTCCCCTATCGGCTTGACTTCTCTGGGCCGCTCGTTCATACTCATGGCAACGCCGTTAGACCGAGTCCGGCGTGGACTCGGCCCCGAACGGCTAACCGATGCGAAACTGGCCTTAGGACCAGCGCACCAATAACTGTCGTGTTTTGCACATTCGCCGAGCGGGGGCAGACGGCACACGGAGTGTGCCTGCTACTTTCTTGCGACACTTGTTGATGCGCCGATCCTTGTTGTTGAAAGCCGACAAGGCGGTTGCGCCCTTACGAGGAATTGAATATGAGCCATAAGACGACTCTTGCACGTCGTGATTTTTTGAAGCGCGTTGCCGCGGTTGGCACGGCGTTTTCCGTGCCTATCGTTCTGACCAAGCCTCTGTTTGGTGCTGACGCACCGAGCAACCGAATCAACGTCGGCCAGATCGGATGCGGCAACATCGGAAGCAACTATCACATTCCGATCTTGAGCCCAATGTCCGACGTGCGGATTGTCGCCGTGGCGGACACTTACAAGAGCCGGCGAGAGTCGGCCGCCGCCAGGTTGAACAAGAAGTACGGCGGAAGCGGCATCGTCAAGGCCTACAGCGATTTTCGGGAAATTCTGGCCCGCCCCGACGTGGATGCCGTCATCATCGGTGCCCATGACAACTGGCACACGCCGATGTCGATTGCCGCAGTCCAAGCCGGGAAGGACGTTTACTGTCAGAAGCCGCTAGGGCTGGATTTCGGCCTGACTGGCATCCTTCGCAACGTGGTCCGCGAGAAGAAGCGGATCTTCCAACTCGGTACGCAATACCGTTCCATCGGAAGATACCGACAAATGATCCAACTCGTGCGCAACGGCTACATTGGCAAACTCGAGCGGATCGACCTCTGGTGCCGCGACGTATCGAATGACGTGGGCCAGTACGTCGTCAAGCCCTACGGATCGTCCGCGGAAGTTTCCGTGCCTGCGGATCTCGACTTCGACGCATGGCAAGGGCCTTCCCCGATGGTCCCGTACACCGTCGATCGCGCAACCCCCTGGGGCGGATACCATTGCCCCGAAACCTCCCTGGGGTTCATTGCCGGGTGCGGCATCCACGAGTTGGGACTTGCTCAATGGGGTAACAAGAGCGATAATACCAGCCCGATTCGCTATGTGGGAACAGGCAATGTTCCCAAGGAGGGCATTTTCCGAACGCTGGAGCGATGGGACGTGATGTGCGACTATCCCAACGGGGTGAAACTGCGGTTCATGGACTATCGCACGGCCAAGCCGGTGGCCTCGCAGTACCTTCACAGTTGGCATCCCTCCGACGGCCTGATTTTTCACGGAAGCGAGGGCTGGATTAGCGACGCGGAAGGCTTCCGCGCCAGCAACCAGTCGCTTTGGAAGCAGAAGTTCAAACCGAGCGATGAGCAACTCCCGGTCTCGCCGGAACACAACCGGAACTTCATCGACTGTGTCAAGTCGCGCAAGGAGACGATGTGCCCGGTGGAAATGGCGATTCGTTGCGACGCGGTCTGCCAATTGGCAAACATCGCGGCGATTACGGGACGCGCGATTCAATGGGATCCCGAACAAGAGAAGATTGTCAACGATCCGGACGCCGCAAAGATGCTCGTCCGACCGTTCCGCGAGAAATGGAAGGTCTGGTAAACCATGCACGCTACACAACTTTCAAGACGTACGTTTCTGCAACAATCCAGCACGGTACTGGCCGGTGCCGCGCTGACCCATGCGCTATCCACGCGGACAAATGCGGGCGAACCTCCCGCGGGCGGAAAGACGCCGTGGCCCTTGCGGTTGTCCACTTCGACCGTGCAGTTCGGTTCCCTCTCCGTGGAGAATGCCTGCGAGCGGATCGCCGCCTTGGGGTTCACGGCAGTTGATTTCTGGCATGCGGGCTTCCAATCTCCCCATCTGAACGAGATCCAGAAGCGACTGGGGCCTGAGGGCCTCAAGGAATTGCTTGCCAAGCACCACTTGAAACTGTGCGCGTTCACCTGCTATAACGTCGGGTATCCGAAGTTTGCGGAACTCCTCGGCAAGGTCGGCGGCGGCCTGGCCGTGCGCGAGGCCCGCTATGGCAAGGTCAAGAACCTGACCGCGGAGATGAAGGCATTGCTTGAGCAACTCAAGCCCCAATTGGAATTGGCCGAAAAATACAACTCGCGGATCGCCATCGAGAACCATGCCGACAGCCTGCTCAGTTCCAAGGACTCCTTCAAGGCGTTCGTCGAACTGAACAAGAATCCTCGTCTGGGAATCGCCCTGGCACCGTACCATTTGCAGGTCGCAAAAGTTTCGGTTGAGGAAGTCATCGGAATTGTCGGAAAGCAGTTGCTCTTCTTCTATGCCTGGCAACATGCCGAAGGCATGAAGCAACTGCCGGGCATCGGGCCGGCCGATTTCACCCCCTGGATCGCGGCCCTGGCCCAGGCGGGCTACGCCGAGTACGTCAACCCCTTCATGCACGGCCACCCAGGCCCGGTCGAGATGGCCAAGGGATTGACGACGGCCCGCGATTATCTGGTCCAATGCCACCAAAAGGCCATGGCGACTTCCCTGGCACATTGACCCTTCCATTGACGAATTCTGTCCGGCAGTCCAGAATAGAGGATCTATCGACATTAAGGATCGGCGCATCAATAAGTGTCGCAAGAAAAGTAGCAGGCACACTCCGCGTGCCGTCCGTCCCCGCTCGGCGAGTGGGCAAAACACGACAGTTATTTATGCGCCGATCCTAAGGGCGAAATGCCCTCATGAAGCCGTCCGTCGCATGCGGGCGTGAATTGAAACGAAACGAACCATGAACTCGATCGAAAAGCACGACCCAGACGTCTGGGCAGCCATCGCCGCGGAAATCCAGCGTCAAAGCGACGGGCTGGAGATGATCGCCAGCGAAAACTACACCAGCCCCGCCGTCATGCAGTGCATGGGAAGCGTGCTGACCAATAAATACGCCGAAGGCTACCCAGGACGACGCTATTATGGTGGGTGCGAATATGTTGACGTGGTCGAAGATCTCGCTCGGAACCGGGCCAAGAAAATCTTCGGTGCCGACCACGCCAACGTCCAGCCGCACTCGGGTGCCCAGGCCAACGCGGCCGTCTACTTCGCTGTCCTCAATCCAGGCGATGTTGTGCTGGGCCTCGATCTGGCACATGGCGGGCATCTGACCCACGGCATGAAGCTCAACAGTTCGGGCAAGCTTTACAAGTTCCATAGCTACGGTGTCCGGCCGGATACCCACCGCATTGATTTCGACCAGCTTGCCGCGTTAGCCAAGGAACACAAGCCGAAGCTAATTGTGGCCGGGGCAAGTGCCTATCCTCGCGAGATCCCCCACGCCACGTTTGCCGAGATTGCCCAAAACGTCGGCGCGAAGCTGATGGTCGATATGGCCCACTATGCCGGCCTAGTCGCCGCCGGATTGCATAACGATCCGGTGCCGGTCTCTGATTTCGTGACCACCACCACCCACAAGACGCTCCGCGGTCCGCGAGGCGGGATGATCCTTTGCAAAGAGGCCTATGCTAAAGACATTGATCGCTCGGTCTTTCCGGGCATCCAAGGCGGGCCGTTGATGCATGTGATTGCGGGCAAGGCGGTCTGTTTCGGCGAGGCCCTCTCGCCAGCCTATAAAGTGTATATTCAACAGGTTCTCGATAATGCCAAAACCCTAGCTGATGTATTCACAGCCGGCGGTGTGCGGCTGGTGAGCGGCGGAACCGACAACCACCTTATGCTGGCCGACGTCACACCTCTGGGTCTCTCTGGCGGGCAGGCTGAAAAGGCACTGGGCCAGAGTGGCATCACGGTAAACAAGAACATGATTCCCTTCGACCAGCGGAAACCGATGGATCCCTCCGGCATTCGCATCGGCACGCCGGCGATTACCAGCCGCGGGATGGGTTGTGGCGAGATGCGCACCATCGGCGGTTGGATCCTCGAAGCCCTTCGCGGACATGATCAGCCGGCCGTGTTGGATCGTATCCGCGGCAATGTCCGCGAGTTGTGCAAGCAGTTCCACGTACCTTCATGAAACATTTTCTCAACAACGTCGTTTTGAGGACAATGCATGGATCGCGAAAAGTTGCTCTTAAGATTGGTTCGTGGCGAACTTCGGAATGTCGATTTCAGCGATTTGACCGGGCTTGTCCAGGGATTTGGTTTTGAACTTGTTCGAATCAAGGGGAGCCATCATATTTTCCGTCACCCAGCCATTCCAGAATTGCTGAACTTACAAAAGGTCCACGGGGAAGGCAAACCGTATCAGATAAGCCAGTTCCTGCGACTCGTGGAACGGCATAACCTCAGTCTGGAGAGAATCGCATGAAAGACTATCACATCAATATTTTTTACAGCGACGAGGATGAAGGATACATTGCAGATATTCCCGACCTTGAGGCGTGCTCATCGTTCGGTAGCACTCCAGAAGAGGCTCTCGCCGAATTAGAAATGGCCAAGGAGGCCTGGCTGGATGCTGCCCGAGCGTTTGGAAAACCAGTCCCGCCGCCATGTTATCGACCTGCAATCTACCAAGCATCTCACTGAGCTTCTGAGCTTGTACACGATTCAAAGAGCGAAACCATGCCCTCAAGTAAAATTCTGATCGCCGACGATAACCAGCCGAACGTGGAGCTGTTGGAAGCCTATTTGGCCGAGGTCGATTGCGAGATCGGCGTGGCGGCCGACGGACACGAGACGCTGGAGAAAGTGGCCGAATTCAAGCCCGATCTGATCCTGCTGGACATCATGATGCCCAAGCTCAGCGGGTTTGAAGTCTGCCGCCTCCTGCGCAAGAATCCCGAGACTCGCCACATCATGGTCCTCATGGTTACCGCCTTGGGCGAGCCGGGCGACATCGAGCGGGCCGTGGCCTGCGGATGCGACGATTTCCTCCGCAAGCCAATCAATAAGTTTGAACTACTCAAGCGAGTGGAAAACCTCTTGAACCTGCGGCACGTGACCGACGAGTTGGAACGCTTGCGTCGCTATATCGACGAGATGGAGTGCGACCGGCCGCGGCGAAATCCCGTGGAGTAGAGCGAGAAATCCGGCTCTCCGCCAAGTTTGTGGTGCGGGCGTCTCGCCTGCCTGGTTCAACCACAACATCTTGGGCAGGCGGGACGCCCGCACCACAATTATCCGCAAACCCGGCGGAGAGCCCGATTTTGTTTAGAATTTCGACATTCGGATTTTCCCCACACCATCAACTGATAGCTCCCCCATGCTCGAACCCTCTTGGACCCCCGACACCTGGCGTAGCAAGCCGATGGAGCAGCGGGTTACTTATCCTGATCCCACGGCCTTGCGAAGTGCGATCACGGAACTGGCCAAGCTGCCGCCGCTGGTGACAAGCTGGGAAGTCGAAGCCCTCAAGCAACAGCTTGCCGAGGCATCGCGCGGCGAACGGTTCCTGCTCCAGGGGGGCGACTGCTCCGAGAGTTTCGACGATTGCCAGGCGTCGATCATCGCCAGCAACCTCAAAGTGTTGCTGAAAATGAGTTTTGTGCTCATCTACGGCTGCCGTAAAAAGATAATCCGCGTGGGGCGTTTTGCGGGGCAATATGCCAAACCCCGCTCCGCCGAAACCGAAACCCGCAACGGCATTACGCTGCCGAGTTACCGTGGCCCCTTGACCAATCGGCCTGGATTCACCGCAGAGGAGCGGACTCCACAACCGGCCTATCTCCTGGAAGGCTATCACCGTTCCGCGCTCACGATCAACTTCATTCGCGGGCTGGTCGATGGCGGTTTTGCCGACCTGCACCATCCCGAGTTCTGGAACCTCGATTTTTTCCACCACGCGGCTGCCGCCGCCGACGACTATCGCCAGATCATCGACTCGATCGGTGCGGCAATCCACTTCATGGAGACCGTGGCCGGCAGGCGGCTGGACGAATTAACCCGGGTTGATTTTTTTACCAGCCACGAGGGCCTGCACTTGGAATATGAACAGGCTCAAACGCGGCAAGTCCCCCGCCGGCCCGACAAATGGTATAACCTCTGTACTCACTTTCCGTGGATCGGCGAACGCACCCGACGACTGGACGGTGCTCACATCGAATACTTCCGCGGGATTGCCAATCCCATTGGGGTGAAGATTGGCCCGTCGATGACGCCCGAACAGCTCCTCGACCTAATCGAAATCCTCAATCCGCACGACGAGCCGGGCCGGTTGACGCTCATCCATCGCTTCGGTGTGAAGCGGATTGCGGAGTGTCTACCTCGGTTGATTGAAGCGGTGCTCCGCGCCGGCCGGCACGTCACGTGGTGCTGCGACCCAATGCATGGCAATACGCTCGTCACGCAGTCGGGCGTGAAAACCCGATCCTTTGACGAAATCCTCGACGAACTCAACCAGGCATTGGACATCCACCAGGGGCTTGGATCAATCCTTGGGGGGGTACATGTCGAGTTGACCGGCGAAGACGTGACGGAGTGCATCGGCGGTGCTCGGGGCTTGTGTGAGGCCGACCTCGGACGGGCCTACTCCAGTGAGGTTGACCCGCGACTAAACTACGAGCAGGCCCTGGAAATGGCCTTTGCCATCGCCCGTCGCATGAGCCGCGGCCGGCGATAAGATATTGGCTTGCCTCTGCCGTCAAAATGGGGTAGTATGACGTTAGAGTAGACTGGTCTCCCGATGGCCCTCTGGGGGTACTCGGGTACGCTGTTCTCGGAGCAAAGAGGTATTTCAATGAAACGGCCCCTACACGGTTTTACGCTCGTCGAACTCCTGGTGGTGATCACGATCATCGGCATGTTGATGGGATTGTTGTTGCCAGCCGTCAACGCGGTGCGCGAGGCAGGCCGCCGGACCACCTGTTCAAACAACCTGCACCAGTTGTCGCTAGCCTGCTTGGCTCACGCCCAAAAGCTCGGCTCCTTTCCTAGCGGCGGTTGGGGAAGCAACTGGGTTGGGAATCCCGACAATGGCACGGGGATCAACCAACCGGGTGGATGGATCTATCAACTTCTTCCCTATATTGACGGGGACGCCTTGCACGATTTGGGCAAAGGTAGCAGTCTGGCGATCAGCTCCACGGCGAGTGCCGCGCGGGTTTCCAAGCCCATACCACTTTTACACTGCCCGACGCGCCGTGACGGTCTGGTGGCATATCCCGTGTCAACCAGTGGGGCCGGCGGGGCCAATCCGTCCGGTCCGTTTCAGTTTCAAGCCAGTTCGGGCACGGTGACGCAGGCTGGCCGCACCGACTATGCAATCAACGGCGGATCGGTCGTTATTACGCACGGTGCGGGTCCTGCTAGCTTGGCCGTTGCTGGAAGTTATTCTTGGCCCAACCTCAAGACTTTAGGGTTCAACGGCATCGCCAGTATTCACAGCCAAGTCTCCGAGGCCATGATTACCAACACCAAGCAAACGACTTACCTCATCGGTGAAAAGTATATGTCACCTGAGGGTTACGTCACGGGCAACGATCCGGGCGATCTGTTCAGCGCGATGTCGGGCGACGACGTCAGCCTCATTCGCTGGGGCAACACCAGCCTGCTGCCGAGCATGGATCGTTCGGCCAACAACAATCCTCCCGCGAACGCGACGCAGATCTTCGGAAGTTCGCACGGTGCCGGATGGCATGCGGCCTTTTGCGATGGGCACGTACAGTTAGTCGGCTGGGGTATCGACCCGGCTACGCACCAGACGATGGCCACGCGCAACGGCTGCCAGCGCCTCGGCTACCAGCCGGTCGATCCCACGAGGATTCCGAAGTAGTATTCAACCGCGTTGGGTGTGGAGCGGGGAGCCCTATTGTGGCCGGTCTCCTGACCGAGCCACACTCAAGCCTACGTTTCGGCGGGATCAGGAGACCTGCGCCGAAAACTGCCAAGGGAATTCACCGCGAAAGACCGCAAAGTGCGCAATAGAAAGATACTTGTTCTTTTGCGTTCTCTGCGTTCTTTTGCGGATAATTCATTTTCCCCGTTGTGGCCGGTCTTCTGACCGAGCCACACTCAAAACTCTACGTTTCGGCTGGGCCGGGAGACCCGCGCCGAACACTGCCAAGGGAATTCACCGCGAAAGACCGTAAAGTGCGCGATAGAAAGAATGTCTGTTCTTTTGCGTTCTCTGCGTTCTTTTGCGGATAATTCATTTCCCCCGTTGTGGCCGGTCTCCTGACCGAGCCACACTCAAATCTACGTTTCGGCGGGGACAGGAGACCCGCGCCGAACACTGCCAAGGGAATTCACCGCGAAAGACCACAAAGTGCGCGATAGAAAGAATGTCTGTTCTTTTGCGTTCTCTGCGTTCTTTTGCGGATAATTCGTTTCTCTCGTTGTGGCCAGTCTCCTGACCGAGCTACGCCACGCCGTTGGAATTTCATGGAATTTAGGGCGGCACCGGTGGCACCACAATTCCGGACTTGACCGATCCGTAAATAATGTCATAATTACATCATGGTTGTTGTTACCTTGGAACTGGAAGCGGCCGAACAACTTGACCGACTTCCCGAGAGGATCAAGTCGGAAGTCGAGTATGAGCGTTTGTGCCAAGGAGCGGGCGAAGCGGTGACCATGCACGATGGGGAAATGCCGGCACTGCCAAAGCCCGACAAGCATGGACGCTTCCCAGCACTCCAGTACGCTCGAATCTCGTTGGCGCGCGACATCATCCGGGATCGTAAGGGTGTTGGGCTAAGCCAACAGCGATTGGCCGATTTGGCGGGCGTCCGGCAGGAAACCCTTTCGCGGATCGAAACCGGAAGGCACACGGCCAGTGAGAAAACGGTCGATAAGGTCATGCGAGCGATCTAGGCCGAGCGGCGGCGGACGCGAGCCAAGAGTTGAAGGTGCAGCCCGTTCTCACCGTAGGTGTACCATGCGCTCATTGGCACGTGGTGAGCGAAGGGTTGGACTACGTGAATCACCTTGAGACGGAAGCGGAATTGAAGTCCCTGCGACACAGTGCGCGGAGCGGTATGCCGTTTGGGAATACTGCTTGGCAGCAGACGACGGCGAAACGGTTAGGACTGGAATCGACCTTGCGCTCCCCAGGGTGCCCCAGATCAACGAAACCCCAGAAATGAGACCCGACCTCATTTCCCTGGTATGAATCCGCAGATCTTCGGTCTGGTTCCTTTCGGATATCGGGGGCGGACTGGACGGTGTGTAACATCACGTTCTACCCAAACCACTCGGCTTCCATCATCAGCCGCAGCCATTCCCGATGCTCTGCGGCCAGAACCCGCTCCGATTGCTCCAAGAGAACCGGGGTTACGCTCGAATCGGCACCCTGCCGAAGTCGTTCGGAAATCTGCGATAGGCCCGTCGCAACACTATGGAACCTGGAATAGTTCCTGGCAAACTCGTAGGCACCCCGAAGAATTCGGACGCCCGCGCCGACTGCGGGCAAGGCGGCTGCCACGAAGATGAGGATCAGGCCAATAACCTCGGGCCTGTTGTGCGACTTGTTTATGACTTCGTATGCAAAGTGTCCAAAAGCGGCCAGCACGCTGATGAGAAAAAAACTCGGGCCAACCAACAAGGTTGACCGTTCCAACGATGCGTTGCTGCGTGCCCGGTTCGTTGCATAGACAAGTTGCGGTGCCAACCGCTCGCGGACGTAGTAGTCGACGATTGTGTTTGGCATGTCGGTTGGTGAGGGCTGGCGTCGAGCGTCGGCATCACCCGCACAGTCTGCCAGCCACAACTCCATATCGTGCTTGGTCGTGTTCAGCACCTGACGGACCTGGTCCCGCAATTGATCGAGCAAGGGTGCGGAGTTTTGCGGCGACGTTCTCCAGAGTGCCGGGCTGATAAGAAACTGGTACTTAAGCATCTGGAGCCGCTCTGCCTTATGCCGCTGCAATAGCCAGTGCCGCTGACTCTTGGCCATCAGGCCGGCACCGACCGCGAGGAGGGCAATCGCCGCCGCCCCGAACTCAAGTTCCGCCGGCCAAGTATCCGGCCCCAACTTGGAGAGTTGGAAAATCGCCATCAGAACGGCGAGAGTCCCAGCGACGCCGGCGATCAGAGTCAAATACCGGTGGAATCTCTGATGCCGTAACGCAGCACGATCGCAGGCCGCATATTGCGGCTCGACAATTTCTTGGCACCAACGCAAGCCTTGATTTAGCAATCCGGCAGATTCGGAGTCCTGGCCAGAACCTCGGGGGTCGCTATTGTCCACTGGTGGGGCAGGCAGTCCAGCTACTGTGGGCGGTGAGGCAATAGGCGACAGTGAGCCGGAAATCACCTGGGGAACCTCGATTTTGCAGCCGAAAGCAAGAATGGATTTCAACAGCCCCTCGGTGATAACCACGTCGTAGGAGCGTTCGGACTCTGGCAGTTCGTCATAAGGGACCAAACAGGGGTGCTGTTTCGTCGCGTCGTCGCGATGTTCGCCATAACGCCATCCTTCAGAAAGGCGTTGTTGCATCCACGACTCGTGCGTGTTGCGAGCTAAACGGTCGACCAGTCCGCGAAGATGTTCTGGAAGCATGATACGAGGGCCATAAATTGGGTGGAGTAGTATCAGCAGTCTAACCAAAGCGGCGAGCAAAGACAACCACTCCGGTCCCCGCCGAGGCCCGAGACAGCAAAGTGGCCGCCCAAGCGATCGTTAACGCAACTTTCTAGGGGGATATTCTTCCCATTGTACCCGAATTGCCGTGTTCGATGCCTCACCGGAGTCGGAAATCCCCCGCTCCTTGCATTCTGTTGTAGCACTCATTAGATTTAGATCAGGTTTGCGGTTTCAAGCTAGCTTTGCCGCGAACTAGGATGCTTTTTTGGAGAATTCGATCATGTCCCAAGACACTTCTAACCGGTTGCCTACCGAGAAACGCTATCAGTACTTCGCCTTTATCAGCTACAAGCATGATGATGTACGGTGGGCCAAGTGGCTTCAGAACCGACTTGAAGCGTACCGCCTGCCCAGCATTATTCGGAAGGAAGCCCCGCACCTTCCGAAACAAGTCCGGCCTATCTTTCGCGACCAAACCGACATTGGAACTGGCCCGCTTCTGGATAATCTTCGCAGCGAATTGGAGGATTCTCGTTTCCTCATCGTGCTTTGTTCGCCAGCGGCAGCGAAGTCGGAGTGGGTCAACCGGGAGGTCCAGAACTTTATTGGAATGGGCCGAGGCGACCGGATCATTCCCTTTGTCATCGCGGGTGAACCGAATGCCGCTGATCCGAGTCGGGAATGCTTTCCTCCGGCCCTGCGGGAAACTGAGCAGACGATCCTTGGCGTCAACGTCGAAGAAATTGGCAAGGAACAAGCAATCGTCAAGGTCGTCGCCAAACTTCTCGAATTGAAATTCGACCGGCTTTGGGATCGTCATCGCCGCCGACAGCGACGCAACTTCCTACTGGGCAGCATCATGGCGGCCGTTTTGTTTGTCGCGGCTGCCGTGGGCGGTTTCTGCTATTGGGATTACAACCGCCTGAAGGTCGCCTACTATGCCGACTACGTCGAATGTCGGGGCGTTCCCCGGGGCATCGACGAACTGAGCACCGCACAGGTCCAACGTCGCTATCTCTCCTGGAAAATTGAGTCTTCCCGGTATCGTATCGACCGCGTTCGCAGCATCAACGGCAGCGGAAGTGGACGCCAGCCCACAGACTCAGAAGACGCCGATCGCGCCGCCGATCGATCTTTCCATTACCGCGATGATGGCACGTTGGAATACACGATCGAATTTGCATCAACCGGGAAGGAACTCCGAAGATCCGTTTATGCCCCAGACTTGTCAATCGTCGAATTCAAGGGCGGCAGCAAGGGGCGGTTGCAAGTGCAGACTAAGTTTTTGTCGGCCGACACGGCTGGTCTGAATAGCCGACACGGGATGCTCAATACGGGCGCGCGATCGGAAATCGCAAAATGGGAGTTAAAGTACGACGACCTGGGACACGTGGTTCAGCGAACTTATTTGAACCAGAGCGGTTACCCAACTTCCGATGCCAATGGGATCTATGTCCAAGAGTTTACTTACACACCAGCGGGCAAAGTGAAAGCCATTCGTTATCTGAATATCGGCGGCCAACCCTGTTCGACCAAGCGGGGAATCGCCGGAAAGCAGTACGAATATGATGTCAAGGGAAATCGCATTCAAACGACATGGATTAACAGGACTGGAACACCGGTTCTTCACGAGAATGGTTGTGCTATTGGCAAGCAAAGATATGATGCGGATGGGAATAAGGTCGAAGAGTCCTACTTTGGGATCGACGGAAAGCCATGTCTGAACAAGGACGGGTATGCCGGTTTCAAGGCCACCTACGACGAGCGAGGAAACCAAACAAGCCAGTCCTGCTTAGGGACCGATGGCAAGCCGTGCCTGTACAAGGACGGGTATGCCAGTTTGACGGCCACCTACGACGAGCGGGGAAACCGAACAAGCAATTCCTTCTTCGGGACCGATGGCAAGCCATGTCTGAACAAGGACGGGTATGCCGGTTTCAAGGCCACCTATGACGAGCGGGGAAACCGAACATATTGTTCCTTCTTTGGGATCGACGGCAAGCCCTGTCTGAACAAGGACGGGTATGCCGGTTTCAAGGCCACCTATGACGAGCGGGGAAACCAGACAAGCCAGTCCTGCTTAGGGACCGATGGCAAGCCCTGCCTGTACAAGGATGGGCTTGCTACGGTGAAGACCACGTACGACGAGCGGGGAAACCGAACATGTTGGTCCTATTTCGGGATCGACGGTAAGCCGTGCCTGCACAAGGACGGGTATGCCGAATTGAAGATCACCTATGACGAGCGGGGAAACCAAACAAGCCAGTCCTATTTCGGGATCGACGGAAAGCCCTGTCTGCACAAAGACGGGTATGCCGGTTCCAATGCCACCTATGACGAGCGGGGAAACCAAACAAGCCAGTCCTATTTAGGGAGCGACGGCAAGCCGTGCCTCCTCAAGAACGGGTATGCCGAATCGAAGAATACCTACGACGAGCGGGGAAATCGAACATGTTGGTCCTATTTCGGGATCGACGGCAAGCCGTGTCTCCTCATGGACGGGTATGCCGAATTGAAGATCACCTATGACGAGCGGGGAAACCTGACAAACCAGTCCTATTTAGGGAGCGACGGCAAGCCGTGCCTCCTCAAGGACGGGTACGCCGAATTGAAGAATACCTATGACGAGTGGGGAAACCAGACAAGTCAGTCCTGCTTAGGGATCGACGGCAAGCCCTGCCTGAACAAGGACGGGTATGCCACGACGAAAGATACCTATGACGAGCGGGGAAACGAGACAAGTTATTCCTACTTCGGGATCGACGGGAAGCCCTGCCTGCACAAGGATGGGGTTGCCTGTTTCAAGTACACGTACGACGAGCGGGGAAACAAGACAAGTGAGTCCTGCTTCGACACCAAGGGAAAACCTACCCTCAATGTGCAAGAATGCTCGCACCGCATCGTCTATAGATATGGTCCCAACGGAATTGCTGAGATGACGTTTTTTGATTGCAAAGGCAAATCAATTCCCTACTCCGAACGCATAGCGGCTGTGGCAAAGGCATTGAGCAGTAGTAATGGAACAGACGAAGGATCGCAACGGCCCATGCGTGTGCGGGTCACAACGGTCCTTGCCGGTGGGGAGGCCGATATCAAAGGCGTGCATGTCGGTGACATAATCGTTCGCTACGCAGGTGTGCCAATCACAAGCCACCTGAAACTCATCGCTGAAGTCATGAAGCCCGGTTCAGAATCGCGGGAACTGGTAATCTTGCGCAACGACAAAGAAATTACTCTGCACGTGGTGCCTGGTCCACTAAAGGTGGCATTGGAGGAAATTCCTGTGGGGACTTCGCCTCCCGAGAAGCCAGCCGATGAAAATAAGGCGACCGAAAAGACGCAGGACCCTGCACCCAAGAGTGTTGCTCCCAAGGAATGAATACTATTAACCCTTCACTTTAATGCCTGACACACAGAACGAAGACGATAAAATGGACGGGGCTCCAGATACCATTTACCATTATTGCGGGATCGACTCTTTCAACGCGATTTTGGAGAATAAGTCCATCCGGCTAGGTAACATGAACTGATCGTTTGGTCATTAGCGAAAAACTTCTACTCAGGTCTGGGAAAGCACTTATGCCACGCCATTACTTCACATTCGACGAGCACGTTCGGGATGCAGTTCGCAGACACGTTCAAAGAGCCATTGCGGGGCTCAACCCACGTTCGTTTCGACAGGAGCCAGCATACACATCAGCACTAGCGGGCCGACTTGTCGGCATCGCGTATAATGGCCGTGATGGGAGAGTTGAATTTGAATCCACCGTCGTTGCCGACCGAGGTGCAAATTCTGCGGAGCGGGAATTTGGAGCCGACATGGCATTTACAGCAAAAATCGCCAAAGGTCGGAAGGTTATAGAAAAGGCCATACTTGTCCAAGCCAAGCTTGGTAAGATCGAGGATCTTTCACCAACGGACCTGGCGAAGTTGAAGGGACAGATCAAAGACATGCTAGCTGTAACGCGTGCTGCAAAAGTCATGGAGATACCTGAAGTCGACGGTAGACGAGTTCCTCGACTCATTAGCGGCGAGGGGATCGTCGATGATCGTAATTATCATTCATATGAGCTAGGCAATTACATCGTTGACCGAATCCTGACAACTCTTGACGGCGATACGCGTCCCCGCTTTGTAGATGCTGTGCGGGACAGCAATCTCACACAACTGCGAGTTGTGGCGGAGCAATACGATTGATGAGGTTCTCTCACCGCGTTCTGTCCCGGCCCCTGGCGGGGCGTGTGCGGGCCTCCGAGCCTTGGCCACTTTCCGGTGCGGGTTATTCCCCGCCTTCCCGTCCGCCGCCTACGGGCCGCACAGGACACCCACACCCGGACACGGCCGAAACCTGGAGGCTACGTTGGCTGGTTTCGGGGAAGAGGCGAGCGCAGCTACGCGGATTCAATCTCGCTCGCGACAGACGGAACGAACTTTGTCGGTTACGATTTCAACGTCGAGGCGGTAGGGCTTTTCCTGGTCTTCTGCGATGCGATCTAACAACCCGCGCAGGCACTCAAACTCCCGGAGCGACGCAAGCGACTTGGATATCATGGCACGTTTCACGGCAGCCAGAAATCGCGTATCGATTGACCACTCCTTTGGTGTATTCCCCTGGCCCGCGCCTTTGGTTAACAGAAGACGATCCGCGAGCGTCGGCAAGAGTCGACTTGCTTCGATTGCAGCCTTGGGACGGTCATCGCGCTTGACCGGCGATTGTGTGAGCAGGTTTTGTTCCTTTGTCCAAGCGTGGCCCTGCACCGAGGAATTCCAAGACTTGTTACGCAGGAGTTTGCAGAGAATCGCGACGATTGCGGCCTCAGTTACGCCAGCCATCCATTCGGGTGAGGGGAACAGGTTGGCTTCCGGCGAACGAAGCCATTCGATCAATTCGGTGCTGGTCCGCGCCGTCAGCGGTGCCAACAGCGGCTCCGGCCAATACCGGTAGACTATGCCCTTTGTACGACCATTGATATCAAAAAGGGTCACTACATGCAATTCCTCGGGAACAATATTTTCCGCGTTCTTTCGACGATCGCGCTGCCAAAGGTTTAGCTTTTCCGCTACCCGGTTCATGGGGCCCCGTGGTGCCTCGAAATGACGATCGGCAGCGCAAACTATCCAATCCCACGATACCTCGTCGGAGACTTCAGCCTTGAGTCTCGCCAAGAAATCGCTTTGGTTGGGGGCGTCCAGCAACCCTCCGACAACAATAATTTCTGTCGCCATAGTCCGGCTCCTTCACGGCATTCCGGACGCCTAGCGACTCTGAATGGCACGGAGGAGAAACCGAACGGGAACACAGAAATCCTCGATTTGTTCGATGGGCAATTCATTGACGGCCAAAATTATTGCCTCCCGTATTACCCGTTCGTTCACGGAGCGATCAGCATCCACCTTCTCTGGTCTCGGCCGGGCAATGGCGAAGAATTGATCTTCGGCGATATTATGGTCCGCAGCCCATTCACGCACACAGTCTGCTACTCGCAATACGCGGAACCGTTTCCATTCGTAATCAAGGGATGGACCGTGCGTTCGCAGCCAAACAGGGAACTTCATAAAGCAATACGAATCCTGGACGGGAGCATCAAGCGAATGGAGACTCTTGGTGCGAAGGAACTCGGTCATCCACCCACGCTGGACTTCCACCGGGATTGGCTTGATTTCGATATGCTGTTCCGGGTCTTGACCGATTCCAACCGTACCGGAGTCCAGCACTCGTCCCGCCTTGCGGTCGAAGTACCGCGATCCTGTTTGGCCAACAAAGACGAACGCACACCAGATATCTGGACGAATGTGTGGGACGCGATCCGACGAGATTGGTCGCGTAACACTCGTGCCTCGAGGTTGCGGAGGCAACAATTCGAGATGCTTCACAGACCTGTCGCGCAGTACCAGCCCACGTGCTTCCGTGAGAGATACAGCCTCTGACATTTTTGTAATTCCGAAAAGCTGATACGACATGCCGGGAAACTTGACCCGAACGGCGTCGGCTAGCAGGGCACCATTCGTCGCGGACTTGGTTGCACGGAAACGTTCACTTACATAAGATGCGATGAACTCAACCAGCGTATCAATCGTGGGAGAAGTGATAGAAACAGCATCGTCCATTGAGAAAACCTCCAATTGCATACAAGCCCTATGCCCGCAGTACGCGGGGCTATAGGGCTTAACTTGCATAACTAAAGTTTTTCTCAGCTTTCGCTCAGACCTACAATTACGGAACCTGCATTACCCGGAGGAACTGAGAAACCAGGTTAACACTGAGGCTCCAAGTCTAGAGCGGGCCCGACGCCAAGGGTCACCCCTACGGTCAAGTACTTGAAGTATCGTCTAAATCCGCCAATTTGTCAATCCCCAGGAAATTTTTTCCCAAGTATTTCGGTTGGCGTTGCAATCAAACCAAGATGAAAAATCCGTAAGTCCATATGGAAAAATGACTTAGGAAATGCGAAGTGCGAAGTTGACCGGACGCCCAGATCTCGCCGCGGCCGAGACCTGGCGGCTAAGCTGGCTTCTTGGCATCAGCCGATGTTGGAACCATCACAGCAGAGCATCTTCATGTCGCCTACGGCCTTTGCTGCTCATATTGCTAAGCGACTCATGCACAATCGACGCCGAGGTCGTCACCGACCGCTCGGCGAATCGCGTCCCTTATCCGTTTTCCCTCCGCCCGAAAGTTCGCTACATATTGGGGTCAGGCCGGCATTCACCACTTTACGCGACAACTTTGCGCGACAAACTGGTGAACGGCGACCTGCCCCCGATGCTAGGCAAGCCCCCCTGCCGGGCATGGGGTCAGGCTGTCAGGTCGCGGAAGCCTTGGAGGTTCGTGGGTGAATAAGGTTCTTTTCGGTCATGGTGACAGCCAATCCTCAGGGTCACGCGCGATCCAATTCTTGCAGGGCGTCGTCCAAATCAATCAAATCGCCACGTTCCGCCTCGGCCATGCTCTGAAGCAACGACGCCGGTATGTCCGCCTCCGCTAAGGCGCTCAGTTTCTCAAGTAGCGCGAGCTGTTCCTGCTTCGGTAACATTTCGATCTCGTGCCACAGTTCAATTGTGCTCATTGACGCCAATTATCCTAGAAAGCTTGCTCGCCTAAAACCATGTCAGTTATAGCAGAAAAACCCGCCTCATGTC
>Ga0194057_10000622_pt1 | contig 18415 bp, 9 predicted proteins | sample SepL4415m_MetaG_FD_155474 | JGI IMG/M metagenome (GOLD analysis project Ga0194057, IMG submission 155474) | Anoxic zone freshwater microbial communities from boreal shield lake in IISD Experimental Lakes Area, Ontario, Canada - Sep2016-L442-15m | ecosystem: Environmental > Aquatic > Freshwater >... | reverse complement strand
TGCCAGTAGTACCTGTTGTTGTACTAAAAAACAAGATACCACTTACAGGTGCATTGCTAAAGTACGAACCTTTAATGGTACAGTATTTAACCGTATTATTTGAAGCGTCATTGATAAAACGAATGGTTGCGCCTGAAACGTTGGTGTTGGAAATTGTCAGCGTATTAGCGCCAGTGAGACCAACGCCGTTTATTGTTACGTAATCAGCTCCGGAAAGATCGATTAATGGCTTGGCAACTCCGCCCGAAATTATCCTGTTGCCGCTAGGGGCAATTGTCAGACTAGTCCACATTCCTGCGGCGCCGGTTAAAGCATTTGTACCGTCTTCCGTTGTTACATCCGCGGTAATGGAAATAGTAATGGTATATCCTACTTGAGAGACAGAGTTAAGTGCAAGAAATGCACCACCTGTTTTTGTAAGTGAAGTGTAGGTTGTGTTACACCCATTTGAACCAGATACAGTTACCTGTGCATTTCCAGATTGCACAAATAAAACTGTGAGCAGAACCGTCGTTAAGACAGTGAGTAATGTCTTTTTCATTTTAATATCCTTTATAATTTGTTAATGAATTATCTTATTATTATCAATTAGCGTGCCAGGATGAAAACGGCATTTGCGGATTATAATTGAGGTTTTTTGATGAGAGAGACAGATATTTTCCCTTTCATTCTGAGACACGAGTCTCATTTTGAGAAAGGCATTATTTAAGGTGAAATAAGAAAAAACGGGAAGGTGGGCGTAATACTATGATATATCAGCAGTTTAGGGCTGATTATGAGAGTTTCTGAGCAATATTATTTGCTGACTTCCCCAAGGATTTTTATGCCCTACAGGAAGAGATTTCAGAATATTATGCATTAATTTTTGCACTATACTGCGATTTCAGATTAGTTTTCAGAAATAGTGTTCTCATTTTGAGAAAATGGGCGATTTTGGGCAAAACAGAAAGGGGCTGTTACCCCAGGTTTTCGGGGTGATTTTTGCAATGGGGGGATTGTGTGAGGAAGATGTCCGGTAATTGGAAAAGTAAGAAACTTAGGAATGGAACGCGGATGACGCGGAAAGAACGGATTAGAAGAAGAAATGGCACACTGATTTTAATGATGAAAAGCTGATTTCCACTGATACAAAATACTTAGGAATGGAACGCGGATTTACACTGATTGAACGGATTTTCACGGATAGAGAATTTTCAGGGTTAGAGATAAAACAGAGATGGCATCCGCCTCGGCGGAATAAGAACTGATGGGGGCTGATTTCCGCTGATTAAAAGATTTTCAGGGTTAAAGATGAGAGAAGAACTTCTCCCGCTAAATTCACGGAAGTCACGAAATAGAGATAAGAGATTTACAGAAAAGATGTCCGCTAATTAGACGAATTAGACTAATTTAACGAATTAGAGAAAGAGCAAGAGAGTTTTCAGGGTTAGAGATGAGATTAAAGAAAGAGATATTTCAGGGTTAAAGATGAGAGAAGAACTTTTCCCGCTAAATTCACGGAAGTCACGAAATAGAGATAAGAGATTTACAGAAAAGATGTCCGCTAATTAGACGAATTAGACTAATTTAACGAATTAGAGAAAGAGCAAGAGAATTTTCAGGGTTAGAGATGAGATTAAAGAAAGAGATTTTTCAGGGTTAAAGATGAGAGAAGAACTTTTCCCGCTAAATTCACGAAAGTCACGAAATAGAGATAAGAGATTTGTAGAAAAGATATCCGCTAATTAGACGAATTAGACTAATTTAACGAATTAGAGAAAGAGCAAGAGATTTTTCAGGGTTAGAGATGAGATTAAAGAAAGAGATATTTCAGGGTTAAAGATGAGAGAAGAGCTTTTCCCGCTAAATTCACGGAAGTCACGAAATAGAGAAAAGAGATTTGTAGAAAAGATGTCCACTAATTAGACGAATTAGACTAATTTACCGAATCAGAGAAAGAGCAAGAGATTTTTCAGGGTTAGAGATGAGATTAAAGAAAGAGATTTTTCAGGGTTAAAGATAAGAGAAGAACTTCTCCCGCTAAATTCACGAAACTCACGAAATAGAGAAAAGAGATTTGTAGAAAAGATGTCCGCTAATTAGACGAATTAGACTAATTTACCGAATCAGAGAAAGAGTAAGAGAATTTTCAGGGTTAGAGATAAAACAGAAATGGCATCCGCCTCGGCGGAATAAGAACTGATGGGGGCTGATTTCCGCTGATTAAAAGATTTTCAGGGTTAAAGATGAGAGAAGAACCTCTCCCGCTAAATTCACGAAATTCACGAAATAGAGATAAGAGATTTACTGAATGGGCAGACTGAATTATTTTATATATTAAGTGGAATGATTTTAGTATTTTAGATAAATGAATCACTATGAATAAGAATCTTTATAATTTACTCGGGTCTTTTTCCGCAGAGGAATGGAATAAGTTTGACGATTTCGTATCGAACAGGTATTTTGCAGGAAGCAGGGATTACAAAGAGATAATGTCTGTGCTGAGAAAATATATTCTTAAGTCAAAAAAAACGGATGCGCTTACTGCTGATTGTTTCTTTAAAGAAATGAAAGAGAAGATAAGCAGTCATACACTTACAAACCGCCTTTCAGAGATAAATAAACTTGCGGAAAAATTCCTTGTGATTGATTCGATTGACGATAAAACTGTTTCCTTCAGAAGCAACCTGTACGGCATACTGTTAGGCAGAAACCTTTTCTCAAATTTCAATTACATACACAATCCTGTTAAGGAAAAACTTGTTCCAAACGATACAGATGACTATCCCGACTACTGCAAAGTACTGGTTTCGGAAGCACACTACCACAGGATTAATGGCGAGATTCCTGTTGTAATACAAAAATACCTTGAACATTCAGAATATTATGCGGCATATTTCCTGAACAAATCTATATTACTCGCGATGGATTTTCATTTTATGAAGCTGCATGGCTACGACGGGGAGTATGAAGTTTATAATAAATATTTCGACATACTGAATATTGACGAACAGATGCAGAGTATTATTGCCAAAGACAGTCCTGTCTTTAAACCCGCTGTACTAATGTACCATATTCATAAATATTTGCTGAATGCATCCGATAAGGAAATGCATCGCAGAGTGATAGAATATTTTGAGAATAACATACATTTCTTTCCCGGACCTGTTAAAACAGATTACTACATGAAAATGATGTCGCAGTACGTGCATATGCATAACACAAGGGCTGCGAAGTGTATACCCGACATGTTTGAACTGATGAAATCAAGAATACATGACGGAGAAACTGTGGATTTTTCACATCAGCGTTACCCCGCAACCGAATTCAGGGATTTTGTTGCTATCGGATTATTAAACGGCGAGACTGCCTGGGTTGAAAACTTTATTAAGAAATATTCCTCTCAGATTCCTGCGTCAATACGAGAAGATGAATACACGAATGCAATGGTTAGTCTTTACAGGCAGAAGAAAGACCTCCTGAACGCACTTCACGTGATAAGCAGACAAAAACCCAGCCGTAACCATATACACATCCTTGATATGTACAGGATGAAAATAATGATTAACTACGACATCAACAGGACGGAGAAAAATGAACAGGAGGTATTACTGCTGAAGAAGTATTTAAGAAAAAAAGGCATCGATAAAAAGCACAGGGAAGCAACGAATAATTTTCTCACAAATTACATTAAACTTATTGAACTGAAAGAATCGAAAGAGTCAAAAGGATTCAGCACGTTTGTCGAAAAATATACCAAAACACTTCTACTCTCTGCAGATATACAATGGCTGAAAGCAAAGGTGACAGGACTTTTACCGGTTTAGTTACAATGCGGATTATCGGGGGGAATGAACTTACCTGCTACAAAAAAGTAAACAGAAATGGCATCCGCCTCGGCGGAATAAGAACTGACGGGGGCTGATTTCCGCTGATTAAAATTCGCCACGGGGAACGCAAAGAACGCGGATTTTTCAGGGTTAAAGATAAGACGAAACATTATAGCGGGGTGAAAAATAATCAACTTGTTCCAGGCAGACAATAGTATTAATAATTCAAAGCAGGAAAACCTTATATAAAAAACAAGTGCTGTTGAAAATTCAACAGCACTTGAATTAAGTAAAGGGTAATTTGGGGTACTCTTTTATGTTTAAGAATCATGCTTTACCAGAGCATGATTTTCCATATTCTTTTTTGAAAAGGGATTACATTTTTACAATAGTAAATATTACCCCTTTGCATAATAATATATCAATTATTGTGCCAGAAAAATGAAAAGAAAAGAATGTTTATAAACACTGTATTAATATAAGTTTAGAGAAGAGCGAGAGAATTCGTACAATAAAAAAACGAGAATATTTGTCTCATTTTGAGACAGATTTTCTCATTTTGAGACAGATTTTAAGAAATTCAGAAGAAATAGTGCCGGAGTTTTCAGGGTTCCGGCACATGAAATTCTGATTATTTAATGAGTGTCATTCTGTTGGTTTTGAAGAGACTTCCGTTAATTATCATAGCATAAAAATACACTCCGCTCGGTAATCCGTACGAATCGTAGTTGACATAATAATTACCTGCCGAATGATTTTTATTAACCAGTGTCTTTACGAGTTTACCAGATACATCATAGACATTAATCCTGACTTCAGATTGTTTTGCAACAGAGAAATCTATACGTGTAACAGGATTAAAAGGGTTTGGATAATTCTGTTTAAGGGCAAATTCCTTTGGCAGTCCGCTTCCTTCGTTAAGAACACTTGTAGGTACTGAAGATAATTTTATTTCCCAGATACCTGCACCATGAGTCAATGCACGCATTTTCCTGCTGACAGGTACATAGGATAAATCGAATACGATTGAATACGGCATTCCGTTTCTGTACTCGCCCCATGTAGTTCCGCCGTTAGTACTTGCATAAACGCCAAGGTCATTACCGACGTATACGTTGTTCGGATAAACAGGGTCGGAGAATACTGACTGTGTAGAAACATCGGGCAGATTGTTAGTGATATTTATCCATGTAGTTCCTGCGTCGGATGATTTATAAACGTGTCCTGTTCCGAATCCGCCGAAAGTTACGTATACATCGCTTGCCTTGTAAGGATTGGTTACGATGCGTGTAGGATATCTGTTTGGAAGAGCGGCCGTGATATTTGTCCAGGTAGTACCACCGTTTACAGAACGCCAGACAGCTGCAACAACTGCACCTTCAGGAGTTGTGCCGACATATACAGTATCAACAGACAGCCAGGAAGTTGCCATAGACAATGCCTTACCGCCGCCGAAGTTTTTAAGTGATGCAGAGAAAGTAGTTCCTGCATTTGTAGATTTATAGAAGTCAGTTCCTGCAACATAAAGTATATTCGGGTTTGAAGGAGCAACTATAAACGGAGTGTTGAAACAATAATAAGTTTCCGAACCTGAGTTAGGAATATTATTCAGGTAATTCAAAACAGAACCTCCGTTAACTGATTTAGCAATATCACCGTAAGTGTATTCAGTATAACATACGAGCGGACTTGCAGAACTCACCTGCGAGCAGAAACCATCACCGCCGAAAGTTTTATACCAGGCAGTTGTTCCCTGATAATAAGCGGCACGGTTATCCTGCAGACCGCCAAGACAGAAGACTGAATCGGTGAATGAATTTCCGAGTGTTGCATAGAACTGCGATGTTACATAACCGCCGTTGCAGGAATAGAATGTCTCGCCGAAATTATCTGAACGGTAAAGACCGCCGTCTGCTGCGATGTACACTTTATTAGGGTCTTTAGGATTATCCGCATAATAGTGAACGTCTGCGTGAACGAAGTTAGACGGGCCTTCGGGTTGTCCCGGAGGAGTTGCACCAGTATTCCATGCAGACCAGTTTGATTTAATAGTAAAAGATGTACCGCCGTTTGTAGATTTATGAACATCAAGGCATCCGACAAGAATTGCGTTCGGGTCATTAGCTTTTACAAGATGAGCCTGATTGTACCAGCCCTGATTGCTTGAAGGAACGGTAGTAGAGCCGAGAGTCCAGGTAGTTCCTGCGTCAGTACTTTTATAATAGCCGACATAGGTTGTAATATCGTTAGCAATGTTAGCATAGATATAATTCGGATTCCCTCTGTACATCTGCAAAGTTGCCTTACCAGACCAGGTGGCAGGGAGACCACCAGCGAGTTTAGACCAGTTGGCACCGCCATTAGTTGACTTGTACAGACCAACATTAGCATTCGGGATGTTATTGCTCAGATTTCCGATTGAAGCATAGACGATGTTTGTATCAGTAGTATTTATAAGCATATCCATTGCCATAGGATAGTTCAGTACCTGAGACCAGCTTCCGCCTGCATTATAAGATTTATACACACCTTCCGATGTAGCGGAATATATGATATTCGGATTCTTCGGGTTTATCATAACCTTCCATACACCACGCTGGTTATTGTATGACCAGTCGAGTGACTTGGTCCAGGTTGTTCCGCCGTTAGTAGTTTTGAGAATACCTATTCCATACATACCTCTTGTCAGGCGAAGGTTCACTCCGTGATAATCTGAATACTGATATCCGTAATTTTCGCCCGTACCGATGTACATAATGTTCGGATTAACGGAATCGATTGCAATAGAACTCACTGCAAGCGATGGATAACCTGTGTTGATAAGAGTCCAGGCACTTGCTCCGACACCGCCGGTAGTTGATTTCCAGAGACCGCCTGAAGCTGAACCAATAAAGACTATACCTGTATCGACAGGATGTACAGCAAGGGCGATACTTCTTCCGCCGATGTTATTCGGTCCGATAGATGTCCATTGCTGAGCATCGGGACTGTCAAAGACGTTTGAAAGGTGCTGCTGTGAATACTCAAACGCTTTATAAAATTTATCTGCAGGAATATCCTTTTCGGGATAAGCGCGGATTTCGCTCATAAACTGCAACGACTGCATTGCACCCGACGGACCGTTTTCTTCTTCCTCAAACTCAACATTCCTGTTGTTGTTTTTCAGGTTCAGTACAATGAGCATCACAGAAACGAGTAATACAACAACTGCAGAACCGTAGAAATATTTTTTATTCATATTAAATTTATATTATGTTAGATTATTTCAGTTTGGATTTTATTGATTGCGGTAAAGCATCTTTGTGTACGGTAAAGTTCATCATTTTAAGTTTTACGAAATCATCGTTATAGAAATAATATCCTTTAGGGTCAACATTCTTTGAGCCAGCACCCGAGTCTTTGATAAGGTACCAGTCCTTGCCGTTCTTTGTTGTCATACCGACCAGATGTATTCCGTGGTCATCTGTTGTAGTCTGGTTTGAGAACCTGAACTGTCTTGCGCTTTCATCTATATACTGAGAAGGGATATCGAACGTAGGAATCATCGCAACCTTATTCCAGGAATCCATTCCCGGTTCCGAGACATCACCGCCCAAGGCAAGAGTATATCCTTTTTTCACTGCATCTTTTAAGATTGTCATAAATTCATCGAGAGGAATGTTATAGTATTCCCTGCTGTGCCACCAGTTATCAGAGACTTCGTACTCAACGAACTGATTATACGGCTGCTGCATGTACGAAAGGATTTCCACATAATCATCCGGATTAAGTGCAATAACATTTTTGAAATATTCTTTTGGTGTCATATCATCTCCGTCAACGTTTACTTTTGAAGGAGGGGCACCCATGTAGAAATTCATAATGGATTTTACTGTACTGACGACTTCTTCTTCATTCCAGTTGCTGGATTTTTTTATTCCATCCAGATAAGCAGTCATTTCTTCAATCATTTTCCGATGATCGTGGAATACCTGTCCCTGCTTCAGCCCAGTATAATCTTTTTCAGGAACCGCGCCGTATTCCTGCCATATTCTCAGTACTGCATTTGCTTCAGAACCTTCAGAGAACAGTGAGTTGCCGCGTTCGCTGACAAAACGTTTTGCCTTTTCAACGTATTCCCAGTAAACAGTAAACAGAGGAGATATTTTTATTTTTCTGTTATGTATTCTGTAAACTTCAGACTCAAAGTACGAAGTGGTTGAAAACGACCAGCAGGTGCCTGTTAAGCCCTGCGAAACGGTTTCGTTGTGCCAGGCATAAGTAAATTCGGAAAGATTCTTAGGCAAATCCATTCCTGTAAAATCGACCTTAAAGTTCTTTGTATCGGCTTTCGGCTTAGAAGCATAACGATCGGCCTCTTTGCTTATGTCATCAAAGAACCCTGACTTAGGTTCTGTGAATACACCTTTATTTTTTTCCTGAGAGAACAGAGAATTTGAAATGACTATAAGAACCAATAGAAAAAGTAATCTGTAGTTTTGCATGCTCTTAATTTCCTTTATATTTATGTATATTTTAAATATTAATTGTTTAGTGTAAATTAACCTAATTAATTAATATTTAATATTCAAATTTTAACTAATGCGAAAGAACACATTGCCCGTTTTATTTTTGTTATTATTCAGTATCAGTACTGTATTTTCACAAAGTGTGTATGAAGAAAACAAAACACCATACACCGTTTCTTCAGACAGATTAAAAGGTTACAGCCAGAAATCAGATTTATTAAAATATTCACTGTTCAGGGAAATTCCTTTCAGGTCAATAGGCCCGACAATAATGAGCGGACGAGTAGTTGACATAGAGGCAAACCCTGACGACCCTACTGTATTCTATGTTGCATATGCATCAGGCGGATTATTTAAGACATCTAACAACGGGATTACTTTTAATCCGATATTCGACAATGAGGCCTCGCTTATAATAGGAGATATAGCAGTTGACTGGAAGAATAAAACAATATACGTTGGAACAGGCGAGAACAATTCAAGCCGTTCGAGTTATCCGGGTACGGGTATTTATAAGAGTACTGATGACGGTAAGAGCTGGATACACCTCGGGCTTGAAGAGACGCACAGAATAGGAAGGATTGTGATTGACCCTGTAAACCCTGAGAATGTATACGTCGCGGCACTCGGACATTTATATTCATCGAACAGTGAAAGAGGAGTTTACAAAAGCACTGACGGCGGAAACCATTTTGAAAAAGTTCTTTACGTGAATGATGTAACGGGTGCAATCGATATTGAGATTAATCCGAAGAACCCCGGCATACTGTATGCCGCGATGTGGGAAAGGGAAAGACGTGCATGGGATTTCAGAGGCGCAGGAAAGAATTCGGGTATTTTCAGGACTACAGACGGAGGTGCAACGTGGGAAAAGTTAACAGGGAAAGGACTTCCTGACGGAGACGGATTCGGAAGATGCGGTCTTGCAATCAGCAGTTCCAATCCCGAAACTGTGTACGCACTTATAGATAACAACTCTCCGAAATCCACAGAAGTAAAGAAGGACAGCGCAAAAGTCACAAAGGATATATTAAGAAAAATATCTAAAGAGAATTTTCTTAAACTTGAGAAATCTCTGGTAGAAGAATATTTATCTAAATACGGGTTTCCGAAAGAATACAATTACGAATATGTGTCGGAGATGGTGAAAGACGACAAACTTAAACCGTCTGCACTTGTAGAATACCTTGAAGACGGCAACAGTAAACTGTTTGAGACTGACGTAAAGGGCGGAGAGGTTTACCGTTCAGATGACGGCGGCAGTACGTGGAAAAAAACTCACGAAGGTTATCTCGACGGGCTTTTCTACACATACGGATATTATTTTGCAAACATAAGAGTTTCTCCGAACAATCCCGAGAAGGTATATCTGCTTGGTGTTCCGATAATACGTTCTGATGACGGAGGAAAGAGTTTCAGTTCACTGAACGGAGACAACGTTCACGCCGACCATCATGGTTTATGGATTAATCCGAAAAAAGACGGACACATTATCAACGGCAATGACGGCGGGATAAACATATCGTACGATGACGGGTTAAACTGGTACAAGGCAAACACACCAGCCGTCGGTCAGTTCTATTCGGTTAATTACGATTTAGAGAAGACATACAATGTATACGGCGGGCTGCAGGATAACGGAGTGTGGTACGGTTCATCGAAGACGGAAATAAATACTGACTGGCAGAATTCAGGTGACTATCCTTTTAAAAACCTGATGGGCGGAGACGGAATGCAGGTAGTTATAGATACGAGGAATAATGATTTAGTTTATACGGGTTACCAGTTCGGCAATTACTACAGGATTTCAAAATCGAAGAAAGATTACAAATATATAACACCCAAACACAAACTCGGCGAAAGACCTTACAGGTTCAACTGGCAGGCACCGATACAACTTTCACCTTTCGATATGGATGTTGTTTATTTTGGTTCTAACAGATTACATAAGTCTACAAACAAAGGAGATAATTTTGAAACAGTATCAGGTGATTTAACGAACGGAGGAAAGCAGGGTAACGTACCTTACGGAACACTGACAACAATTTCTGTATCGCAATTAACGAAAGGGCTTATCTACACAGGAAGCGATGACGGTCTGGTATACGTGACAAAAGATGACGGAGAGAAATGGGAAAACATATCCGCAGGATTGCCGAAAGAATTATGGGTCAGCAGGGTAACTGCTTCAAAGTTTGATGCTCCGACAGTATACGTAACACTTAACGGATGCAGATGGGATAACTTTGAATCTTACGTATACCGTTCCGACAATTACGGCAAAACATGGACAAGGATAGGAACGAACTTATCACCCGAACCTGTTAACGTGATTAAAGAAGATAATGATAACAAAAGAATATTATATTTAGGAACGGACGCAGGAGTATACGTATCGATTGACAGGGGTTCTTCGTTCACTCCTATGAAAGGTACGTTACCGAATGTACCCGTACATGATTTAGCGGTGCATCCGACTGCAAAAGAATTAATAGTCGGGACTCACGGCCGTTCCGTATACATAGCGGATTTAAGTATAATTCACAAATTCCTGTCAGTAAAAAATACAGGGAACCTGTACGTCTTTGAACCCGAAAACACCGAACACAATCCCGAATGGGGAAACAGAACATTCGACTGGAATTATACACTGCCGAAAGACCTGGTTATACCATTCTACGTTAACGATGCAGGTACATTGAAAATAGAAATAATAACAGGCGGCGGCGTAAAATTATTCGAAGAAGAAAAAACATTTTCAGCAGGAATTAATTTTTATGAATACAATTTAACTGTTGGTGAAGCATTCACCGAAATGTACAAAGAGTACTGCAAAAACGGGAAGAAACCTGAATTAAAGGAAAAAGATAACAGAAAGGAATATTTAACAGAGGGAAAATACACGGCAAGAATATCAGGTAAAACGGGCATTTCAGAGAAGCCCTTTGAGATAAAGAAAAGGCAGCATCGGGAAAGTCAGGAACAGCAAGGGATTCCAGGTGACGGCAGATAATTGCGGAAACGGACATTAAGGAAACTCAGCACTGATTAGACTTACGGGCGGGTCGAAAATTATCAGTACTAGTTTACTTCTTGCTTTTTAGATAATACAATACTATTTTTGTTTGTTAATAAACTAAACTAATTTAATACCATGAACAAAGAACAACTCATTGACAAATTAGCAGGTGATGCTAAGATCACAAAAGTAGCTGCAAGAGCAGTACTTGCATCTTTTATTGAAGCTGTAAAAAAGACAGTAAAAAAAGGTGACAGATTAGGTCTCGTAGGTTTCGGAACTTTTTCATCAGGTAAGAGAAAAGCAAGAATCGGAAGAAACCCACAAACCGGAAAACCTATCAAGATTGCCGCAAAGAAAACTGTGAAATTTAAAGCAGGAAAAGATTTCAGTGATTTTGTAAACGGTAAAAAATAATTATCATTTGAACTTTTTTAAAAAAGGCATTGCATAAGCAATGCCTTTTTTATTTGACTACTGCAAACTTTCCCATTTTACTTTCAACATCAGCACCAAGAGAATTTTTACCTTCAACTTTGTATATGTAAATACCCGATGGAATTTCGTTTCCTCTGGTATCCCTTAAATCCCACTCAATTCCTCCGTCTCCGTTTGTTTCCGACAGTTCGTTTATCGATTCACCGCTGAGACTGAAGACATAAACCTTTGCTGTTTTTGTAAGGTTGGCAAAAGTAATGATTTGTTTTGCTGATTTGGTTTTACTGTAAGGATTCGGATAAGCCACAACGCCTGTCAGGTCTTCCTTTACAAAGGTAAGACTGAAGACACTTCCGCTGCCACTGACAATCTTAATACCGCTTTCTGAGTATACATTGTTTATACGTATAAAATATGTCTTCCCGCCCGGTCCAATATTGTTATTACTGTTAACAGTCAGGTAGAGAATTTTCTTATCTGTTTTATCTCTTTCTGCGGCAATAATCTTCAGGTTAAAAGGGTCGATGCTGTAATTTGAAGTATTGTACGAAGTAACCGTATCAACGACGGTATTGAATTGCACTTTTAAAGTATTCGGGTTTGTAAGTATTAAATTTGATATGTAGAACGAATTAGAATCCGTTGTGCTGACTGCAAATGCTACAGAACCTGTATCGACAGGGGCGCCGTAAAAATCTTTTAAGTCCGCTGCATTGATTAAGTAGTTACCGTTTATCAGGCCTTTAAAAGACAAACCGTATTCATAATTATTTACTATGCCAATACTTGAAGGGTATATTGTGCCGTTGAGCCTGAATGTTTTTATGTCAGGTATGAACAGTTGTATCTTTTCAGAGAACTTCACTGAAAGAAGTCCTTTGCTGTATACAGCACCTGTGATTTTAGATTTATTGTGTACATAAACTTTTACGTATTCCGACAACACGCTTTCCCTTATCTGCTTTGTTGTATCAACTGCGGATATTTTGTAATAGTAATCTCTTTTGTTGTTTACCTGAATATCATTGTATACGGAAGTGTATGTTGAATCGTACAGGTTATATCCTGTAGAATCACTCAGTCCCCTGTAAACTTTATAATACTGTGCACCTGTCACTCCCTGGAAAGACAATGCAACCCTGTTTGAATCCAGGCTGTAACCCGCTAAGCCTGTTGGGGTTTTCGGGCCTGCAAACGCAATATTCTTTTCGATAAATATTACGGAATCATTATTATTAATACCGATTTCCTTTACTCCGTTATTATCAAAGTCATATACTATAGAGTTATAGGAGTTTATATTTTCCCTGAAGTACTGAGGTTCAAATGAAGATGACGACAGATTATATTTAAGTACATAAAGCAGTTTGCCTTCGTTTGAGATAAGTTCATCGCGTCCGTCATTATCTATGTCGCCTGCCTTAATGCTTAACTCACCCTGTGCATCGCTGTTATACATCTCAACAGAATTATACTCACTGAATGTACCGATGCCTGTGCTCTTAATGAACAGGACAGAAAACAGTTTAACCGGTATTGCAAGGTCTGTACTGAATCCGACAGCAATTTCCTTCTTACCATCGCCGTCAAAGTCACCTGCAGTGAGGTTATCACCTTTAATTACAAGAGGATATTCTTCGTGGAACACAAGCGAGAAACTGTTTCCCGATGAATATTTATATATGTTAACAGAAGTATTCTGATTATTGTTTGCGTCTATAAAAGAGTTAGTGAATACTATTTCCTTTTTAGCGTCATTATCAAAATCGCCGACTATAACATTCTGGGAGTTGGCATAGTTGCCTGCATTAGCAGGTAAATAATTCAACACTGCAAAAGGTGTTACAGAACCCTGGAATTTCATTATGCGCAGTCCCTGTGCGCCAAAGCCGAGTATCTCGTCAACTCCGTCTCCATCAACATCTGCAAACTTTGACGACCAGAATTCATCACCGGCATCATTGCTCCAGATTTTAATCGATGGAATCTGGTATACGGAAGGCGATTCAAATACATTGCCGGTTCTTTGCTGAGAAGAAAGCAGGTCCCATTTATTATTCCTTAGAATAACATCTCTCACAACATTATTCCCTATCCATCCGCTCGAAACCTTTTCAAACCTGTTGTTGATGAAGTTATAAATCTCCGCTGTTAAACCAAGTTGTACATTGTTTGTAAAAACATTCCTGCTTCCGTTATTAAAAATATCAACGACCTTATCGTTAACCTGACTCCTGGGGAGATTGTAAGGTTTTTTAATGTATGAATACTTATCGATTTGTTTCTTTGCACGGAAATGAAAAGAAGTATCGTTTACGCTTACCTTCTTTCCGTTCAGAGAAACTGCTTCCAGATAAAACTCATATTCGGTTTCGGGTATTAATGAAAAGTGATTGAGCAGAGCATAATGGTCTGTGGTGAAGAACCCTATGTTACCATCATCCGCATAGATGCTGCTGTACGGTTCGTTTACATTCTTTCTTTTGAAATACACTAATCCTTTTGACGGTTCTTTTGAGAAGAAAGTAATCAACTCGGAAAATCCGTCTTTGAACAGGATTTCACCGTTTGAATAACCTGTAATTACAGGATTGGATTTATTTTTTCTGATTATCGTGGAATGTTCTACAGTCTTTCCGTTATTTGTGTAGACTATAAGTTTAAGTGTGTAAGAAGTATCGGGTAAAGAAACCGTATTCCATCTATAGACTGTATCTTTAATAACCTGTGAGCCTGAAGAGAACAGGTCGTTGTACGATGAGGGGTTTTCTCCGACACCATACTTTAAAGAATAAGAACGGAAGAAAGCAGATGCTGCCGTTACTGCAACGGGTACGGTATCGTTCGTGAAACTATAATTCAGTGAAGGAGTGAATATCCGTACTACTGAAGGGTTGTTATAATTCTGAAAAGCGGACTGGGCGTTAAGCAGTCCTGAAGAATAATAATTATTCCATTCGCTCTGTCCCGAGAAATACTGTGCCGAGAAAACGAGTATACCTCTTATTTCTTCGTTAGTAAGGTTTGGGTTCTTTGTCTTTAATACTGCGGCAACAGCAGCCACTATAGGTGATGAAAAAGATGTTCCGTTCGCCAGAGTATAATTATTTCCGTATTCCGCACTGCCCTGTCCGACGCGTGAGGTAGTAAGAATATTCACACCCGGAGCATAAATATCGACTGTTTCTCCGTAGGCAGAGAATGTTGCTTTTCTGTCGAGTTCATCAGATGCAGCGACGGATATAACTTCATCGAATGCAGAAGGATAGTGAAGCACGTTAGAATTATCGTTTCCTGCAGAACAAATGATTGTAACATTGTTCTGGTATGCATACTTTACAACATCCCTGAGCAAATCACTGTATATATAATCACCAAAGCTGAAGTTAAAAACTTTTACGCCCTGCATAACTCCGTATAAAATAGCAGTGGCAATCTGGTCTTCGTAACCAACGCCCTGTGAGTTGAAGCATTTAAGGATTAAAGATTTGCTTCCGCCTGTTATTGACGAAATTCCGATTCCGTTATTAAATCCCGCTGAGATGATACCCGCAACACAGGAACCATGTGATACGATATTATCGTCAACAGGGTTGTTGTTGTTATCGATAAAATTCCACCCTCTCCAGTTGTCTATGTATCCGTCACCGTCGTCATCAATTCCGTTATTTTCTTTTCCGTTACCGTATTCACCCGTATTAATAAAGTAACTCTGCTGCAGGTCGGGATGAAGAAAATCTATACCCGAGTCTATGATTCCAACCAAAGCATTAGTTCCCTGCTGGAAATCCCAGACAGGAGGGATATTAATATTCTGAAGATAGTACTGATTGTTGTAGTATGTATCGTTAGGAGTGAATGATTCAAGTTTCAGTTTGTCGACCGGCTTTGCGTATTCAACATTCGTGTTTAGTTTTAAACTGTTTATACAATCTGCGGGATACGCCGTATTAGTTTGAAGAATAAAAATCCTGTCGAGACCTGTTGATTCAATATTCCTGAGTCTGGCAGTATATTTTCCGAATAATTGTTCTGAATTGAATATATCATATCTTTCAATGATTTTTGCAAGAGGGTTCACAGAACCTCTGATATTATTCTGTTTAAAGTCATTCAAAATGTTTACAGGAGTATTTTGTTTAAACTTTACAACGATTCTCTGAGTCTGTGAGAATAAAGACACAGAGACAAGGAGAAAAACGCATAATGATATTATTTTAAGGCGAATCATATCTTGTAATAATAACAAGTTCAAAAGTAAAATAGTATTACAAAAAGAAAAGACAAATTTATAATAATCAAACAAATATATTAAGATGAAAAAATTATTCAGCAAATTACCGCTGGCAGTAATAGCGGTTATTCTGTTCACACTGAGTTCATGCATAGACATTGACAGGAAAATAAAGATTAATGCAGACGGGAGCGGTACAGAGACACAGACATTCAACATAGACAGGACATTCTACGATTTGATTTTCAGTATGGTAAGCAGTATGGACTCGACGAAATCAAAGAGCATAAAAGACTCGCTGTACAACCACGAGGATATGCTTGGCAAGATAAGACAAAACCTCAGCAAGCAGGAAGGCATCGAAATAACGGAATTAATAGGAACAACGAATGCCGATTCATCAGCGACTTACAGGTTTAGTTACCTGTTTAATTCGATTGACAAGATTGGTTATGCTACGAACATATCGCCCAAAGAATTATCAGGAGAAGAGAAGAACAAATCTGAAGTCGTATGGAAAGACAGTGGTGACAGGGTTAAATTCAGTTTGCTGTACAAGCCTAATACCGAAAGTGAAAGCTCCAACGATGACAACAATAAAGCGTTAGCGTATTTATTCGCTAAGAAGTACATAAAGTTTGATATAGAATTTCCTTACAACATAGAAAAAAGCAACGGTCAGAGTTTTGACGGCAAGACAGGAAAATGGTCGTTCCCGCTTGTTGAATTAATGAACAACAAGGACCAGAGAATATACCTGGAAGTTATACTCGTAAAATAAGTTTAAACCGAATACACAATTCTGCCGTTGATGAACGTAGTTTCGACAACGGCATTTTTTATATCCTTTGCTGAGATGCTGAAAATATCCCTGTCCACAACTATTAAATCTGCATACTTGTCTTCTCTTATACTGCCTTTTGTGTTCTCCTCATAACTTGCGCAGGCATTGTTGATTGTGTATGCTTCAAGACAGGTAACAATGTCCAGACACATACCGGTATTGAAACCATCAGGGTATCCGACTGCTTCACGCGTCATTGCAGAATGAATAGTATCGAAGGGGTTTTCGGTAACGACAGGAAAATCAGTACCGAAACAGACTCTGTTTCCGTCGTCAATCAGTTTTTTAAATACGTGAGTAGTTTCGGGATTTTGAATAGACTGAGTTGCAACTCTGGCATCGAAGTACAAATGTGCCGGCTGAACAGACGAAATGACATCGAGCATTTTAAACCTGTATAAATCTTTTTCCTGAACGTGCTGAATGTGTTCAAGTCTGACTCTTCTGTCCCACAAAGGATTTGTATTCCTGATTTCTTCAATAAGATCGAGTGCTTCGCTGACTGCAAGGTCACCTATGACGTGAATTACAAGCTGGCATCCTGCCAGGTCTATTTTATATGCAAGTTCTTTGAGCTTACCGCTTGTAACCTGTTCGGTTCTTATTCCGTTTTTGTCTGTACCTTTATAGTTATCAAAGAATAATGCCGTATGACTTGAAAGAGAGCCATCGTAGAATGCTTTAAGAGCACCGAAGCGAATAAAAGGTTTGTATTCAGCAAATTCTTTCTTATAATCATTAACGCTGTCTATTTCTTCAAACGGGATAACGGAGTTTATTTTCAGATTCAGATTATTGTCTTCAAGCAGAGCTTTATAAACATCGAGGTCTTCCCTCCAGGAAATATCTGTTACTGATGTGATTCCGAGTGAATGAAGTTTGTTAATTTGTTTCTTAAGTATTTCTTTCTTTTCTTCGATTGTTATTTTTGGCAATGCGCCGATGACAAAATACATTCCCTTTTCTTTCAGTTCGCCCGTCAGGTTATTATTTTTATCCCTTATAACTTCATCGTTTGTGAATTCGCATAAATGATTCTGCAGGTCAACTTTTTCAAGTGCCAGAGAATTGCAGACTAAGGAATGGATGTCTGTCCTGAATAACACAACAGGAACATCGCTGCAGATATTGTCAATGAAATCTTTATTGATTGTAATGTCTTCTGTGAAATTTGCTTCGGAGAAATAACCGCCGACAATCCAGTCCCCTTTTGTTAATTTGTTTTTATAATCATTAATAGTACCGGCAAAATCTTTCTGAGTTGAAGAGTACCTGAGGTTAACTTCGGAGTTTACGAGAGCACCCTTGAACAAGTGGCAATGCCCGTCCGTAAAGGCAGGAAGAACCAGTTTACCCTTTAAATCAACCGCATCGCTGTAAATATTTTTATCATCGGCTTTTCCTTTGCCAACAAATATAATCTTACCTGTTTCAGAGTCGAAACCGACAGAAGAAGCAAAGTAGTTTTTACCAATCCAGATTTTCCCGTTGAACAATAATGTTTTCATAGGCAAAATTATTTAAAGTAATATATTAGAACAACGTAAAAACAAATATTATTTT
>Ga0194057_10000617_pt1 | contig 18449 bp, 17 predicted proteins | sample SepL4415m_MetaG_FD_155474 | JGI IMG/M metagenome (GOLD analysis project Ga0194057, IMG submission 155474) | Anoxic zone freshwater microbial communities from boreal shield lake in IISD Experimental Lakes Area, Ontario, Canada - Sep2016-L442-15m | ecosystem: Environmental > Aquatic > Freshwater... | reverse complement strand
CAGCGCGGCGCTGGCCTGGGCGGTGGAAACGACGAGCGAGAGCAGACACTCAATCAGATGCTGGTTGAGATGGATGGCTTCGAGACCAACGTGGGAGTGATCGTGGTCGCGGCCACCAATCGTCCCGACATTCTTGACGCTGCCCTGCTGCGCCCGGGGCGGTTCGATCGGCAGGTTTACGTGACCTTGCCCGACATCCGGGGCCGCGAGCAGATTCTCAATGTGCATATGCGCAAAGTTCCTTTGGGTCAGGACGTCAATCCGGGCGTGATTGCACGCGGTACACCCGGCATGTCGGGGGCTGATCTCGCCAACCTGTGCAATGAGGCCGCACTGATGGCAGCTCGACGCAGTGCGCGCACGGTCGAAATGCAGGATTTCGAGAAGGCCAAAGACAAGATCCTGATGGGTCCGGAGCGCAAGAGCATGGTGATGCCTGAGAGCGAACGCAGGAACACCGCTTATCACGAGTCCGGACATGCGCTGATTGGCAAGATGCTATCCAAGTGCGACCCGGTCCACAAAGTAACGATCATTCCGCGCGGCCGCGCCCTGGGTGTGACCATGAGTCTGCCGGCACAGGACCGGTATAGCTACGACAGCGAATACATGCTGCATCAGATCAGCATGCTGTTTGGTGGCCGCATCGCGGAAGAGGTTTTCATGCACCAGATGACGACCGGCGCCAGCAACGATTTTGAGCGCGCCACCCACATTGCGCGCGACATGGTGACACGCTACGGCATGACCGATGCGCTGGGCCCGATGGTTTACGCCGACAACGAGGGTGAGGTGTTTCTTGGTCGCTCGGTGACCAAGACCACCAACATGAGTGAGGAAACCATGCAGAAGGTGGATGCAGAGGTGCGCCGCATCATTGACCAGCAATACAGTCAGGCACGCAAGCTGATTGAAGACAATCAGGACAAGATGCATGCGATGGCCAAGGCATTGCTGGAATGGGAAACCATTGACAGCGACCAGATCGAGGACATCATGGCTGGCAAGGAGCCGCGTCCCCCCAAGGACTGGACACCACGCATCCCGGCCGTCGGTGGCGACGGCAGTGGCGGTGGTACACCCGCAGTCAAACCTGACGCAGCACCAACGGCGGCCTAGCGGGCCCCTTCACAAACGATAAACGGGGCAGAATTGCCCCGTTCTTTTTCATGAAATGGAAGACCTCAAGATTCCTGCTTGACCTGGCGATGCCCAGGGTCATGGGCATTGTCAACTTGACGCCAGACTCTTTCTCGGATGGTGGTCGTCACGCCGACGTCAGTTCAGCGCTGCAGCATTGTGAAAGACTCGTCAGGGATGGTGCTGACTTGCTGGACATTGGCGCGGAATCGACCCGACCCGGCGCCGCTCCAGTGACGCAGGATGAAGAACTGGCGCGTCTGGTGCCGGTGCTCCGTGAAGCCGTTCGCCTGGGCGTGCCGGTATCGGTGGACACATACAAGCCCGGTGTGATGCAGATAGCGCTCGACCTCGGTGTCGACATCGTTAACGATGTCTGGGCCTTGCGCTGGCGCCAGCACGCTACCGATTCGCTGACTGCGACGCAGGTCGTCGCACGGCATCCTGCTTGCGGTGTGTGCTTGATGCACATGCACGGGGAGCCTTCGACCATGCAGTTGCTTCCTATGCAAGGCGATGCTGTGGCGCAGGCGAGACTGTTCCTGCAGAAGGCTGCCGGCGAGTTGCATAGGGCAGGCGTCGAGAAGAACCGTATCGTCATCGATCCGGGCATAGGCTTTGGCAAGTCCGCCGCGCAGAACTTTGCGCTGCTGGCCAGACAAGCGGAGTTGCTTGGCAGCGACTATCCCTTGTTGGTTGGATGGTCGCGCAAGTCCTCGCTGGGGGCACTGGTGGGCACCGCATGCGGAGATGCAGCCGGGAGTGAGCCAGAGCAAAGGTTGGCCCTCAGTGTCACCGCAGCGGTGTTGGCGGTGGAGCGCGGCGCTTCGGTCGTGCGGGTCCACGACGTGCTGGAAACGGTTCAGGCACTCAGAGTACTGAGCGCTATAAGATAGACGAATGATGGTTACTACGAATTGATCGCAGGGGAACACGATGAGCAGAAAATATTTTGGTACGGATGGCATTCGCGGGACGGTCGGACAAGGGCCGATCACCCCGGATTTTGTGCTGCGCCTGGCTCACGCCGTCGGTCGGGTCTTGAAGCGTTCCGAAGATCGCCCTACCGTTCTGATCGGCAAGGACACCCGGATTTCTGGCTACATGCTCGAAAGTGCGCTGGAGAGCGGCTTTAATTCGGCTGGTGTCGATGTTGTGCTGCTGGGTCCGTTGCCTACACCCGGTGTCGCTTACCTGACCCGCGCGCAGCGTGCCTCACTTGGCGTGGTCATCAGCGCCAGCCACAATCCATTTGCCGACAACGGAATCAAGTTTTTCAGCTCACAGGGGACCAAACTCTCTGATGGTTGGGAGTCCGACGTTGAGGCGACACTGGAGGAGGCGCCAGTCTGGGCCGACTCCGCCAGTCTGGGCAAGACACGCCGACTCAATGACGCGGCTGGGCGCTATATTGAATTCTGCAAGAGCACATTTGCTCATGACCTGAGCCTGCGCGGCGTAAAAATTGTGGTCGATGCGGCGCACGGCGCCGCCTACCACATTGCACCCATGGTGTTTCACGAGTTGGGGGCAGAAGTGGTGGCCATTGGTTGCACGCCTGACGGATTGAATATCAACCACGAGGTCGGTGCGACTCATCCGCAAGCGCTGGTCAGGGCCGTTAAGGAGAGCGGTGCACAGTTTGGCGTTGCGCTCGACGGTGATGCGGACCGCTTGCAGCTGGTTGATGGCGACGGCCGGTTGTTCAACGGCGACGAAATACTCTACCTGATGGTCAAGGAGCGGCTTTCACGTGGGCAAAGTGCCAGTTGCAGGTGTTCCCAAGAATCGGTTCCCGGCGTCGTGGGGACTCTGATGACCAATATGGCAGTGGAGCTTGCGCTGAGGGCTAAAGGGGTTGAGTTGGTGCGTGCCAAGGTTGGCGACCGCTATGTGCTCGAGGAGTTGGAGAAGCGCGGCTGGGTGCTGGGTGGCGAAGGTTCGGGTCACTTGCTGGCATTGGACAAGCACACGACGGGTGACGGCATCATTTCCGCTCTGCAAGTCTTGCAGGCGTGTCTGCGCAGCCGGCAGACGCTCGCTCAACTGCTTGTCGAGGTCACTCTCTTTCCGCAAGTCCTGATCAATGTTCGACTTGGACCTCAGCAGGAATGGCAAACCAACACCCAACTGGCAGCAGCCACGAAGTCGGTCGAGCAGGAACTGGGCAACCAGGGGCGGGTCTTGATTCGCGCCAGTGGCACCGAACCGCTGGTGCGTGTGATGGTCGAAGCGCGGGATGCCAGTCAGGCGCAAAATTGCGCCGAGCGAATTGCCGATACCCTGCGATGAAGCTTCCGTCCGATGGTGTGCGTATCTGTCGTGCGGACTATGGCAGCAAGAGCCATGCCTTGGCGTTGGTGATGCTGCTGGACGCCTATGCCAGGGATCCGATGGGTGGAGGTGAAGGTCTGAGCGAATTTGCCAGGACCCATCTGGTGCAGGCGCTGGCCGAACGGCCGCAGGCCTTCAGTGTGCTGGCCTTTCTGGGTGCTGAGGATGAAACACCGATGGGTCTGGTTAACTGCATCGAAGGGTTTTCGACTTTCGCCTGCCAGCCACTGGTCAATATTCATGATGTCGTGGTCTTGCCGGCCTATCGCGGGCAGCGCATTGCACAGCAGATGCTGGCTCTGGTCGACAGTTTGGCACGTGAACGCGGTGCCTGTAAACTGACGCTGGAAGTCCTCAGTGGCAACGCCGGCGCTATGCAGCTCTACAGGCGGGTCGGATTTGCGAATTACCAGCTTGACCCTGCTGCCGGTCACGCCCAGTTTCTGCAGAAATGGTTGCGCTGACTGTTGTTTAGACGAGCTTGAGTATCCGGTGATGATTCAGGCGCTGGCGCACGGATGTCGCAGGCAAGGCCGTCTTGATTCGCGGATTGCCGTGGGCGGTTCGGTGCAGGCGCGCCGGAGTGATGAGCAGGCCTTCCTCGTTGATCACAATGGCGACCTCGGGTAAGTTGGGTTGACTGCTGCGCCGTAGCACGACTCCAAGTTCACCGTTGTCCAGGCGCACATAGGTGCCCGGTGGGCATAAGCCAATGGCTCGCACCAGCGCGTAACCCACTTCGTCGGGTGGCTGGGTGGACTTGGCAATGATCGAGCGAATCGATTCAGTGGCGCTGCGACCTTCCCGCGATTTGCGCGGACTGATCTGGGCCGCGTAGCGATCCACCACCCGCAGAATGCGCGCCAGTCGCCTCGCCGGAGAAATCGCCCGCAACTCACCTTTGTCGGTGCTTTCATCGTGATGCATTTCGATAGTGTGAAGCCATAAGGCGTCAGTCACACCAATTCGGTTCAGCAGCGCAGAACCGTCGACCGGATGCGCGGCAATGGCCTCCTGCTGTTGCGGGTCCGGCTTATCTGCCTGTTCGGTCAACTGGTCCTGCAGCGAGGTCATCGAAATATTCATGGTCATGGCCGCGTGGACCAGACTGTTGCGCTCTGCATCAGGCAAGCCCAGTTCGCGCGCGATCACATGGCACAGCACGGCACTGATCAGGGTGTGGGATGCGCTGTAGCCGACAGGCGAGTTGCTTGCCAACTGGAACAAAAGGTACAAGCCCAGGTCCGGGTCACGTTCGAGCAGGTCTTTCATCCAGCGATCGTATTGCCAGACGCGTTGCTCAAACTCCTGGATGCTGTCCGGGTTACTCAAAATAATGGCCAGACCTGATTCCAGGTCGGACCACAGGCTGAGCAAATCCTGGTAATCGTTTTCGTTCTGTAAGGCCACAGCGGTAGTCTTGGTCAGTCGCGAAAATTGTCGAAACTCAAGGGCATGTCAGTGATGGTCTTTCTGATCAGCGCCATGGCTGCCTGGAGATCGTCACGTTTCGCTCCAGTCACCCGCAGTTTGTTCTCCTGGATGGCCGACTGAACCTTGAGTTTGCTGTCCTTGAGGGCGCGCTGGATCTTTTTTGAAACTTCGGTCTCGATGCCGTTGCGCACCTTGATCAGCAGTTTGACCCTGTCGCCCCCCATCTTTTGCACCTCGCCCCGGTCCAGAAAGCGCACGTCGACGCCTCGTTTGGTCAGCTTGCTGTGCAGAATGTCTTCGATCTGGGTCAGCTGAAAATCGGCATTGCCAATCAGCGTGATCTCTTTGTCCTTGATTTCAATTGCGGCTGGTGTCCCTTTGAAATCAAAGCGCGTGCCGATTTCCTTGGCGCTGTTTTCCACCGAGTGTTTCACTTCCACCTGGTTGGCTTCGCAGACGGTATCAAAAGAGGGCATGGTCAACTCCCATAAATGTCGTAGCAGATCGCTAGTGAGAGAATTGCAGCAATGTTAATCGAGAAAAACGTTCCCCTTCAAGCATGCAACAGCTTTGGCATTGTCGCAAAGGCGCATTGTCTGGTCCGAATCGGCAGTCAGGCCGGGTTGCAGCGTCTGCTTGCCGAGCCTGAATCGGCCGGGCAAGCCAAATTCATACTGGGTGGGGGTAGCAATATCGTGCTCACCGGCGACGTCAAACCCATGGTATTGAAGGTCGAGATCAAGGGGCGTCGCTTGCTCAGCGAATCTGCCAAGGCCTTCGTGGTTGAAGCCGGTGCGGGTGAAAACTGGCACGACTTCGTTGCGTGGACACTGGCTCAAGGTTACCCCGGTCTGGAGAACATGGCTCTCATCCCCGGCACCGTGGGTGCGGCGCCTGTGCAAAACCTTGGTGCCTATGGTGTGGAGCTGCAGGATCGCTTTGAATCGCTGGACGCAGTCGACCTGCAGACGGGCAAAGAGTTCACGCTCAACGCCGCGCAGTGCGCTTTCGGCTATCGTGACTCGGTTTTCAAACACCAGTCAAGCAGCCTTGGACTGGCCGGCCGGGCGCTCATAACCCGGGTCCGGTTGAGCCTGCCCAAGCCCTGGAAAGCCGTGCTTGGTTACGCCGATCTAGAGAGGAAGATGCTCGAGTCAGGTATCGCGCAGCCCTCGGCACAGCAAATGTTCCAGTGGATTTGTGACATCCGTCGCGCCAAGTTGCCGGATCCGGCGCTCATTGGCAATGCTGGCAGCTTCTTCAAGAATCCGACCGTGACGCCTGAGCAATGTGCCGACATCATTGCCCGTGACCCCAAAATTGTTTACTACCATCTGGCTGATGGCTCCATCAAACTGGCTGCCGGCTGGTTGATTGATGCCTGTGGCTGGAAGGGCAAGTCGGTCGGCAACGCCGGTGTCTATGAAAAGCAGGCCTTGGTGCTAGTCAATCGGGGTGGTGCTACTGGCGGCGAAGTCATGACCCTGGCGAAGTCCATTCAGACCAGCGTTTATGAGCGCTTTGGCATCCGGCTGGAGCCGGAACCCGTCGTGGTCTGAATCAACCGAAATGGCAAATGTAGTGATAGGCCTCGCTGACCCTTATCTCGAACGAGGAATTGCCAGGGATGCTGAATTTGTCGCCTGCAAGCGACTTCACCCAAGTCGGGCTGCCTGCCAGTTTGTAATCGCAACTGCCAGCCACGCACTCCATGATCTCTGGTGCCCCCGTGTTGAATGTCAGAGTGGCTGGCAGCACGACACCCACTGTTCTCTTACTGCCATCGGCCAAAGTAATGCCGTGGCTCACGCATTTACCGTCAAAGTAGATGTTGGCCTGGGTCGTGATGCTGACGTTGTCAATGCTGGAAGTGGTCATGGTAGGTTTTGAAACAAAAACAGGTCGTCATGTTAGCGGCTTTTCGCACGCCGTTGGCCATGGCAGTTTGACCCTGCTGGGCACTGCACATGGTGTGAGGCGTTAGATTCGGGGTATGAAAAATATTCTGGTGTTGGGTGGTACCGGTTTTGTCGGCACCCCGGTCTGCGAAATGCTGTTGCAGCAGGGCTGGCAGGTGACGGTGCCCAGCAGGCTGGGAGCCAGCGCCGAGCTGTTGCAAAAGAACTTGCCCGAGATTCATGTGCTCGAGTTTGACGTGCATGATGAGATGGCCCTGACTCAGGCGTTGACAGGTCAACAGGCGGTGGTGAACCTGGTGGCGATCTTGCACGGGACGGTTGACGCCTTTGAAAAGGTGCATGTGGATCTGCCGCAGAAGCTGGCACGCGCCTGCAGCGCCGCTGGTGTCAGGCAAATGGTGCACGTGAGTGCACTCGGTGCTGATGCAATACGGCCGCAATCAGCGCCCTCGATGTACCTGCGCAGCAAAGGGCAGGGTGAAGCGGTGCTGCTGCAAGCAGCTGCGTTGGAGCAACCTTCCCGGTTTGATCTGACCATCCTGCGGCCCAGTGTGGTCTTTGGCGTCAAGGACAAGTTCCTCAACGTCTTTGCGCAATTGCAAAAGGTACTGCCGGTGATGCCTCTGGCCGGCGCCACGACGCGCTTTCAGCCGGTCTGGGTGCAGGATGTGGCCAGCGCCGTCGTGCGCTGCCTGGAGCGCACCGAGATCGCCGGCGCGCCCAATGAGCCGCTGGTTTTGGAATTGTGTGGCCCCGATGTATTTACGCTGCGTCAGCTCGTACAGTTGTCAGCGCGACTGAGCGGTGTACGAGGTGGGAGGGGGCGTCCGGTGCTGGCACTGCCACGCTGGCTTGGCCGCTTGCAAGCCACCCTGATGGAACTGGCGCCAGGCGAACCCCTGATGAGCCGCGACAACCTCGATTCCATGAAGAGTGACAACGTTGCCAGCGGTAACGTGCCTGGTTTGTCCTACCTTGGTATCGAACCCGCATCGTTGGTGCCGATTGCGTCGGCGTATCTGGGGAGTAGGTAGGCAATTTTGGGCTAGCGGTGGACAGCGATTGGGGCACGGGCACCCGCCTCATGCTGTCAAATGCCCACAAATCGGCGGGTACCCATGCCCCAATCGCTGTGGCGGCGGTTCACGATGTGAATATTGAGCCTCTCGATGGACAAGTTGGCAGCGAACGAGGTCTACACGGCGCCTGCCCTCAAGCTCGCGTTGACTCGGCGGATCAGCCGTTACGGGCTGCGTCCTGGAAAGCTAAGCGGGAGCTGAGGTTCACGCCGTGCCTGAAAGTACTGCCGCAATCAACGTGAACTTGCAATTTGACACTTCCCGTCTGTACTTTGCGATTGCTCAGCCGCACCGGATGAACGAAACTCGGTAGGCGCCATGACTGTCACTACTCGAATGAACCAACTATTTAGACCAGCTCCGTTAACTGCCGTCTTGGTGGGCATTGTGGCGGCCGTTTGGTTTCTGTCCGCCAGTTATTTGGATTTGACGTTGTTTTCGTCGCAGAAATCGGTTCTGTTACTTAAGGTCGGAGCTGTCGACGGTGCGACTTTGAGCCATGGGGAAATTTGGAGGCTTGTAACGTCTCAGTTCTTGCATGTGCATTTTCTTCACATGCTTTTCAATTTGTTCGGTATCTATGTACTCGCGAATTCGATTGAACACCACGCCGGAACACTGGCGCTGGGGTCCACTTACTTCGTAGGTGGAACCGTCGGCCAGTATTTCAGCGTGTCCTTTCATCCTGACCTCGTGAGTTCTGGCGCATCCCAAGCACTCATGGCGCTTTGCGGGTTCGTACTTGCGGGTTCTCTCCGCTTACGCTTTTCACGATTTGTGGTCATTGGTGCGCTGGTGATTTCCGGGATACAGGCGGTTCTTGATATCGCCGTGAGCGCATCGATTAAGTCAGGGCACGGGTTCGGTTTCGCCGCAGGCGTACTAATCGGATTGGGCGCTATCGTTTTTCTGAACAAATGGTCAAAACCGAAAAATTCAATCAGACTTGTCGCTCCCAGCACCCCCTTACGCGGCGCGGATAAACCAAAACGGTGAGCGACAGCTATCCGGATTCATGTTTGTCCTGGTTGTGTCAATTCAAGTCAATGAACACAATTGCAGCAACTTCCCCGCGGGTGGGTTGAGTCGGGCAGGCCGGGGCGATTTCAAAAAGCGGAGCGTATGAGCGCCGGGCTGCCCGACCCAACCCGTCGCACACCAAGCGATGCTCGCCACTCCGGCGAAGCCGAACTACTCGGCCGTTCCGCCGCCAAGCTTCAAGAAGTCTCCATCCTTGCCCAGCGACAGCAAGCCGCTTTGCGCATAGATGCCCAGTTTGGCGCGCGTGTCCACGATATCGAGGTTGCGCATCGTGAGCTGACCGATGCGGTCGGCTGGCGAGAAAGGCGCCTCTTCGACTTTTTCCATGCTCAGGCGCTCGGCTGCATACGTCAGGTTGGGCGAAGTCGTATTCAAGATCGAGTAGTCATTGCCGCGCCGCAGTTCCAGGCTCACTTCACCCGTAATGGCACTCGCAACCCAGCGCTGTGCCGTCTCGCGCAACATGATGGCCTGCGGGTCAAACCAGCGGCCCTGGTACAACAGACGGCCGAGTTTGCGGCCGTTGTCACGGTATTGTTCGATCGTATCCTCGTTGTGGATGCCTGTGACCAGTCGTTCATAGGCGATGAACAACAGCGCCAGACCCGGCGCCTCGTAAATGCCGCGGCTCTTGGCCTCGATGATGCGGTTTTCGATCTGGTCGCTCATGCCCAGACCATGACGTCCGCCAATACGGTTTGCTTCCTCGATCAGCGTCACCAGATCGCCGTACTCGACGCCGTTCAAGGCGACGGGCCGACCCTCTTCAAAGCGCACGGTGACCTCCTCGCGCGCCACGGTCACTTCGTCTTTCCAGAAGGCTACACCCATGATCGGGTTAACGATTCTGATACCGCTGCTCAACTGCTCCAGATCCTTGGCTTCATGTGTGGCACCTAGCATGTTGGAGTCTGTTGAGTAGGCTTTTTCGGCCGACATCTTGTAGCCAAAGCCGGATCGGGTCATAAAAGCCGACATCTCGGCACGGCCACCCAACTCGTCAATGAACAGCTGATCGAGCCAGGGTTTGTAGATCTTGAGAGAGGGATTGGTCAGCAGCCCGTAGCGGTAAAAGCGCTCGATGTCGTTGCCCTTGAAGGTGCTTCCGTCACCCCAGATGTGAACATCGTCCTCCTTCATGGCGGCGACCAGCATGGTTCCGGTCACCGCGCGCCCGAGTGGCGTTGTGTTGAAATAGGTCACCCCCGCCGTGGAGATGTGGAAAGCACCGCTTTGCAGGGCGGCAATACCCTCGGAGGCCAACTGGTTCCGACAGTCCACCAAGCGCGCTGCCTGGGCGCCGTACTGCATCGCCTTGCGCGGGATCTCGTCGTAATCGGTTTCATCGGGCTGGCCAAGGTTGGCCGTATAGGCATAGGGAATGGCCCCCTTTTGTTTCATCCAGTGCAGTGCGGCACTGGTGTCGAGGCCGCCCGAGAAAGCGATTCCGACTTTTTGACCGATGGGAAGGTTTTGAAGAATGGTGGCCATGTTGTTTGCGGTGCAGTTAGAGCTAAGCCGCGATTTTAGGCGACCCCCATTCCGCCCATCGACGGCGCTCGGCGACAATGGCGCCAGGATGATCACACAAGCTCAAACGCTAGACCAATGGCTGGCCCACTGCGAGCGGCTGCACCCCAAGAATATCGATATGGGCCTGGAGCGCGTCAAGGTGGTGGCGCAGCGCATGGGGTTGCGCTTCACGTGCCCGGTGATTACCGTGGCCGGTACCAACGGTAAGGGCTCGACGTGTGCCATGCTGGAGTCCATCCTGGCACAGGCAGGCTACCGCACCGGGGTCTACACCTCGCCGCATCTGGTTCATTTTGAGGAGCGATTGCGGCTCTGCGGTGAACCCGTTGCCACGGATGACCTGGTGGCTGCCTTCGCCGCGGTCGAGCGCGCCCGCTGCCAGCAGGGTGCTGAACTATCGCTGACCTATTTCGAGTTTTCCACGCTCGCCATGTTCGATGTGATGGTTCGTGCCAAGCTCGACGTCGTCATTCTCGAAGTCGGCTTGGGAGGACGGCTCGATGCGGTCAATATCATTGAACCAGACTGCGCCGTGATTACCAGCATAGACTTGGACCACATGGAGTTTCTGGGTCCCGACCGGGAGTCGATTGGCCTGGAGAAGGCCGGCATCATGCGCACCGGTCGACCGGTCATTGTGAGTGATCCGATGCCGCCACAGAGTTTGCTTGACCATGCGGTTGAAATCGATGCCGATCTATGGCGCCTGGGGGTTGATTTCAACGTGTCGGGTGATCGGCAGCAATGGGCCTGGGCCGGGCGTGGCCGGCGCTACAGCGGTCTGGCTTATCCAGCTCTGCGCGGCGCGAATCAGATGCTCAACGCAGCCGGTGTGCTGGCCGCGCTGGCGGCCCTGCGAGAACGCCTGCCGGTAAGCGCGCAAGCAGTGCGCAGCGGCCTGGCGCTGGTGGAACTTCCAGGACGCTTTCAGGTGATTGCCGGCCAGCCGACACTGGTGCTTGACGTGGCGCACAACCCGCACGCCGTTGCTGCGCTGGTGGCCAATCTTGATGCGATGGGTTATTTTCCTCGCACTCATGCGGTTTTTGGTGCTATGGCGGACAAGGACCTGGTGGCCATGCTGGGCAGGATCAGCCCCGTGATTGATTGCTGGTACTTCACCGACCTACCCACTGCACGCGCCCAGTCCGCGCAGCGTTTGCTTGCGCAGTGGCAGGCTCAAAACATCAGAAAAAATGTGACCGCCGAGAGCTACCCGGAGCCGGCACAGGCCCTGCGGGCAGCGATCAAGCTGGCGGACCCCGCTGATAGAATTGTCGTGTTTGGATCGTTCTTCACTGTCGGTGGTGTATTGAAGGACGCTCCGCTGCGCTTGCACACCCTACACGTGCCCAATAGTTGAACTGCTGACCCTCCACAACATGGCCTTTTTCAAGTTTCGAAAGCGTACGGATGAGCCATCGGCTTTGCCTGTGCCACCCGAGAGTATCGATGTGATGCGTAAGCGCGCCAAGCATCGCCTGCTGGGTGCGGCTTTGCTGGTGCTACTCGGAGTACTTGGTTTTCCCTTGTTGTTTGACAAGCAGCCGCGCCCGATTGCCGTCGATATCCCGATCGAAATTCCGGACCGCGCCAAAGTCAAACCGCTTGGCATTCCGTTGCCCGCCGTGGTCCCTAGAGCCGAAGATGCAGCGCCGACGGCGTCAGCTACGTCAACAGCCTCCGCCCCCATGGCGCCAGCCGCCGCGGCCCCGACGCCCCAGCCCGCGGCGCCGGACAGCATCAAGCCGGTTGCCAAGGCAGAGCCTGCGCCTCTGCAGAAGCCAGCTTCGGCGACTGCCACCGCAGACAACGGAGGCAGAGCCCAGGCGCTGCTTGATGGCAGAGACCAGCCTGCCAAGGTCGATGCAGCCGAAGCGCGTTTTGTGGTTCAGGTTGGTGCTTTTGCCGATGCGGCCAAGGCGCGTGAGGTGCGCCAGACCTTGGAGCACGCTGGTTTGAAGACCTACACGCAGGTGCTGGAAACCAAGGATGGGCGCCGGATTCGCGTGCGCGTGGGCCCATTTGCGAGCAAGTCAGAAGCCGACAAGGCCGCAGAAAAGATCAAGAAGCTCAATCTGCCCGCGGCGACGCTGAGTCTGTAGCAGAGTCCCGCAACGATGCCCGAGATCGCAATCGACTTGATTTTCGCGCTGCTACTGGTGGTGTCTCTAGCGCTCGGTGCGTGGCGCGGTCTGTTCTATGAAGTCTTATCGCTGCTTAGCTGGATAGCTGCGTTCATGTTGTCGCAATTGTTAGCGACGGATGTTGCCGAAATATTACCGATGGGCGGAGTCAGTAGACCGATTCGTTTTTCGGCTGCTTTCGTGCTTATCTTTGTGATTGCCGCCTTTGCTGGTGGACTGCTTGCCAGACTGATCCAAAAACTTGGTGCGAAGGCAGGGCTGCAATCGACGGACCGAGTCCTTGGAGCCCTATTTGGCGTATTGCGAGGTGTGATTTTGTTGCTGGCCTTGACCGCGGCGATTACTATGACTCAGTTCAAGAATAGTGCCTGGTGGAAGGAATCAATGGGTGTTGGCATTGCGCTGGCCGCCCTCCAGAACGTTAAGCCCCTTCTGCCTGAAGATGTTGGAAAGTATTTACCATAATGTGTGGAATCGTCGGCGTTGTCAGCAGCGCACCTGTCAATCAGCTGATTTATGACGCCTTGCTGCTGTTGCAGCACCGGGGTCAGGACGCTGCTGGCATTGTTACGCAGCAGGAACGAAAATTCTTCATGCACAAGGCCAAGGGCATGGTGCGCGACGTTTTTCGCACCCGCAACATGCGTTCGCTGCCGGGCAACTGCGGGCTGGGTCAGGTGCGTTACCCGACCGCAGGCAACGCCTACAGCGAAGAAGAGGCGCAACCCTTTTACGTCAACGCGCCGTTTGGCATCGTGCTGGTACATAACGGCAACCTGACGAACGCGCAGGCACTCAAAGCCGAACTTTTCAGTACCGACCACCGCCACATCAACACTGAAAGCGACTCCGAGGTCCTGCTCAATGTGCTGGCCCACGAGATCGAGAAAACGACGCGCGGTTTCCCGCTGCAGCCGCAAGATGTGTTTGATGCGGTGCGCCGCGTGCATCTTCGCGTCAGAGGCTCTTACGCCGTGATCGCCATGATTGCAGGCCACGGCGTGCTGGCTTTTCGGGATCCTTTTGGCATTCGGCCTCTGTGTCTGGGCCGTGGCGAGGGTACCGTATTGATCGCCAGCGAATCGGTGGCGCTGGAAGGCACCTCACACAAATTGGAACGCAATGTGCTGCCCGGCGAGGCCGTTTTCATTGACTTGCAGGGCAAACTGCATGCCCAGCAGTGTGCCCAAAGTCCGGTGCTCAATCCCTGCATCTTCGAATACGTTTATCTGGCGCGTCCGGATTCGGTGATGGACGGAATTTCGGTTTACCAGGCGCGTTTGAATCTGGGCGAGACGCTGGCCCAGCGCGTCATTTCCACGGTGCCGCCGAACGAGATTGACGTGGTGATTCCAATACCCGAGTCGAGTCGGCCCAGTGCTGCGCAATTGGCGCAGTTGCTGGGTTTGCCTTACCGCGAGGGGTTTGTCAAGAACCGCTACGTTGGACGCACCTTTATCATGCCGGGGCAGTCGGTGCGCAAGAAGTCGGTGCGCCAAAAACTCAATGTCATTGCCAGCGAATTCAAGGGCCGTAACGTCTTGCTGGTGGACGATTCGATTGTGCGCGGCACCACCAGCCGCGAGATTGTGCAGATGGCGCGCGACGCCGGTGCGCGCAAGGTTTACATGGCCAGTGCGGCGCCGCCGGTGCGCTATCCCAATGTCTACGGTATCGACATGCCAACGCCCGATGAACTGGTGGCGCACAACCGCAGCGTTGAGGAGATTCGGCTGCTCATTGGGTGCGATGCCTTGATCTATCAGGATGTCGAAGGCATGAAGAAGGCGATCGGCTCGCTCAACCCCAATATCACAGGTTTTGACGCATCGTGCTTCGACGGCGTCTATGTGACAGGTGACATCACCGTGGCAGACATCGCCCGGCTCAATGCCAATCGTGTCAACGCCGATGAAGGTTCCGAAGACAACTCCCGCCTGGCGCTACCCAATCACGAAGAATGAACATGACTGACAAGGAATCACCCGAGGCCCTGCATCCGGACACGCTGGCTGTGCGTGCCGCCGTGGCGCGCAGCCAGTACGGCGAAAACTCCGAGGCCCTGTACCTTACGAGCGGCTATGTGCAGCCGTCGGCTGAGGTGGCGGCGCGGCGCTTCAATGGCGACGAGGAGGGCTTTACCTATGGCCGTTACGGCAACCCCACGGTGGCCAGCTTCGAGCAGCGTCTGGCGGCGATGGAGGGTAGCGAAGCAGCGATTTCCACTTCTTCGGGCATGGCTGCCATCCTCATGATGTGCATGGCACTGCTGAAGTCCGGTGACCACATCGTCTGTTCGCAGTCAATGTTCGGCTCTACCATCAAGCTGATCGGGACCGATCTGGCGCGTTTCGGTGTCGAATCAAGCTTCGTGCCGCAGACGGATCTTGGCGCCTGGAAGGCGGCGCTGCGCGGCAACACGCGTCTGCTGTTCGCCGAGACGCCGACCAACCCCTTGACCGAAATCTGCGATATTGCGGCGCTGGCTGAAATGGCGAAACAGGCCGGTGCGCTGCTGGCCGTGGACAACTGCTTTGCTACGCCGGTGCTGCAGCGGCCGCTGGCCCTGGGTGCCGACATCGTCATGCACTCGGGCACCAAGTACCTCGACGGCCAGGGCCGCGTGATGGCCGGCGCCCTGTGTGCGAGTTCAGAACTGGTTACCGAAAAGTTCCTGCCAATACTCAAGAGTGCAGGTATGACGCTCGCCCCCTTCAACGCCTGGGTCGTTCTCAAAGGGCTGGAGACACTCGACATCCGCATGCGGGCGCAGGCCGCGCAGACGCTGCAACTGGCCCAGTGGCTGGAGCAGCACCCAGCCGTGCAGCGGGTCTATTACCCTGGGCTGCCCAGTCACCCGCAGCATCAACTCGCAATGGCCCAGCAATCGGGCATCGGTGGCGCCGTGCTGTCCTTCGAGGTCAGGGCCGGCAGCCCCGAGCAGGCGCGCGCGCGGGCCTTCCATGTGCTTGACAGCATGCAACTGCTCTCGCTGTCGACCAACCTGGGCGACACCAAAACCCTGGCTGCGCATCCGGCCAGCACCTCGCACGGGCGATTGACCGAGGCGCAGCGCCAGTCCGCCGGCATTGGTCAGGGACTGATCCGCGTTGCCGTCGGGCTTGAGCATCTTGGCGATATTGAAAATGACTTGTCACGGGGCCTCAGTGGCCTGGACGCACTGAAATGAGCCAAAAAACCCGTACCCGCTTTGCCCCGTCGCCGACCGGTTTTATTCACCTGGGCAATATTCGCTCAGCTTTGTATCCCTGGGCTTTTGCGCGCTCCACCGGTGGCGACTTCATTTTGCGCATTGAGGATACCGACCTGGAGCGTTCAACGCAGGCCGCCGTCGATGTCATCATCGAAGGCATGTCCTGGCTGGGCCTGGACTTTGACGAAGGTCCGTTCTACCAGATGCAGCGCATGGACCGCTACAAGGCGGTCTTGGGAGAGCTACAGGCCGCAGGTCACGTTTACCCCTGTTACATGAGCGTTGCCGATCTGGATGCGTTGCGCGAGCGCCAGATGGCTGACAAGGAAAAACCGCGTTATGACGGCACCTGGCGCCCGGCAGCGGGAAAGACACTGCCAGCGGTTCCGGTTGGTGTGCAACCGGTGCTGCGCTTCAAGAATCCGCAGACCGGCTCAGTGATTTGGGAGGACAAGGTCAAGGGCCGCATCGAGATCAGCAATGACGAACTGGATGACCTGGTGATAGCCCGGCCTGATGGCACTCCGACCTACAACTTCTGCGTCGTGGTGGATGACATGGACATGGCCATTACGCACGTGATCCGGGGTGATGACCACGTCAACAATACGCCACGCCAGATCAACATCTTTCGTGCCTTGGGGCAAGAGCCGCCGGTCTACGCCCATTTGCCCACGGTGCTGAACGAGCAGGGCGAGAAGATGAGCAAGCGCAACGGCGCCAAGCCGGTGACGCAGTACCGGGTTGAAGGCTTCTTGCCCGATGCCATGGTCAATTACCTGGCGCGTTTGGGCTGGAGCCATGGTGATGAAGAAATCTTCAGCCGCGAGCAGTTTCTGCAGTGGTTCAACCTGGACCACCTGGGTCGCAGTGCCGCGCAGTTTGACGAAGCCAAATTGCGCTGGGTGAACGCCCAACATCTGAAGGCCATGAGCGACGATGCTTTGGCCCTGTTGGTGCAGGAGCAACTGCAGCGCCGCGCTATCGTGGCAGATGAACGCTTGAGCCGAATCTGCGCGCTGTTCAAGGACCGCAGCGACACCACGGTGGTTTTGGCTGACTGGGCAGAACGGTTTTACGGCGACGTTTCACCCAAGCCGGATGAAGTGACACAACATGTGACGCCGGCAGTCAAGCCGGCACTCGACCTGTTGGTTGAGAGACTGGCATCCTGCGCCTGGGACAAAGCGACAATTTCGTCGGTCATCAAGGAAGTACTGGCGGCGTGCGCTATCAAAATGCCGCAGCTGGCGATGCCGGTTCGGGTGCTCGTGATGGGCACCGCGCAAACGCCATCGCTTGATGCGGTGCTGGAACTCAGCGCACGAGAAATAGTACTGGAGCGATTGCGGAGAGTCTGACATTTCAAGCTATAATTTGAGGCTTGAAAGTTGAAGTCGCCTGAAATTTTGATGAGTCCGGCTTATGCTGGGATCGAGGGGGTATAGCTCAGCTGGGAGAGCGCTTGCATGGCATGCAAGAGGTCAGCGGTTCGATCCCGCTTACCTCCACCAATATTTTCAGGAAGGAAGTCCACAGGTTATGACCCCATCGTCTAGAGGCCTAGGACACTACCCTTTCACGGTAGGTACCGGGGTTCGAATCCCCGTGGGGTCGCCAAGTTTGTAGCGCTTGGCTCGCAAGAGCAAAAGCTATCTACCAGGAGTGGTAGTTCAGTTGGTTAGAATACCGGCCTGTCACGCCGGGGGTCGCGGGTTCGAGTCCCGTCCACTCCGCCACTAATGCTAGTAAACATGCGGGTTGCAAGCCAGTCACGGCTTGCAACCCCTTTTTTTACCCACATTTATATTTGCATTGCTGTGCACTTTATTGTGCTGCTTTGCGCATTGCGTGGGTCCTGCCGCGATTTAGGGGCTGCAGCCCCTCAAACACCCTTGTCTTGCGCCCAAAGGCTATCGAAGTCGAAAGAAAGCTGGCGATGGTGCTTGATCGATAGGAAATACAGCGTTGTGTCGAACCGTGCGTAAAGCACGAGGTAGTGCGACATGACGTACTCCCGCAGTTCCCCGCCTTGTCCTATGCGCTCCAGCTTGCGCCTTAGTTCCTCAACGCCATTGCTCACCTCCACCGAACGCAGTGGGCGGCCCAGGAGCGGGCGGCCCAAGCCCGGAAAACGCTCCAGGTTCGGAATGACTTTATTTGCCAGCTCGGTGAGGAGGGCGTCAAATGCCTGTGGCGCCTGCGCTACATCCAGGAAGGCTTCGACCGCTTCAAGATTGCGCTCAAAGTGCGCGGTTAACTTGACGGTGAGTTTCTTGGACACGCGGGCCTTCGCACTTCGTCAAGCTGCGGCCTTAACTGCTCGACGCCGCTTGATCGCTTGCAGTGCTGTGCGCGCATCCTTCACCTGTCCTGCTGCTGCGTCATCCAGCCCCTTGCCCGCATCGTCGATGAGTAGCAGGTGGATGCGCTCGCGCTCCAACTGGTGGTAGTAGTCGAGCCTCTGTGCGTCGATGATGGCGACGTAGCTTTCCCCGTTCTTGGTCACAATTTTCTCGGCGCCGGCCTTCACCTGCTCGGCTAGAGCGGAGAGGTTGGCGCGTGCCTGCGAAAAGGGGATTACGTCGCTTGCCAAAAAAGCCATCGC
>Ga0194057_10000615_pt1 | contig 18463 bp, 8 predicted proteins | sample SepL4415m_MetaG_FD_155474 | JGI IMG/M metagenome (GOLD analysis project Ga0194057, IMG submission 155474) | Anoxic zone freshwater microbial communities from boreal shield lake in IISD Experimental Lakes Area, Ontario, Canada - Sep2016-L442-15m | ecosystem: Environmental > Aquatic > Freshwater >... | reverse complement strand
TTGCGAACATACTTGCCGCCCGTACCGCTGGGCCTGCTGTTGGTGCGGTCGTTGCGGACGTAATTGCTGCCCGTACCGCTGGGCCTGCCGTTGGTGCGGTCGTTGCGAACATACTTGCTGCCCGTAACGCTGGGCCTGCCGTTGGTGCGGTCGTTGCGAACATACTTGCTGCCCGTACCGCTGGGCTTGCCGGTGGTGCGGTCGTTGCGAACATAATTGCCGCCCGTACCGCTGGGCTTGCCGTTGGTGCGGTCGTTGCGGACATACTTGCTGCCTGGAGTGCTGGGGTGCTTGCTCTGCCCCCAAGCAGGATCCTGGCCTCCTTTGCCCCAAGCGGAGCCCTGGCTGCCCCCTTTGCCCCAAGCGGAACCCTGGCTGCCTCCTTTGCCCCAGGCGGAACCCTGGCTGCCTCCTTTGCCCCAAGCGGAGCCCTGGCTGCCTCCTTTGCCCCAGGAGCCGCCTCCACCCCCACCGCTATGGCTAGAAGCACCACCGCCACCGTGAGGTATTGAAAATCCGCCGCCGCCCTTAGCAAAGACAGAATTGCCTGTATCGAGAACCAAGCTCGATGCCAGCAATACGGCGACTGCCACGGCAGGCAATCGAATCCACGACTTGACCGAAAAAATACTCGCGTTCATGTTCTCATTCCCTTCAAAAAAGTGTTCTTGAACTCCGGGGTGTTGTCGCCTCCGTAGTACTAAACCGAGTTCGGCCCCGTTATCGGACACAATTTTGCAAAATGGGTGCTATCGCGTTCCCTTGGCCTTTTTCAGGGCAGTCTGGGCGGTTTCGCGGACATGCCGGGACTTGTCGTTTCGGAGCCCTTGCAGGGCTTGATCGACGTTTTCCGCAGCCGGGTCGATTGCGCCAAGGCTTTCGGCCGCCAGGGATCGAATCGCCCGGTCTTTATCGTTCAAGACCGCGATGATGGCAGGAACAGCCTCTTTAGCTGCAGGCCCCAGGTCACCGAGAGCCTGAATGGCCGCTTGGCGAACTTCGTTGTCCGAGTCACCAAGAGCTGCCGTAAGAGCGGGCACGGCTGCCTGAGCTTCTCGTCGCATATCGCCGATCGCGCTGATAGCTGCCAGGCGAATCTCAGACGCTTCGTCCTTCAGGGTGGCGATCAGCACAGGCAGGACCAATTCGGCGTTCGAAGCGAGTTCTCCGAGGGCTTGTGCCGCGGAACGGCGAACGGCCAGATCCTCGCCCTTGTTCGTCAAGACCTCGATGAGGGCCTTGGTGGCCGAAGCTCCCCGAGAGCCAAAATCCGTCAAAGATTCGGCCGCAGCCTGACGGATTTCGGCATCATTGCTTTTCAAGAGATCAACGAGGACTTGCGTCGCGGCATCCGCATCGGTGCCCAGGTGTTCCAGGACGATGGCCGCCCGCAATCGCAGGTTTTCGCGCTTATCCGTCAACAGATTGCGGACTGCGGCAGCCGCGCCTCTCGCAGCAGGACCAATCTCATACAGGGCATGAATCACTTCCTCGCAAAGAACGGCGTCTTTGCTATCCTGCAAGGCTTGGGCAAGGGCTGGAGCTGCCGGCTCGGCATCCGGACCGATTGCCTGGAGCGCGACGGCGGCCTTGACACGGACGCTCTTTTCGGTGTCCTTCAGCGCGCCGGCAAGGGCACTCACGGCCGGCTTGGCAATCTTGCCCCTTGCTGCCAGCAAGTCGCAGGCCAATTCGCGAGTCGCCGGCCGCGGATCGTTCAAACTCGCAATCAGAACGGGAATTCCCTCGCTGCCGGACTGATTGAGGAGATCCAGAGACAAGAGGGCCTGAATGCGGATCAGACTGCTGCCATCCCCTAATACCGACCTCAAGCCCGCCAGGACTTCCGGAGAACTGACACCCACTTCGCCCAAGGCTTCAATGGCGGCTAGTCGCACCCCTTCCTCCGGATCACCAAGAGCTTTTACGAGGGCGGGAATCGCGACCTTGGCATCCGAACCAATCTGCCCCAGAGACTCAGCGGCCAGAATCCGGACCCCTGCTTCTTTGTCCGCGAATGCTTCGGTGAGAGGCTCGATCGCCCCACGAGCGTTGCCTTCGATAGCCACCAGGGCACCGGCGGCCTCTAGGCGGATTCTTGAATTTTTTTCCTTCAGGGCTTTGCGGAGGAGGATCACCACGTCTTGGCTTCCTGAGTCGAGTTGCCGTATGGCGCGGATCGCTCGCCACCGGATGAACCAGGCGTCGTCATTGTCTTTGTAGGCACTGATCCAATAACTCAGGGGCCGGCCCATATAAAGGCCGCCCGTCTCGACTGCCGGTTCGTCGCTTGCGTATGCGGCATCAACATTTTCCGGCCCGTTTTCTCCCGCGGAGACCGAAAAGGGGAGTCCCAAAAGTGTAATCATGACCCCAAAATAGCAGACCGTCTTCATGCTGTTTCTCACATTAAAATGGAACATGGTAAAACTCGTTTGTTGGAGGAGGTTTGGAAAAATGAACAACTCAATTACGTTAACTCGCGTGCCGGAAACGCCGTCACCCGCGAGAGCGAAAAAATCGCTCTCACGGGTTCTGTGCGTGGATTCCGAGGCTGCTTCAAAACCTGGCCGGGGAGGTTTTCCTGCTGCCGACGGAGATCTAAAGCAATCTGCTACTTTGGCACCTTGTAGTATCGGATAACCACGTGATCGCTGGGCGGCCCTGACTGGAAGTCCGCATACTTGAGATTCTCCGATCCCTTATCGCTTGCGTTGCCGGCCATGAGTCCACGCGTCGACCGAAAATTGGTGCCTTGCGTCAGACCTCTCTGCAATTCCTCGAGCGACGTAGCAGGGCCGGCGGGCATGACCTGCTGCGACGGGTGTCGAATGCTCCGTGAAAGTGCAACTTGTTGCGCAGCCGGGGCACCGGGCTTGATCACGAAGAGCTCAATTAGTCCGGCCGACTTTTCGCTGCCAAGATCGTCGAGAATGGATTGTGTGTCTTCCACCCCAAAGCCGACGATGGGCACATAGGTCTTGCCATCCTTCTGATGAAATCCCCGAATCGCGAATTGCGTACCGGGAGCGAGAATCCAAGGCTGCATCTGATCGGGCAAACCTGTATCCTCATAAAGCGTGCTTACGCCGTTAACCGTCAGCACCAGACCGAGGGTCGAACCGCCGGTGTTCTTCACACCGAACGTGACTTTTTGCCCTGGTTGGGGATCGGCAATGACGAAATTACGGCCGCCGGGGGAATCCGGATCGGCCTGCGGAGCCTGGGCCACACCATCGTAGTAAACCGTCCATTCGACCGGGAATGATTTATCGGAGTTGTCGAGGCTCACGACGGTTTCCATCTGGGACGAAGAGTCGGTACCGTTCGTCACCCCGTTCTCAACCTTAGGCTCCGGCAGGGAGTCGGTCGTCGTCGGATTGCCTGAGGGCGGAGGATCTCCATCCTCGATGATATCGCCCGCCGCCGCAATTCCTCGACTGAGCTTCACCTGCTTCACCGAGTATCCACGGCCCAAATCTGCCAGGATATAACGGTCGGATTTTACTTTGAATTCGCTCACCGGCTTTTTCGTCAAACTGCCGGTGCGATCAATCGCCTCGATCGTGACGATGGCCGTGCGGTAGTCGCTGCTTACGGCCACCTTTCCCGTCAGGAAGGTATCGACGGGCACCTGCCGGGGAGGTTTTCCCCATAGGAGTGGGTACTCGACCTTAAAAAGGTTCTTTCGATCGGCAACCGTGCGATAACTAGTGACATGGCCTTTCTTGGCGGCGAAATCCACGATTCCGATCGGCGGTGCTTCAGGATTCGCCGCAAAGACGAGAGAGTGCTGCACGCGATCGACCATGTTGTTCACGATCAAACCCCCGCGAAACTGCGGCAGTTTATCACCTTTCTGCAAGCGGAAAGGCAGAACTCCTACATTCTTGCACCCTTTTTGCACCAGATACTTCGTAATCTCCGGGGCATGGCTGATAAGTGCTTCGTCGATCCGGTCCGCCCGCGAAACGCTGGGGACTCCCATGCAGATCGCCAATCCGGCGACCAGCACCAAACTGAAGCGCGCGACCGACGATTGCGAGCTTCGTTTCACTCCATCTGATTTCCAATCCATCATCTTCTCCTTGGTAATAGGGGGATTACGCCCCAGGGATAAACTCGACACCAAATACATCATCACGATTTCTGGGCAGCAGACATTTGACGCGCACCGGTCCGACTTCAAACCTCCGCTCTGTTGTCATTAACCGCAGAAGCAGCCTACATCGGACAAAAAGTTTCCAAATTTCATAAGTTGTTGATTAACTAGAGATTACAAGCAATCGGCATTTTTTTCGCGGTTGGTGGAATGAAGGCCGCGGGCGTTTGTACTGCGTCATCCCCCAAGACCGGCCGCGACAGCTCGACAATTTTCGGCACGCGTTTGCTGACGTAGGAAAATAAATCATCCACCGTGAGTATCCCATCCCGATCTGTATCCGCGACGGCAAAGCGATCTCCCAGGGCCTCAATCAAAGCACCCGTGAAGGCACCATGGGCAAGGAACGGAATGTCATGCGACTCTTCGTTCGCGCCACAGCCGGCAAGGATGATCGGCCCCACGCCATCGGGTGTCACTTCGCGAATCGTACTCGTGCTGCCCGAGTGACAGCAATCGAGCAAGACAAGCTTCCTGCAAGGTATCTGTGCGAGGAGCCTGCTCAAATCCGCAAGGTGCAATCCCGTCGTGTAAGGACGACTCGTATCGAAATTGGGGCAAACAAAACAGAAGGTTTCCGGCTTGTATGCCTTCGGTCCGACCGGCTTCGCATAGCCGTGACCTGCGAGGAACAGTACGAACAGGTCATCGGGAGCTACGTTCTTGCTCACCTGCTGCAAAGCACTCACCAGCGTCTCATTGCAAACCTCCTTATTCAAGAGTTTTTTGGCGGACATCGCGCTATAAAGTTGCGTTTCCCCTTGCCTTTGCCAGAACTCACAAACCTTATTGGCATCGGAAACCGGAAATAATAAATTGGGCACCCCCTCTTTTGCGCCTCTCGCGTTGACGATCACGGCACTGCTGTAGTCTTGGACGCCCACGAACAGGCCACGGATTCGCGGACGCTTTGAAGGAGATGGCCCCAAGAGTGTTAACTGCTCGGAATCCCCGCGGACACCGGCCGAATTCCGTACCTGGGCCATGACAACATTCTTTCCTGGCCGCAGTTGATATCGCGGCACTTTGACGGTTTCCTTCCCCTGCTTATCGATCGGAAACCAAGGCTTGACCTGGTACTCGTTATTAAGCCACAGTGCCACGTGGGTTGGCTGGTCTGGTTTTGTCTCGGCGCGAGGCGACAGGCGAATATCGACATCGATCTCTTTCTGCTCCGGTCGGAACGGGCGAACCGCAATGTCAATCTTGGGGGGCAAGAGTTCCGGGATCGAGACACGCTCGGAAACAAAATTTGCCTCGCGGAACATCTCCACCACCTTGTCGGGACGGTGAAACAGACGCCGGAATCGCTCGGCCTCGTGAAACTCAGGGGTCTGCCGGACGCTTTCGTTGATTTCCCAGCCGATGTAGAAATCGCCGTTCGTCGACGTGTCGTAGAAGTAGTCTCGCCAGCGCCAAAGAACCCACTCATTATCCTGTGTGGCGAAAAACTTCCACTGGGGCCGCTGGCGAACCGTGGTCAGCATGTCAATCGGCTCGCGCTGGCCGGGCCTGGCGACCTTGAAGAACAACTCCTTGCCCGGCTCCGGATGGCGCAGGCGGTCAATCCATGCGGCGGCACCGCCGGCGACAGGCTTGGCCGCAAAGGCCAAAAAGGTAATCGCATCTCCCGGACTCAAACCGGACTCCCATGCCGGGCTCCCGGAGGCAACCTCCCCAACGCGAAGCTCTTCGCCGCGAATTTTAAAGGAAGCTCCCAACTCAGCCTGATAGGGCCAATCCTCCAGGCTGAAGCAAGCGATGGTCTGATCCCTCGAACTGGAGACTAGGTATTTCTGATCTTCGGACAGGCCGATCGATGTCACATCGTCCGCATGGCCCACGAAGATTCGCACACGCTGCGGACCCGACGGCCGGAGTTCAAAAAGGCTGATGCCCCAACGATGCCCCACGGCCAATCTCACCGGCTTGTCACCCACGGGACGAATCCATGCGTAGCATCGCGGCAGGACATCGACGAAGCGGTCGAAATGCAGATCGAAGCTTTGATTCTTTCCGTTGAGAACATGCCACAAATACTGGTTTGTCCGGTCAGGCTGAACCCTCCACCCATCGACGGTTTCCAGCGGCAGAACCGGTTGGAATCGTTCGGGCATGGCGGCCCAACGACGCTGTACGAGGTCGAATACCCGCCATGCCCCCGTCCCCCAGTCGTTGAATCCGCGGGGATCGGCACTGCGCTGCCAACGAAAGCCGAGAGAGCGCCGATCAGACGAGAACGCGGTCTGCCAGATGCATCGTCCTGGGCCGCGGATTTCACTCTCGGCCAAGCCGGTTTCAGTGTTCCATAGCGTGACTTCAAAATCATTCCCACCGGCAACGGCCATGTGTTTGCCATCGGGATGCATCGCTACCGCATCGGCCAGATAGCTGCACGGCGGCCGGAATGCACGAAACTTCCGCTCTTTCAAGTCGTACAATCGTACCGTGGATTGTATTGGCTTGAACAGCCGCGATTGCTCGGTCACAGTGTCCGCAACGATCGCCAAGGTTAGGCCACCTCGGTCGACCGACAAGCGGCTTGCCGCAGTGCCTTCCTCCATTGGGATTCCACGTATTTTCGCCCCTTGGACGCTGCAAAGCTCGACAACGCTTCGCAGACCTTGACTGTCTCGGGCAGCGACAGCAAACCATTTGCCGTCCGGCCCGAGTACGGCGCATTCGACCTCCTGAACATCCAGGCGAAACGAAGCGACTTGTGGTTGGTTGCGCGGCGACAAAGTCCAACGTCGAACCGTGCCATCCCGAGCCACGGCCATCACCTGCTGGTCATCCAGAAATGCTGCCAGGCGGATGTGGTTATCGGCGATCCCGGTCGGCAGCGTCATTTGGATAATCTCGTTCTCTTTGCCTTCGAGATTCCAGACCCAAACGGCACCCGCGGCGTTGCCAAAGACGAGTTGCTTCCCAGAAGGAGAGAAACCGATCGAGGTCACGATCGCACTACTGTCGGGCTTCGTCAGGGCATGCACGACTTGCCCGGTTTGACGATCGAGGACAATCACGGCTCCAGTAATCAGCCCGCAACCGCCAATGGCAACGCACTTTGCATCGGCATCGGGTGAAAGAGCCATCGTTCTGATGGCACCGCGTTGTTCACGCCAGGTGGCCCAGCGTAAGGTGACCGTCTTGTCGGGCATGAGTCGCGCGCCTTCCAACGGCCAAGCTCTCACCACCTTGTCGGCCCCCGCCGCCATCAAACATTTACCGTCGGGGGTAAAAGAAAGCGCATTGCAAGGAGCAGTCGTCGTCTTGGTTTCGATAACCAAGCCGGGTGTTTTTAACGCCCCGCGACGATTCTCTTGTGCGGAGGCATATTGCCCGCCGACCACCACTAGGAGTAGCATCACAAGAATCAACTCGACGTGAATTACTCGCATCGGAAATCTTAGCATCGGAAATCTTCGCTGTTTCAAAATCAATGCTGAAGCAAAACAATACGACTCTACTGGAGGCTTAAAAAGTGCCCAAAGTACTCAAAGTGCCATTGAACTGTGTCAAGGAACAACGATTCTATACTGCTCGCGGTTGAGACTGACACTAACCCGAAGCGCGAGCGAGGTTGCTAAGTCGTTGCCTCGCTTGCGCTTCGGGTTGGTATGGATTGGGACAATCTCAACCGCGGACAGTATAACAGTAATTGCCTTTTCGCGATACAGCCACCCCCCTAATTAACCGCCCTTATCGGCATGGTTTTCTTTTGGGTTCCAGGCTTTGGCTCCACGGAGCGTTTATCAGGGATTCATCTTGCCCGAGTCATTTCTCATGCGCAGTACCACCGTAGCGGCATGGTAAGGCGTTTCCAACGAATCAACGCTGAGTGTAGCACCTTTGACCTCTTCGGAGCCGGCAATCACCCCCCGACCGCCCTGAAAAGCCATCGTGCCGGTGATTTGACGATTCAACTCCACCCACGTTTTTGGTTGGTGAAAGCCAACCTGTTCAGGTGGAACGCGACGTAGGCTCCCATTCGCGCCAAGTGAATAGCAGTCTTTTGCCCGTTTTGAAGGGCCAGCCCACCTACTCTCGGCGGCGGCAGCCGCGCGCTCGGAGGTGAACAAATGCATTTGAATGACCCCTACGGCATCGGCGAAATCATTCGTGGAGCCGCGCAGGTCATTGCTGGAAATGCCTTCAAACGGTGCGAATACCTTGCGGTTTCTTTCATAGACACCCTTAATCCGGTACTCCTTTCCAGGCTCAAGAATCCAGCGCGACCACTGGTGTGACTCAAGCCCATACTCATGGTACAGGGTGTTGTAACCATTGATTAAAAGTACGACACCGACCTTCCGGTCTGTCGTGTTACGGAGATCAAAGACGACTTTTTGGCTTGGTGCGGGTGCGCGGGCTGCCCAATTGTTCGGATTGGCCGAATCCTGCATAAGATCTTGCGACTGATTGTCGTAGCACACTGTGAGTTGGACGAGTGAATCCGTCTTTTTGGCAACGATCGGCTGGTTTGTCTTTGCTATTTCAAATTCGGTCCCGCTTCGCCCGGTCCCGGGGGGACTGGGCAATCCTCGAGTGAACTTCGCTCCCCGGCGGTCGGGAGAGAAGCCTTGTCCCATATCGGCGAGAAGATCCCGATCCACGGGGACTTCAAAGGACAACAAATGGATGTATTTTTCAGGGTGCATTTTGTCGAAGCAGTCGATTTTCACCGTAGCTTTTGTCAAATCTCGGTTTGCGGCAAGCTCGCCCGTCAAAAAAACGTCGGCCACGACGAACTTTGGGCCATCTTTGACAGCCAGTTCGTAGGATAAATCAAAGAGCCGTTTGCGATCGCTGGGAGTACGATAACTAGCGGTCACAAGCTTGGTTTGGGCCGTTTTTCTGGCTTGGGAAATCACCTGAATCGGTTTCTCCGGATTTCTCACCAGAGCCAGGGCGTTTTCGAGCCGTTCCGTCATATTGTTGTTGATTGAGGAGCCATGAAACGTCGGTGGGTGCTCCTCCAGTCGCAAACGAAAGGGCAACACTCCCACCTTTCGATACCCTTTTTCCTGTAGATACTTCACCACACCAGGTACTTGCATCAAAAGCCCACGGTCGAGCGAGGCCGCATGGGAAGTAGGAGAGAACGAAAATAGAGTAAGGAGGACGACAATCCCCACGAATAAGCAGTTTTTTGTTCGCGTGAGTTTCATTTACCATTTCTCCCTGGAGATCTATTCTTGGTTTCCGTCAGAATTGAGGCATCCTCATCTTATAACCGGATTGAGGAAAAGAAACGGACACGAGATTCGAAAAAAATCGTGGCACGCCCCTTCGGTGGGGGTTCACTGATCATGCTTTCTTATTATAATAGGACAGGTCAATATTACTCCCACCCCCTCGCGTGGGCCAGATTAACCCAGCCGTCATTTCGTTTCGGAAGCATGACAATGAAAGAACTACCATTCCGAGCGTTATTGGACAAGGTGCGCGGTGAAAATCAGGAGGCCGCTTCGGAGCTTATGCGACGCTATGCTCCACAGATCCAACGAATTGCCCGCATGCGCCTTGGGAGGAATCGGCTACAGCGTGTCCTCGATTCGGAGGATATATGTCAGTCCGTGATGGCGAATTTCTTTCATCGCGTCATCTCTGGCCAATTTGAATTGGATACCCCGGAGCAATTGTTACGGCTGCTGGCGACGATGGCTCGACATCACGTTATCAAGAAAGCGGAATTCCATCAGGCCCAGTGCCGTGACATTCGCCGCATCATCAGTTCCGACGAGGCTGAAGAAACCGCAGTCGATCCCAACGGCACCCCGAGTCTCATGGTTGCCAACCAGGAAATCATGTCGAAGTTGCGAATCAATTTTACGGACCAAGAGCAACAACTGCTTGATGCCCGCATTGCGGGGCGATCGTGGAACGAAATCGCCGAGGAAGAAGGTTCTCCCGTCGATCGGCTTCGCAAGCGGCTCACCCGCGCTCTGGCGCGTGCCGTCCAAACCTTTGGAACTGATGAGACGAACGAATAGGACTAGCCCGGAATACAGGGTATGTTCCCGGACCGCAAGCAATCAGAGCGAGTTGGAGCGTAATTTTGCAGGATCGAGAGGGGGGGGGAATTGCTATGAGCGGCGAAAATCGACCATCCTTGGGTCTTCTGGTCCAAAATTTATGCACTCAGCAGGAGCTGAGTTGGCAAGAAGGCGAAAACACGCCCGTCGAGCGATTTCTCGAAATACACTCGGAGCTTGCCCAGAGTGATGAGGCTCTCCTCGACCTAATTTACAACGAGATCGTTTTGCGTGAGGAACATGGGGAGGATGTCTCGCCGGACGAGTACTATCGTCGCTTTCCCTCGCTCGCTCAGTCGTTACACAATCTCTGGGAGATCCACGAAGCAATCGACGACGAATCGCGATTCTTCAATGGTGACCATCCGCCCACCCAAACCTTGGATCTTCCTCGCAAAGATCAGCGGAATGGAAAACCTGGAGACCGGAGCGAGGCACAAGCACTTCACGTTGCCAAGACGGATGTTCTTCTGCAAGCCCCTGGGGAGACTCCCACACAAGCGGGACCATCGTCTCCCGAGAATCTCTTGGGTTGTCGCCTTGGAGATTACGAATTACTCGACATTCTCGGCCGTGGGGGCATGGGAGTTGTCTATCGGGCCAGGCAAATCAGCCTCGACCGGATCGTGGCCTTGAAAATGATTCGCTCGGGCGAATGGGCCTCGCCCCAGGAAGTTCAGCGATTCTTTGACGAGGCCCGCGCGGTCGCAAAACTGTGCCATCCGCACATTGTCGCCATTCACGAGGTTGGCACCGTGGGCAGCCAAAATTATTTTTCCATGGACTGCATCGAGGGTCCCACGCTCGCTGTCTTGGTTCGCGATCGGCCGCTTCCCGCGAAACGGGCTGCGGCCTATTTGCTGCAAATTGCCAGAGCCATCGACTATGCCCATCAGCAAGGCATTTTGCATCGAGATCTGAAGCCGTCGAATTTCCTTCTGGATAGTGCCGATCAAGTGCATGTGACCGACTTCGGTCTTGCCAAGCGAGTCGATGCCCAAATGTCGATCGAAGAGGCAGCGATTGTCGGTACTCCCAGCTACATGTCCCCCGAACAAATCGATTCCTCCTTCGGCAAAGTCGGTCCAGCCAGCGATGTTTATTCTCTAGGGGCAGTCCTGTATGAACTCATCGTGGGGCACCCTCCTTTTCTCGCTGCCACTCCGATGGAGACCATGATGCAGGTCGTGCGAGGCGAACATTTGTCGCCCCGGCTGGTCAACGAATCACTGCATCGCGACATCGATACGATCTGTGGCAAGTGTCTCGATAAAGAACCGCGACGGCGTTATGCCTCGGCAGGCGAATTGGCAGACGACTTGCAGCGATTTCTTGACGGCGATCCGATTCTTGCCAGGCCCATCTCGAACATCGCGAAACTCTGGAGGGCTTGCAAGAAGAAGCCGGGGCTTAGCACCGCCATCACTTTGGTCGTAATTTTGCTGTTCGTGATTGCCATCGCCAATTCGTGGAATGCTGCGAAACAGAAATCCTTGCTTGTCATTGCTGAGCAGCATCGCGCGCTCGCGGAACGACAATTGCGAATTTCGACCGCGCAACGATTGGCCGTCGAGGCGCAGGCCGCGCTTTTGGAAAGCCCTCCTCGCGCCCTCCTTCTGGCTTCCGAGTCGCTGCACGTGAGCGTGCGAAGCCAAGAACCCCATGTGCCCTTGGCCGAACAGGTGCTGCGAGACCTTTTATTCCAAGTGGGAGGACCGCCTCTATCGGGTTTTCGTGGAAGGGCACAGATCATTAAGTTCAGTCCTGATAGCCGATGGATCGTTGCGACCGGTGATACGGATAACGATGTGCGACTTTGGGACGGTGATTCCGACCCCACGCGGACAGTTCCTCAGTTGCTCCGCCGACACAAGCAACAGATCTCCGCGGTCCGCTTCAGCCCCAACGGTGCCTGGCTGGTTACTGCGGATTGGGGCGGCGTGACCTGCCTCTGGAATTTGTCGCAGCCGACGAGACCGCCGATCGTCCTCCCCGAATGTCCGACGGCCATTTACACGCTCGCCATCAGCCCCGATAGTCGTTGGCTGGTGACAGCCGGCAACGATCGCTTCGTGCGCCTCTGGAGTCTCGACAGAACCTGCGCCTCTCGCTCCGACCGCGTACTAGCCGGTCACAACGAGCGCATCACGAGCGTGGCGATCCGCGGCGACAGTCGCTGGTTGGCCACCACGAGTGCCGATGGCACCGTTTGCCTTTGGGATCTCAGCGCCAGCGATCCGAGTAGCCCTCCTCGCGTCTTGAAAAGGCTCGATCCTGGGTCGCTTGATGCCCACTTCAGTCCCGATGGCCGGTGGCTGATGGCTACCAGCCGTCCGGATGTCGCTTCACCCGATTCAGATTCCGCCTTGCACCTTTGGGATCTAAGCCCGCTGCCCGCGGAGCCCAAGGATATTGTTTTGTCTAGTCGCGAGAGCCCGATCTGCCTGGCGGATATCAGTTCGGATGGTCGCTGGCTTGTGACCGTCGGATTGGAAGGCGTCGTGCGACTGTGGGATCTTCGCGCCAAGGACATTGCCTCGACTTCCGTCCGCCTGGCAAAGCAAGACTCGGGAGTCGTCTTGGCGACGATCAGTCCTGATAGCCAATGGCTGATGTTATTAGGGGACTACGCGCAAAGCGGATCGGGTATTTCGCGGGTGCGACTCTGGAAATTGGCGAAGGATGGCTCGGAGTGGTGGTCTGTCCCGTTGGCTGCCCATACCCAAACTGTCTGGCAGGCCGCGTTCGATCCCAAGAATCGCTGGCTGATCACCACCAGTGCCGACCACACGGCCGCGCTCTGGGACTTGTGTTCTGCGGAGCCTAGCGACAACGCTGTCCGCTTGCTAGGCCACGAGGGATCCGTCGATCAACTGGTGGTGAGCCCCAACGGCCGCTGGTGCGTGACCGGAAGTACCGACGACACGCTCCGTCTGTGGGATCTGTATTCGCCGAAATCGGGCAGCGACGCAATGACCCTTCGCGCCGGCAGCAGTCCCGTTCGCTCCATCACCCTAAGCTCCTGCGGACGCTGGCTATTGGCATGTGATTCCCATGCCGGTTACCTTTGGGATCTAAAGACGAAAGTGCGACCTCAACTGGCAAGAACGCTCAATGATCAGCGTGTGCCGATCAACACGGCCCTGTTCAGCCGCGACGGCCTACAACTCGTCACCGCCTCGGAGAATGGCAAAGTGACGCTATTGAACTTGGCGGATCCCATCGCTGTCCAACGGTCACTCGTAAACGGCGACTCGCCCCCGGTCAACGACATCAGTATCAGCCGTGATCGCCGTTGGCTGGCAACTGCCGGCGAAGATCATCTAGTCCGCCTTGTGGGCATGGACGAGGGGAGTACCGCGGTCCGGGTGCTAAGCGGTAATCAGGACTCGGTGCTCACCGTCGATTTTAATTACGAAGGAACCTGCTTGGCCAGCGGTGGACAAGATCGGACCGTCCGCCTATGGAAAACTATGGGCGATGCGATGCAAAAACCCGTGGTTGTCGACACGCATGCTGCCGGTGTCTTCCTTGTTCGATTCAGTGCCGACAATCGCTGGCTAATCAGCGGCAGCCTGGACGGCTCTGTGCATCTTACCGACCTGACCAAAATCGGTCCTCCCGCGTCTCCTATAGTTCTCAACGAAAAAGAATCACACCTTGAGTCCATCTGCGTGGCCGTCGACGGACGCTGGCTCGCGGCTACCGACGACGAAGGCACGGTCTGTCTTTGGGATCTCACGGCGACGGATCCCCGCAAGTCCGTACGGAAGCTTTATGGTCAACCTACTGCGCATGCGACGCTTGGCATCAGTACCGATTCTCACTGGATCGCCGTGGGGAGCGAGAAAGGAGAGGTTCATCTCTGGAATCTCAACGATCCCGCTCCTAAATCGATCGTCCTGCGAGGTTATGGGGCGGCAATCTCCATGATTGCCTTCAGTGCCGACAGTCGCCAAGTCATCGCCGCGAGCCAGGATGGCTCGGTGCGACTTTGGAACCTGTATTTGGAGGAACTGCTCGATCAGGCGGCCCATCTCGGTTCGCGCAATTTCTCCATAAGCGAGTGGCGCAAGACCTTCTCGGATCGTTCCTACCAGAAAACCTTCGACAGTCTTCCTGAACCTTCAACGAACGTCGAGCTATCGCCCGTAAATCCCTAAGCCCCATTTCTTTACAAGCTCTCCCCGATACGAAGAAAGACGAGTGGTTATCCGCTTGATGCAAGTTGATAACCATTCGTGTCACAATCCATTGCTATTTAAGTAAAGCTTACCAACAAACGGCAGTACCCACGTTTCCAGAGTGGAGGACATGTAGGTCGCTAAGCTGAACATCGTAACCGCCGAAGAGCCTGAGCGTGTGGAAATTCCAATTCAAGCCGGTTCCGAAGACCGCATAGTTCCGGCCAAGATCGACGCCGTGGATCGTGAATTTCGAGCTCGACTCGAAATTCGCCAGGCCGGGGTTGCTGAACTGCGCGGTGGGCGGCGAGTAGGTGTCTTCCAGGAATTCGTGCATCCATTCGCCGTGTAGGTCGAACGTGATGATTCCTCGTTCCCGCGGGAAGATGTCCCAACCCAAGCGGCCGCCGAGTGCCGAGCGAAGCGAATTGGCGTTGAAGGCATCGACGCCCAAGTCGAGGACGCCGGCACCGCTTTCCGCAAAGCTGTCTTGATGCAAGCCGATGTACTGGATTCCGACGAACGGTTGCAGCCGGGCGCGGCCTAGCTCAATGTCCAGCCCGCGCTCGGCATAGACCATGGCTTCGTAACCATCGAAACTCCCTTTGGCACTGCGGCCGGCGAACGTGATGTCTCGTTTCACGTCGTAGTGGTTGTCGCCGAGGCCGCCGTAAGCCAAGGAATAGCCGTAGTCGTCTTCGCCCTTGTAATACAAGCCGCCGAACGAGTTTTGGCTGTTGGCGTGTTCGGCAAGGCCGTTCCCCCAGAGCGAAGCTTCGCCGTACGAGAAGAAGCCGCCCAGGCGGTGGTGGCAGTCGATGAGCCGATCCATGCCGATAATGGTTCCGCCGAAGCCATAGCCGAAGCCCTGGGCATTGCCGTCGGAACCGACACTGCCACCTGCACCGTAACCTTGTGCCCAAGCGTCCCACTTCTTGTCTTGCATCAGATCGCAACAATGGAACGGCTGGCGAAGTTGGTTTCCCAGCGTATCACCAACGACCGTCGTGTTTTGGATACCGATGGTTGCGATCGAACCGTAAACCGCCCCGGACATCTCATCCAAGGCATGAATTGCGGCGGGCGATACGACGTCCGGTTGTGTGTTCAAGTGGTCCAGTGCCTGAAGCACAGGGAACAGATCGCCGCTCGGGTTGGGCGTATTGCCGATATCATCGAGGTACGTTCCGACGGCGCGCTGATTGAACGTCTGTCCTTGCGGACCGTAAATATAGTCCCGCTGCAGGGCGAACCAGTAGTTGTTGGCGTCGTGGCCGACCACCGGTTTGAACAGCGCGATGCCTGGGCCGTTCTCCACGGCGATCATGTCCTGCGTGACCGTCAGTCCGTCGTTCGCATGCAAAAACGTGTACCGCGTTCCGCCGCGATAAAAACCGTTGTCCAAGTTCTTGACTTCCACCACGCCGCCGTCGACAGTCGCAGTGCCATTGCCGGCTCCGGCGAATGTTTCGGAAACGGTCACAAGGTCGTTGTTCGTTCCGGCGACCGGCGCGTACTTAGGGTGATTCGAATTGACGTCCAACGCGATCGTTCCGCCGGCGTTTGCAAGCGTCCCTTCCACGCCCGTTGTCCCGATCCCGGCGCCTCCCGCCTCGATGCGACCGCGGTTAGTCAGGCCCCAGTTCGCGTGAATCAATGCGTCATTCCGCAACACGCCATCAGGGTTATTGTCGAGCGTTCCGCTCGTTTCAATGCGACTCAGATTCTGAATGGTGCCAGAATTGGTGATGTTCGCAGCAGTGACGCGTCTTCCGTCACTGGCACCGCTGAGAGTCGCACCCGAATCAAGATTCAAGGCACTTGAAAAACTGGTTTGGCCTGCGCCCACCAGTGCTAAGGTACCGTTGTTCTTAAGCATTCCTAGTCGGAGCTCATGTTGTCCACTGAGGATGGTTGTTCCACCATCGGTCTCCAAATCGGTATTTCCGTCTCCATGAATACTTCCGGAGTAGTTCATTATGAAAGTGCCGTCGGCGGTGTTCGTGGATCGACCGTTTGCGTCCGCCGCTTTTCCAAATGTAAGCAAACCGGAAGTCGTAGTAATATCTCCCGTAACTTGCGAGCCGGCCATGAAGTTGATCTCGCTGGACCCAGAGCTGACATAGATCGCGTTGTTTCCAGGGGCATTGATGGTGCCGGTATTGTCGAGCTTGCTCGAAATCGAATTGAACCACACGCCTCGACCGTTCGTTCCAGTCGCTTCGATAGTTCCACGATTAACAAGACTGGTTTCACCGCCATTGGTCGTGAAGACGCCGACACCCTGATCCCCATTGGCACGGACAGTTCGGCCTTGTGCAACGGTTACCGTGTTCCCATCACCTTCGATGCGAATGCCGGTTCCGGCATAACCGTTGGCCGTAAGGTCTGCGCTTTGAATAATCGTATTTCCGCCAGCAACGACGTGGAGTCCTACGCCATACGTAGCCGTGCTGTTGAAACCGTCGCTATTCGTGATTATTCCCGCATGGGTTTGATAGATCGAATGTCCGAAAAGATCGCGGATATTGATAGCGTTGGGCAAGGCACCGGCGTCATTGAAAATTGCCAACTCGGCCTCGGAGTAGAAGGGACGACCATCCGTTTGCTGGGCCCAATACTCTAAAGCGACTCTTTCGTTGACATGGACCAAAGCAGACCCGGCCCTTAATGTAGCAGAGTAAATAGGGACACCGACTTCTTGATTTCCGACAACTCCATCGACCCAATCATCACCGAACACCCGCATTGCAGTTGTTCCCCGAAAAGTCACCGAATTTCCACTTGCATTGAAATAGTCCGGGTTCCCAGGGTTTGTGAACTGTTGATTTGCCGCGGCGATTTTTGTTCCGTCGTTCAGCAAGCCGGTGTAAGTGTTTATCGTGTTGGAAAATCCTGTTAGTGTTCCTCCAGTTGCCTGTACTATTGCCTGTACTGAGGCCGTGAACCCCATTGGGTGTCCCATCTCATGGATCAGCACATCCTCCCAGTTATAGAGGGCACCGCCAGTAAGCGTTTTGACTTGGGTATTCCGATCTGTTGTATACTGGCCGAGATAAGCCACGTTATACGTGACTGCAGTACCGCTGGATGAGGCAATGGTAGTCGGATCTGCGAAGGTGCCCGCGCTAACTTGATAATTGAATGTGGCTCCGGTCGGCGACAACTGTGCCCAGTACTTTGACGCTCACCTAAATTGACCGGTTTTTACTCAGCTAAACAGGGCTACTACTTGGAAAGAAGAAGAGACATTTTTTTCCAAGTAGTGATATTAGGATATTGCGCGCAGCGAGTCTGGGTTGATTCGGCAAGCAGAATGGCCTGAGTAACCGATAGGGAGCGGACGGTTTGCTCTGACGATGTTTGCGGATACTTGCTTATAGCGCATAAAAAACCTCGCCCTACCCCTCGAAGCTTTCGCGTCGATGGTGTAAGACGAGGGTGTGCATAAAACTATTAAAATTATAACCGAGAGTCTGGCTTTTTTGCCATAGCCGTCGAGAAGTTTTTCTCGTTTCAAGCAGATTGGCATCAGGACGATCGCGCCAATCCGCTTGTTCGGCAATATCAGACCGCGCTCGACTCAGTCTTGCAGTCTCACCCCAAGCTTCAGGGGTGCGCAGTGTACTGCATTCATTGCGAGATTCGGTTTCTTACTCATCCCCGGAACGCAGGTCGCCGGAACTTGCGTTGTCCGTTCGGTTGCCGGCGGCACCATCGCCAGCAGCGTTCTAACCAACGGAGTACCGCTTACAATCGAACGTCCGACGGTAAACGCCATAAGAAAGCTCACAATAACCGCCGCTACGGCAACACTCGTTTCGCTGACTGCCAGCAGCAGGATATTAGTCAACAAACAGCCACCAAAACCCCGGCTAATGAGCCTGAGACGGACGAACTGTCGCCGACGGTCGCACTGCGACTGGAAGGGGTAGTGTTGGGCGAGTCGAGTCTAGCGACGTCGCCAATGCTGCCGTACGTGCGGATGATCGTGAGCTTGATCGAAGGCGTCAAACTCTGCTGCGATGACGTCGTCCGTCTGCTTCGGCAAGCTATGAGACAACATAGCATCGGAGATC
>Ga0194057_10000614_pt1 | contig 18491 bp, 18 predicted proteins | sample SepL4415m_MetaG_FD_155474 | JGI IMG/M metagenome (GOLD analysis project Ga0194057, IMG submission 155474) | Anoxic zone freshwater microbial communities from boreal shield lake in IISD Experimental Lakes Area, Ontario, Canada - Sep2016-L442-15m | ecosystem: Environmental > Aquatic > Freshwater... | reverse complement strand
TGCATGCCGCACGTGGCGCTCAGCTGGAGTACCTGCCCCGCGAAGCCATCGTCTACGATGGCGCACACGCGCGCGCCACACTAGAGATGGATCTTGAAGTTGACTCGCGTATGCTCGGCTGGGACTTGTGGTGCCTTGGACGCACAGCCTCCGGCGAACGCTTCGACACAGGGCAGCTGGAGATGGTGACCACGCTACGCTGCGCGGGGCGACTACGCTGGGAAGAGCGGGCCTCTCTCGTTGGTGGCTCGCCACTGCTCAAGGCACGCGCAGGCTTTGCCGAGCAACCGGTTTTTGGCACCCTGTGGGCTGTGGGCGCCCTCGCCGATCGCTCCCTGCTGGATGCCTGCAGGGCAATCCGTCCACAGCACTCAGGTCAGGGTGCCGTCACCCAGTTGCCTGAGGTATTGCTCGCGCGGTATCTCGGAGCCTCTACGGAAGAAGCGTTCGAATGGTTCGTTCGGCTCTGGTCGCTGCTGCGGCCCGCCTATCTGGGAAAAGTGGCGACACCGCCGCGAATCTGGTCTGTCTAACAGGGAACGGCGATGGAACTGACACCACGTGAGAAGGACAAGCTGCTGATCTTCACCGCTGCGCTGGTAGCGGAACGCCGCCGCGCACGCGGCCTGAAGCTCAACTACCCCGAGTCGATCGCATTCATCAGCGCGGCAATTCTCGAAGGCGCGCGCGATGGACGCACGGTTGCGGAACTCATGAGTTTCGGGCAAACGGTGCTGACTCGCGCCGAGGTGATGGAAGGCATTGCCGAGATGATCTCGGAGATCCAAGTCGAGGCCACATTCCCCGACGGCACGAAACTCGTGACCGTCCACCAGCCGATCATCTAGGAACGCCCATGCTGCCAGGGGAAATCGACGTCCTGCCGGGCGAGATAGAAATCAACGTCGGGCGCCCGAGCGTGACGCTTGCCGTCGCCAATAGTGGTGACCGTCCCATCCAGGTCGGTTCTCACTACCATTTCCATGAGGTGAACGGCGCGCTGCAGTTCGACCGGATCGCGGCGCGCGGCTACCGCCTGGACATCGCTGCCGGCACCGCCGTGCGCTTCGAACCGGGTCAGACGCGCACCGTCAGACTGGTCGCTTATGCAGGCGCACGACGGGTCTTTGGGTTCAACGGACGCATCCAAGGACCGCTCTGATGACGACGCGCATCGACCGCCGCGCCTACGCGGAAATGTACGGGCCTACCACCGGCGACCGCGTTCGCCTTGCCGACACGGACCTGTGGATCGCCATCGAGGCAGACCTGACCACCTATGGTGAGGAAGTGAAGTTCGGTGGCGGTAAGGTGATCCGCGACGGCATGGGCCAAGGCCAGCAGACCAGCGCCTTCGTCGCCGACACCGTCATCACTAACGTCGTGATTGTTGATCACTGGGGAATCGTTAAGGCCGACATCGGCCTCAAGGACGGGCTGATCTGGAAAATCGGCAAGGCCGGCAATCCGGACGTACAACCCGGCGTCGACATTCCCATCGGCGCCGGCACAGAAATCATCGCTGGCGAAGGCAAGCTCATCACTGCCGGCGGCATTGACTCGCACATCCACTTCATCTGCCCGCAGCAGATCGACGATGCGCTCGCCTCCGGCGTCACCACGCTGCTCGGTGGCGGCACTGGCCCGGCTGCAGGCACCGCGGCCACTACCTGCACGCCCGGCCCCTGGCACCTGCACCGCATGCTGGAGGCAGCCGAGGCGTTCCCGGTCAACCTGGGATTCTTTGGCAAGGGCAACGCGAGCGACCCCGCGCCATTGCGCGAGCAGGTCCGCGCAGGCGCCATAGGACTCAAGCTGCACGAGGATTGGGGAACGACGCCGCAAGCGATCGACACCTGTCTGAAGGTCGCGGACGAGTTCGACGTGCAGGTGGCGATCCACACCGACACGCTCAACGAATCGGGCTACGTCGAGACAACGCTCGCCGCGATCGGCGAGCGGACGATCCACACGTTCCACACTGAAGGAGCCGGCGGCGGCCACGCGCCGGACATCATCCGCGCGGCCGGGCAGCCCAACGTACTGCCGAGTTCGACCAATCCGACGCGCCCGTACACGATCAACACGATCGACGAACATCTGGACATGCTGATGGTTTGCCATCACCTGGATCCGGCCATCGCGGAGGACGTGGCGTTCGCGGAATCGCGCATCCGGCGCGAGACGATCGCAGCCGAAGACATCCTGCATGACCTCGGTGTGTTCTCGATGATGTCGTCCGACTCGCAGGCCATGGGCCGCATCGGCGAAGTCGTCATCCGCACCTGGCAGACCGCGCACAAGATGCGTACGCAACGCGGCTCGCTCGCCGGAGACCCCGCCCGGAGCGACAACGCCCGGGTAAAACGTTACATCGCAAAATACACCATCAACCCCGCCATCACCCACGGCATCTCGACGTTCGTAGGCTCGATCGAGACAGGCAAGCTCGCTGATCTGGTGCTGTGGTCACCGGCTTTCTTCGCCGCGAAGCCGAGTCTGGTGATCAAAGGTGGCATGATCGCGCTCGCGCCGATGGGCGATCCCAACGCGTCGATCCCGACGCCACAGCCAGTCCACTACCGACCGATGTTCGGTGCATTTGGACGCGCGCTGCGCACTTCGGTGACGTTCGTGTCCGCCGCGGCGCTGCAGGAACCCTCGGTTCTGGCGCTCGGCCTGTCTAAGCGCCTGGTGGCAGTGAGTGGCACCCGCCAACTCGGCAAGCGACACATGATCCACAATGACGCCACACCACGGCTGGAAGTCGACCCGGAGACCTACGAAGTCCGCGCTGATGGTGAACTCCTCACGTGTGAACCGGCAACCGAGTTGCCGCTCACACAGCGCTACTTCCTGTTCTAGCTGCGAGCTGCCGATGACCCAGGAATCGACACCGCTGCGGCTGGAGCCGGTCACCAATGCCACCGGCACCGCGTCTGACCGCATATGCCTGACGTACGAGGAACGCACTCGCAGTCGCCTGTTGGCGCAACTTGAAAGTGGCACTGGGGCGGCCGTGTTGCTACCGCGTGGAATGCGCCTTCGCGGAGGCGACCGCCTGCAGGCGCCTGACGGCGCCATCGTGGAAGTTATCGCAGCCATCGAGCCGCTGTTAGAGGCGCGCATCGGCGACGCTACTCAGCTTGCGCGCGCCGCGTATCACCTCGGCAATCGCCACGTCGCAGTCGAAATCCGCGAGGGGATGTTACGGATTGCGTACGACGCCGTGTTGGCAAGAATGCTATCGAACCTCGGGCTCGTCTCCGGCCAAGTCGATGCGCCGTTCGAACCGGAGGGCGGCGCCTATGGCCACTCACACGCACATGCTGCCGACGGCGCGCGACTCGCGCCGGTCATCCACGAGTACCGGCGCTCGTGACTTCCACACTCGCCCGCGTGCTGCAGCTGGCCAGCACCACGCTGCCGGTCGGCGCGTTCAGCTACTCCCAGGGACTTGAGTGGGCGATCGAGGCCGGCTTCGTACACGACGAAGCCTCGACGTGCGACTGGCTGGCCACAACGCTGGAGGCCGGCGTTGGCGCATGGGATGCGACGTGGGTGGCGCGTCTGATGGATGCCTGGCAGCAAAGCGATGACATCACCATCCGGGCCCTGAGCGAGCGATTCCTCGCCAGTCGCGAGACGCGCGAGCTGTACGCCGAGACCTGTCAGATGGGACGCTCAATGCTGGAGCTCGTGCGCGACGACGCAAGCGTTCCTGCAGCAACGCTTGCGCTGCTGGAGGAACTCGACCGACAAGAGCTGCTGTCCTACCCAACGGCGTGGACGGCCCTCACGACCCATCGCAGCGTGAGCGCGCAGGACGCCGTAATCGCCTACCTGTGGGCGTGGCTGGAAAGCGCCGTCCTCGCCAGCCTGAAGGCCGTCCCGCTCGGCCAGAAGTCAGGTCAGCGGCTACTACTGGAGTTGGGCGGTCGCCTCGACGCAATCGGCTTGCGCGCCATTAATCGTTCAGCCAACGACTGCAGCAATCTCCTGCCCGGATTCACCCTCGCATCGATGCAACATGAAACCCAATACACTCGCCTCTTCCGCTCCTGACAATCGGCACGGACCGCTTCGCGTCGGCATCGGCGGGCCGGTCGGCTCGGGCAAGACAGCACTGACGCTCAGCCTCTGCCGGGCGCTGCGCGACAGTTTCCAAATCGCAGTGGTTACCAATGATATTTATACCGAGGAGGACGCCCAGTTCCTGGTCCGCAACGAGGCGCTGGCGCCTGAGCGGATCATCGGCGTAGAGACTGGCGGCTGCCCACACACGGCGATACGCGAAGACGCCTCGATCAACCTCGAAGCTGTCGACCAGCTGGTACGTCGCTTCGGTGACCTCGAGGTTGTATTCGTGGAAAGTGGCGGCGACAACCTTGCCGCAACCTTCAGTCCGGAACTATCGGACTACACCATTTACGTCATCGACGTCGCAGCAGGCGACAAGATTCCCCGCAAGGGCGGCCCTGGTATCACGCGCTCGGACCTGTTGGTAATCAACAAGATTGATCTTGCACCGATGGTTGGAGCCTCGCTCGAGGTGATGGACCACGATGCGCGCCGGATGCGGCCCGAGCGACCTTTTGTGTTCACAAACCTGAAGACGGGTCAGGGTCTGGACGAGATCGTTCGCCGAGTCGCCGATCGCATCCGTGTCTTCACAGGCTGATCTGCTCCTCTGCGTCCACGCTGGCGGCCGAATGGTAAACTGACTTGCTACTCGACCTGAAGGCATCGCGATGCGCCGAACGACCCTCCTGATAATTTTTTCTGCGTGCGCCACCAGCGGCGCAAAGCCCGCCAGCGGCGCAGATCTCGCCGACGTGGTCGTGCTGGCGACCCGCACCGCTGAGGCTAGCCTGGAGGTGCCCGCCTCCATCAGTCGAGTCGATGGCGCCGCGCTACGTGCGGGCCTCGGGGTCAACCTGTCGGAGAGCCTGGGTCCGGTGCCGGGAATTTCGATACAGAACCGCGGCAACTACGCACAGGACCTGCAGGTGTCGATCCGCGGCTTTGGCGCCCGCTCCAGCTTCGGTGCACGCGGCATTCGTCTATATGCGGACGGCATCCCCGCCACGATGCCCGATGGACAGGGCCAGTACTCACACTTCGACCTGAGTGGCGCCGATCGTATCGAGATCCTGCGCGGGCCGTTCTCGGCGCTCTACGGCAACTCGGCGGGCGGCGTCATCGCGATCACGACCGCCGACGCGCCACTGGGCGGAATGACAGAAGCAACCCTGGAAGGCGGCAGCCTCGGCACGCATCGCTACGTACTGCGCGATGGCGGCAGCAACGGCACGCTCAACTACACGATCGACGCCGCGCACTTCGCTACCGAGGGCTACCGCGACCACAGCCACGCAGAACGCAACACAGCGAACGCAAAGCTGCACGTAGACCTGAGCCCGGAGACGCGACTGACGCTGGTCGCCAACGCGATCGGCATGCCACCGGTTGACGATCCGCTGGGGCTGACCGCCGCGCAGGTTGCCGCCAATCCCGCCCAGGCTGGCAGCAATTCCCTGCTCTACAACACCCGCAAGAGCCTCGCGCAGGAGCAGTTCGGCGCAACGCTACAGACGCAGTTGAGCGCCGCAGATGAGCTCACCCTGACCGCCTATGCCGGCCATCGGCACTCGACCCAGTTCCAGTCAATTCTGAAATCCATCGAGTTGGCGAGCAGTACCCATCCAGGCGGCATCATTGACCTTGGTCGCGATTACCGTGGCGGCGAGATGCGACTGACCGACCGTCGTACGCCCGGCGGGACGCCCTTGAGCTGGACCCTCGGGGCGAGCTACGACGCGCTCGATGAATCTCGCCGCGGTTACCTGAACTTCGTCGGCACCGATCTTGGCATCTTCGGCGCGTTGCGACGTAACGACGGCAACCAGGTGCGCGCGTTCGACCAGTACCTGCAACTCGAATGGGACGCCACCGCTCGACTACGTGCGATCGCGGGAATGCGCCACAGCGAAGTGCGGGTAGAGTCACGCAACCATCTTGCGATCGACGGCCCGTTAACCACCGTGCGCTATGCCGGATCAAATCCCGTTGCAGGCATCATGTTCAAGGTGCGTGAAGGACTATCTGCCTACGCGTCCTATGGCCGCGGCTTTGAGACACCGACGTTGAATGACATCGCTTACCGCTCCACCAGTGGTAACGACCCGGGTCTCAACACCAGCCTGCGCCCGGCGCAGAGTGAAAATTATGAGCTAGGCGTGAAGGCGCGCAGCGAGCATATGCGTGGCTCGCTCGCCGCGTTCTATATCCGCACCGAAAATGAATTAGCAGTTCAGGCGAACTCCGGTGGACGCTCGGTACTGGAGAACATAGGACCAACCGAACGCAAGGGCGCTGAAGCAAGCCTGGAAGTCGACCTTGCGGCGCGCACGACCGGCACCCTCGCCTATACCTACCTGCATGCCGCGACACTGGCAACGTACACAGCGTGCGCCGTGACGCCGTGCGTACCGCTGCCAGTCCCGGCCGGTAGCCACCTGCCGGCGGTACCCGAAAATGCGCTGTATGCCGGCCTTACCTGGCGATCGATAGGAGCCGGCGTATCCGCAACGGCAGAAACCATCGGCCGCAGCAAGATCTATGCGGACGATCGCAACACGGCGGTCGCGGCCGGCTACTGGACCACCAATCTGCGCTTGGGACTCACCCAGGATGCGGGCCGCTGGACGCTCACCGAGACCGCGCGACTCGATAACCTATTCGATCGTCGTTATATAGGCACCGTGATCGTCAACGAAACCAATAGCCGCTTCTACGAGCCTTCACCGGGCCGGACGGCTTATCTGATAATCACTGTTCGCCATCACTAGGCCTGGGAGCGTCACGTGATCACGGTGTATACGGACGACCACCTGCTGCGCAACGTACGCACCGAGCTGCATGGCGGCCTGCTGGTGCCGCCGCACGAGTGCCCCGAGCGCGCCCATTTCGTTCTCGAGCGGGTCAAGTCAGTGGCACTTGGCGAGGTGATAGCTCCGCAGCGCCACGGACTTGCGCCGCTGCTGCGCGTGCACGACGCCGGCTTCGTCGAGTTTCTCGGCCGCGCATGGAAAGACTGGTCAGCGGCAGGCAACCGCGGCGAAGCGATTCCGGACTGCTGGCCGGCACGGCGCATGGCGCAGCGGCGGCCAGAATCGATCACCGGCCAGCTCGGCTATTACGCCATGGCCGGCGAAACCTCGATTGGGCCAGGAACCTGGGAGGCCGCGCAGGCGGCGGCCGACGTCGCGCTGACGGCGGCCGGGCTCCTCGCTGACGGGAGCCGCGCTGCGTTCGCGCTGTGCCGCCCTCCCGGTCACCATGCAGCGCACGACCTTTATGGTGGGTACTGCTTTCTCAACAACGCCGCCATTGCAGCGCAGTCGCTGCGTGATCGCGGCGCCACACGCGTAGCAATGCTGGATGTCGACTTCCACCACGGCAACGGCACGCAAGACATCTTCTACGAACGCGACGACGTGCTCTTCGTCTCACTGCACGGCGATCCGCGCGAGGCGTTCCCGTACTTCTCAGGCTACGCAGATGAGGTCGGCACTGGCCGTGGTGCGGGATTCAATCTCAATCTACCACTGCCCAGCGGCACCCCATTCGCTGCGTGGTCAGCGGCAATGCAGATAGGCCTGTCGCGCATCCAGAACTTCGCTGCAGATGCGCTAGTGGTGTCCCTAGGCGTAGACACCTACGAAGCTGATCCGATCAGCTTCTTCAAACTGCGCTCGGCCGACTTCACCAGCTACGGCCAGATGATTGGCACGCTCGGTCTACCAACCCTATTTGTTCTCGAAGGCGGCTACGCAGTCGCCGACATCGGCGTCAACGTCGTTAACGTACTGACGGGATTCGAAGGCGGCTGAGCCCTCAGTCCTTATAACTTGCCAAAAACCGCTCGCGGATGTCCGCGAGCGCTCGGGCCACCGTGGGCTCTAGCGGCTGCGGGACATGATTTGCGAGCATCGCGCGCATGTCGGCATCGATCCGCTCGACCAGATCCTGGTCCGGGCGGTCGTCAGAACTCAGTGGAAGGCGCGCACCGAAATAGCGACTGGGCCAGAGCTTCTCCCGGCAATGACTGACCGTATGGCGATGCGCGAGGTAGTTGCCACGCGGCCCGACTTCCTTTGCAAGTGACAGCGCCAGCGTATCGGCGTCGATCTGCACCCCCTCCCAAAGCGTGCGCAGCAGCCCAGCGATGTCGTCGCCGAGGACGAGCGCATGCAGGGAGAACGTCAGGCCCTGATCCAGTGAGCCCAGATAGTCCAGCGTCGCTGGCCGGCTATAGAACGCCTGCATCAATCCGAACGAAATCTCAGCCACAGCATCCTGATTGAAGCGCCGGGCGGACGAGTAGCCTACCGCGCCGGTAAACGACGGCAGTCCCAGGCGACGGCGGACCTGGCACATCACCATGTCGGCAAGGGCCGTCTGCGCCACGTTGCCGATCCCACCCGTTGCCGGCTCCATGAAACACACATCAGAGCTGCCGATACAGAACGCACCAGGCACGACCAGTTGTGCGAGCACCATCGCCGCAAAGTCGGTCGCAAGACTGTTCACCATGCAGCCAGCTGTCGTGATGGGCGTCGAGGCACCGCCGATCGGCAGGGTGCCGACGCTGACCGGCACGCCCGCCAGCGCCGCTGCGATGATCTGGTCGGAGTGCGCGGCGTGATAGTTAAGCGGCATCGGGGTCACGAGCTGCAGGAAATATGGCTTCTCGCGCAACTGCAACGCACCGCCACGAATTGCCGCGGCCATCTCTATCACGACCTCGAGCGAGGCGGGGTGCTCGCACAAGTATTCAAGCGGCTTGGTCGTGTTGGCCGCCATGATCGAAAATTCTTCGACCTCGCCGTGGATATCTGCCCGCTCCACGTTCTTGCAAGCGATGCACACGCCGTCAATGTTTGGCAGCGCGTCCGACAGTCGCGTGATAGCGGCAAGATCCGCAGCCGTACTGTTGCGAGGCTCACCGGTCTCAAGGTCATAGACCTTGATACAGGTCATGCCGGGCATGAACCAGGTGTGGTGGCAGTCGATCTCAATATATCGATCACCAGGCCGGTTCCAGAGACGAACACTTTTCGCGGTCGAGGCGAGCGCACTGCGCACCAAGGCGCGATCCATGCGAACGACACCATCTGCAGAAATCTCGCAGCCTCCAGCGCGTAGATAATGCACGGCCGCGGAGCCCACCTCGAAGGCCACACCGGACTCCGCCAGCAGCTCCAGGGCCGATTCGATCAGCACGTCGATGGTATCGCCGACCAACGGCTCGTACGGTCGTGTCGCGAAATCATGCGCGGGAATGACCGCTGGCGCCTGCGGCGCCGCCATGGCCTTCGGCCTATGGCCCACACGTTCCTTGCGCTCCAAATCGCCCCCCTTCCCTGTGCGTGATCGCCCAGCCGGTGGCGATTGCTTTAGACTCGCGAGCATACGCGCGCTACGTACCGGCGGCATAGCTGTATAAAGCGAGATAGCAATGGCTCGAGATCCCCGCTTCGATCCCCTGTTCGAGCCCATGCGCATCGGACCGGTAACGGCACCGAACCGCTTCTACCAGGTGCCTCACTGCACCGGCATGGGCCATGCGCTACCGCAGACGCTGGCTGCCATGCGCGGCATGAAGGCGCAGGGCGGATGGGGTGTTGTCTGCACCGAGTACTGCTCTATCCATCCGAGTTCGGACGATCACCCCCATCCCTTCGCATCACTGTGGGACGACGGCGACGTCCGCAATCTAACGCTGATGACTGATGCGGTGCACGCCGGTGGCGCACTGGCTGGCGTGGAGCTCTGGCACGGCGGCAGCTTCGTATCGAACCTCGCTTCGCGGCTGCCGTCGCTGGGCGTCCGCTCCATGCCAAACCGCACAGAACCGGTGCAATCGCGCCGCATGGACCGACGTGACATACGTGAATTTCGGCGCTGGCACCGCGCAGCGGCACTGCGCGCCCGCGACGCTGCCTTCGACATCGTCTACGTCTACCCGACGCACGGCTATTTGCTTTCGGAATTTTTCTCGCGAGCGCTCAACGATCGCAGCGACGAATACGGCGGATCGCTCGAGAACCGCATGCGGCTCACACGAGAGTTGCTCGAGGAGACCCGCGATTCAGTGGGAGATCGCTGCGCAATAGCTGTGCGCTTCTCGGTAGATGGACACGGCGATGAACATCTCAGCGGTGACGAGGCAAGCGATGCATTGGCGAGCCTCGGCCCGCTCGCCGACCTGTGGGATCTCGTCGTAGCCGACTATTACGGCGAGGAAATGGCGACCTCACGATTCGTGCAGGAAGGCGCACTCGAGGCCAAGGTTGCGCACGCCCGACGCGTCACCGGCAAGCCAGTAGTTAGCGTTGGGCGCTTTACGTCGCCGGACACCATGCTTCGCCAACTTCGCACCGGCGTGCTTGATTTCATCGGTGCGGCGCGGCCGTCTATCGCCGATCCGTTCCTGCCAACCAAAATCCGCGAGGGACGGCCGGAAGACATTCGCGAGTGCATCGGCTGCAACGTCTGCTATGCGCACAACTTCCGTGGCTCGCCGTTACGCTGCACGCAGAATCCAACGATGGGCGAGGAATGGCGCAGCGGCTGGCATCCGGAACGCGTTCCGCCGTCGGCCGGCGGCTCAGTCCTGATCGTCGGCGCGGGTCCCGCGGGCCTGGAAGCTGCGATGACGCTCGGCCGTCGCGGCTTCACGGTTGCGCTCGCCGACGGCGCCGAACGCGCCGGCGGACGGGTGACGCTGGAAAGCCAGCTCCCCGGTCTCGCCGAATGGAGTCGCGTGCGCGACTACCGCCTAGGGCAGATAGGGCAGATGGCAAATGTCTCGCTCTATCTCGGCAACCAGCTGAGCGCTAACGACGTGCGTGAGTTCGGCGCGGACCACATCCTGATCGCTACCGGCGCCCGCTGGCGTCGTGACGGCAGCGGCAGAACTCTGGTCAGGGGCATCTCCAGGCTCGATACTGCAAACGTCTACTCGCCCGATGACCTGATGGCAGGCGCCCGTCCTGAGGGGCGCGTCGTCGTATTCGACGACGACAACTACTACATGGGGCCAGTACTGGCGCTGCTGTTGGCGCGCCTCGGACGCACCGTCACCTACGTGACGCCAGAGGGGCGGGCTGGAGCGTGGAGTCATTACACCGGCGAGCAGGAAGCGACCCAAGCGCAGTTACTGGCGCGTGGCGTGGAAATCATCGCCAACACGTCCGTCGAGGCTTTTGACGAGTACCGCCTGACGCTGGCCTGCGTGTTCTCAGGCGCAACGCGGGTACGTGATGCCGACGCGGTGGTGCTGGTGACCTCGCGCGAGCCCGAGGAAGGACTCTATCGCGAGCTGGTGGGCGAGGACCCGCAGGATGCGGGCCCTTCAATTGAGGCTATCGGAGATTGCCTGCAGCCAGCACTGATTGCCAATGCGGTCTATGCAGGACATCGTGCCGGGCGCGAACTCGGTAGTGCGCGCGGCGCCGGCGGACTCAGGCGTGACCGCCTCGTGGTCTAAAGCGCTATCAGCGGGCTCAGGCAGTACAGCTGTTCGGTCGGAACTTGCTCTGCAACGTTCCGCCATTGGCCGGCGGTGCCGCGCTGGCGGACATCGCCAAGCCAGGCGCCATTGAACTATTTCCGCACTGCCAGATCACGTCGCCATTGGCGTTGACGAAGGGTGTCATCGCAAGAGTCGAGCCGGCGACGCCAACGAGATTGTTGCCGTAGGTGATCACAATGACACCACCCTCCGCCACCTGGACGGACAAGACATAGTTGCCGTTGATAGATGCCGCGAGACCGGCATCGGCGTTGGTGTCTGGAAAAGCGCCCGTGTTCGTATAGCGCTCGGAAACCGAGGTCTCGGCGCCCGTGGCCAGCATCAGCCCTTCGGACACCATCGCACGGGTGGAATACTGCTGGTAGGAAGGAATCGCGATTGCCGCCAGAATCCCGATGATCGCCACGACGATCATCAGTTCAATCAGCGTGAATCCGCGTTGCGTCTGCTTACCCATCGGTTGCCCTCGCCGGAAGCTTTAGGAGACAGTAAACACCTGCGACCACTAGGCGCATCGGTGCAACTACGGGGTCCATATTTACAGATTTTGCAGATTTGGTCCGTGAAGACGGTCACAAGCCCGGCGCCAGAGCGCCGCGCCGGTGATCAGCAGGAATGGCGCGTCGCAACACGCCGCACAGGGGGCACGGCTCCGGTAAGGATCCAGTCCATCGGAATATCGACCGGCTGCGGGAAGATCGTCGCTATGGCGAGCGCCGCGTATCCGACACCTACAGCCATCGGCTGCGGCAGCAGGCGGGCGAGAGTACGGTCAAAGAAACCGCCGCCGTAGCCGAGCCGATAACAGCCTCGGTCATAGCCTACCAACGGCGCAATCGACACCGCCGGCGTGACCAGAATGCGCGCGGCCGGCTGGGGGATCCGCCACACGCCATGTTCCATCTGGCAACCCGGCTGCCAATGGCGAAATTCCAGTGGGGCGGAGGGCGCAACAACCACCGGCAGTGCCAAGCGGATGCCACGCGCATGCGCGGACGCCATCCAGCCGCGCAGGTCAGGCTCCGCACGGATCGGCCAGTAGACACTCACTACCGGCCGCTCGAAATCGGCCAATAGCAGATCGAGCTGACGGCCAATCTCGGCGCTTAGCCACTCCCGCTCATCCGGCGGCAACGCCATACGCAAAGAGAGCAGCCGCTCACGCTCGGCCTTGCGCCAACGAGCGACATCCTGAGCCTGCACTGGATCCACCTCGACCTGCCCTTGCCGGTCCAGTACGCCGGCAAAACACGGCGGGGAGGCGCATCGCACCGACGACGCCGGTCGTTCGGGTGGCTTACTCATCTGAAATCCCTCAATTGCCACCCTCCGAGGCAGGCCGGCGGTTCAGTTCAAGCATAACGCACCGCCGGTTGACCACACCGATCCAGTAGACTGCCCCGCCCCAAGCCTCGGTCGTCCCGATGAGTCCCATTCCCATCAACCACACCACACGCGCCGTGCCGGCGTTTGGCGTGTTCGTCGCGATGATGGCCTCGACCATGTCACTGCACGCGATGGCGATCGACGCGATGCTGCCCGCCCTGCCGCTGATCGGCCAGGAGTTTGGAGTCACCGAAGAGAACCGCCTGCAGTGGATCATCACGCTGTTCGTACTGGGCACCGGCGCCGGTCAGCTCGTCTACGGACCACTGTCGGACCGCTTCGGCCGCCGCCCGATACTGCTGTCCGGGCTTGCTCTGTACATCACGCTCTCGCTGGTGGCGAGTCTGGCGCCAAACCTGCACTTACTCCTGGTGGCGCGCCTCGCACAGGGCGCCGCCGTAGCCGCCGGCAGCGTCGTCTCCCGTTCCATCGTCCGTGACATCTACAGTGGACCGACCATGGCGCGGGTCATGTCCACGATCTTCATCGTCTTTCTGCTGGTACCGATCATCGCCCCGAGCGTCGGTCAGCTGCTGCTGACCGTCGTCAGCTGGCGCGGTATCTTCGGCTTTCTCGCCCTGTACGCAGCCTGCGTAGCTGCATGGATCGCGCTGCGTCTGCCGGAAACGCTGCCGCCGGAACGACGCCACCCGTTGAGTCTGGCGCATCTGGTAACCGCCGCGCGGTTCGTCGTCAGCGAGCCGACCTCAATACTCTATACGCTCGCGATGACCGCCATGTTCGGCTCACTGCTCGCCTTCGTCAGCACCCTGCCGCAGATCTTCACCGGGGCGTTTCACGCGCCGCAGCTGATGGCAGGGGCGTTCGCTGCGTGTGCGGGCACCATGGCCGTGGCGTCATTCGCGAATTCCCGACTGGTCGAGCGACTCGGCATGCACGTGATTTCACATACCGCATTGATCTGTTTTCTTCTCATCACAGCAAGCCACGCACTCATCGCATTTACCGGCCATGACACGCTAATCGTTTTCACGGTGATGCAATCACTGACCATGGCGTGCTTTGGTCTTGCGGTATCGAATTTCGGCGCTATCGCGATGCAGCCCATGGGGTCGATCGCGGGCAGCGCGGCATCTCTGCAGGGCGTGATCTCGACGATCGGTGGCGCCTCGGTGGCCTCGCTGATCGGCCACCAGTGGTCGGGCTCGCTGCTGTTTCTACCGCTCGGCGCTCTGTGCTGCGGCCTGATCGCCTTCGCCTGCGTACTGGCAGCGGAACGCATGCAGCTGTTTCGCAATCAATTCATGCACGGCGACGTCCACACCCGCTCCTAGGCGGGTACTGCATGTGGGGGATTACGCTTATCATCGTGTAATCGACAGCCCGCCGGATGCCAGCGAACCATGAAGATCTGCATTGTCGGCGCCGGCGCGATCGGCGGCTTCCTCGGCACCCGCCTTGCCATCACCGAGGGCACACGCGTCAGCGCACTGGCGCGCGGCGCGACGCTTGCCGCACTGCGCACCCACGGCTGGCGCCTGCAGCAGGACGGGATGGCACTGCAGGCGCCCGCCGTGGCGTCGGATGACCCCGCGGCACTAGGCATCCAGGACCTGGTCGTAATCGCGGTAAAGGGCCAATCGTTACCGCCCCTTGCGGCGTCGCTTGCCTCTCTGATCGGTCCAGATACGATCATTCTGCCCGCCCTCAATGGGGTGCCGTGGTGGTTCAGTGAGTCGCTACCGGCGCTGCGTGGACGCCCCTTGGAGTCAGTAGACCCAGGGGGCGCTATTGCTCGCGTGCTGCCACTTCCCAAGATTGTCGGCTGTGTGGTCCACGTCAGCGCGTCGACCCCAGAGCCAGGGCTCGTTGAACACAAGATGGGGCGCGGGCTGATCGTCGGCGAACCCGACGGAGGCGAGTCCGAGCGCGTGAGCCGCCTGGCGGCGCTGTTCAGCCGGGCTGGGTTCGAACTCACCTGCTCAAGCCAAATCCACTACGACGTCTGGTACAAGCTGTGGGGCAACATGACGGCAAACCCCGTCTCCGCCCTCACCGGGGCGACGATGGACCGCGTTCTGGATGACGAACTCGTGCGCGAGTTATGCGCGCAGGCCATGCGGGAGGCCGGCATGATCGGCACGCGCATCGGCTGCCCAATCGATCAGACGCCTGCCGACCGAATGGCAATCACCAGCAAGCTTGGGGTGTTTAGGACCTCAATGCTGCAGGATGCACAGGCTGGGCGTACTCTGGAGCTCGACGCTCTCATCGGATCAGTACGGGAAATCGGCCAGCGCGTCGGTGTTAAGACGCCGACGATTGACGCCCTGTTCGGCCTCGCGCGGCTGTTTGGACGCACGCACGGACTCTACCCGTAGGTCATCCCGGGCAGCGGCTGACGACCCGGCAATACCGAATCGTCAGCCTGCCGATCAATCGGCGCGAACACCCTCGACCTGAATGTCGAGCGTAACCGTCTGATTGAATCCGTACGCTTGACCATAGCTGATGCCAAAATCGGCGCGACTGAAAGTGGCCGCCGCGTCAGCGCCGCAAACCTCCTTCTTCGACATCGGATTCAGCTTGCACAGGAACGAGCGAATCACGAGCTTCACAGGCTTGGTTACACCGTGCAACGTCAGATTGCCCTGCACCTCGGTCGGCGAGCCATCCTTGAAACCTCCGAGAGCGCCCTCGTAGGTCGCTGTCGGAAATTTCTCCACATCGAACATGTCGGCCGACCGGGCGTGCTCGTCCATCTTGTCGAAGCCGAAATCGATCGACGCGGCATCAATCGTGATGGAGACGGAACCCGTCTTCGCCTCGCGGTCGAGCACCACCTTGCCACTGGACTTACGAAATTTTCCCCGCCAGACCGATAGACCGCCCATGTGGTCGGCTGAGAAGTTCGGGTAGGTATGACTGGGGTCGAGGTTGTACGTCACTGGCGCAGCGGACAGCTGCATGGCTGACAGTACGCCTACACAAATCGCTGCAAGTCGCATCTTCATAGCTAGCACCTAACTGCTTGAAATATTCTCTAATCCCGCGGCGGTCGATAACCGACCGCCGCAGCACTCGACAAAACCGAGGCAGAGCATAAATCCCGCGGAGACCCGAGGGATCCGACCTCAGCCCATGAAGTAAACCGCCAATTTATGTCCATCGAGGTCGCGGAAATAGCCTGCGTAGAAGTTATCGCCACGCGGCCCCACTGCGCCCTCGTCCTTGCCGCCGAGCTCCAGCGCGAGAGCGTGAACCCTCTCGACCTGCCCCTTGGAAGTGGCTGCAAGCGACACCATCGTGCCGTTACCAACGGTGGCAGGCTCGCCGTTGAAGGGCTTGATAACCAGCAGCAACTGGCTCTTCTCGCCAGCGCTCCAGGCAATAAACCGATCGGTCTCCCATACGCGCTTACAGCTGAATTCAGTCATCAGCACGTCGTAGAAGGCCGCCGCGCGGTCCATGTCATTCGTTCCAAGGGTGACGTAGCCAATCATCTTTTTGATCCTCCAGTAGTGGGTTGGTCGGCGCGTATGCCTGACGTCATGAGGCCGCAGCCACGCGACGTCAGGCCTAATTCTCGTGGCCGTGCACCAGGCACGACGGTGCTGGCGGTGACGACCCCAGCCGTTCAAGAAGCGGGTTCTCAGCGAAGCTGAACGCGGCATCGGCCGCTTCATAGTCCGCCGACCGAGCACGCTGCAAGGCCACCTTGTCCAGTTCGTGGAATCGCAACGCCACCTCGCCGACACCATCGACGCGTCCGGTCAGGGTGCCATAAACATGGCTGCGCACATCCGCGCCGCGAGTCCGTCGCAGGTCCCCGAGATGCCAGTGGAACGGGTCGCCATTGGCGTGCACGGCGGCGGCGATGGCGGGCATCACCGCATTGCCGCAGTTCCGCGAATCGCCAGACACAGCGAAAGTCCATGCCGTCGCCGACCAAGCCGAAAATGACGGCGCGACCGCAAGCAACACAGCCAGCAGTTGCAACAACAGACGAGTGTAGGCGTTTGGCATCAATGCGAGCCGACGGAGGAGGCTGTGGACGGCGGGTAGTTTGCGGCATCGCAAGCTCGCGCGCGAGTCTCTCTCGCTGGCGCCGGTCGCCCGAGCCGGAGGTCTCCGCACAGCTAACGGGCGCCTTGGCTTTAAGACGGGCCCCAGCTCAGGCCGGCGGGCCAGGAGGCAGGAAATTCAAGAATATACCTGCGGCGGCAGCATCATTCTGCCTTCACCCCCCCCCCGTGCCTGGCTGCGGTTACGCAAAAAAGGGCCCAGACAGATCTGCCACTGGACGACAGCCACGGTGTCTGTCTACCCTCTCCGCTTCGCTCAACGTCGAGATCCTGCGATGCGCTTACTGGCCTGGTTCGAGAACTGCATTAAGGCCTCCCTGCTGCTGATGATGGCGCTCATCGTGCTGCTGACGACGATCGACCTCGGCTGGCTCACCTACCAGAGTATCTTGGCGCCCCCCGTATTCCGCGTAGGCGTCTCGCAGCTCGTCGAGTTGTTCAGCGCATTCCTGCTGGTGCTGATCGGGGTTGAGCTGCTTGAAACCATCAAGGCCTACCTGAGCGACCGCACGATCCACGTCGAAGTCATCCTGTTAGTGGGGCTAGTGGCAATCACCCGCAAGGTCATCCTGCTGGAGCCCCACAACATGGACGGCTTGTCGCTGATCGGCATTGCCGCGATCGTTATGTCGTTAGCGGGTGCTTACCACCTGATTCGGCTCAATAACGAGCACAGCGCCAAATAATGCTTCTTTTTTCTGCCCGACTGCCGCCCGCGGAGACGCCCGTTATGAGAATCACCCGACACCTGCTCCTGCTGTTAACTGGCCTGGCTGCCGCCGCGGCAATGGCAGGCGAGCCCCCCAGCCGACCGGCCATCGATGCCCCGGAACTCGCGCGCTTAGGGGACTCGGCCGTCGGCGTGCGCACCCTCACGCTGGTCAATGCCAGCCAGCCTGACGTACTCGCCTTTGACCCCACGACCAACAGCGTCCCGATGCGTGATCGCCGGCTGACTGTCGATATCTGGTACCCGGCACAGGCCAAGAGCGGGGCAAAGGCTGAGACCTATACGGGCGAGCTTCCCTCGGAAGGCGCGGCGCCACCGGCCAAGTTCACGATCCCCGGAATTGCAGTTCGCGGGGCAGCCGCCGCGCCAGGCCAACATCCGCTGGTGATCGTGTCGCATGGCTACTCGAACGTCACGGTGGCCTTGAGCTGGCTGACAGAGAATCTGGCCTCCAAAGGCTATGTGGTCGCGGCGATTCGGCACGAAGACCCTACCATTGGCGACCGCACACGCTTCGCCGCGCCGCTGCTACGCCGGCCTGTAGACATCGCATTTGTGGCGAAAAGCCTGCAGGCGTCGTTAGCCGCCGAGGGCCTCGTGGATCCGGCCCGCACGGCGCTGATCGGCTATTCGATGGGCGGCTACGGCGTGCTCACCTCGGCAGGCGCGATCCTCGACCCGGATGGTCCGGCAAAGCACGTCCCCGGCGGCGCGATGCTGCCGTACG
>Ga0194057_10000613_pt1 | contig 18502 bp, 10 predicted proteins | sample SepL4415m_MetaG_FD_155474 | JGI IMG/M metagenome (GOLD analysis project Ga0194057, IMG submission 155474) | Anoxic zone freshwater microbial communities from boreal shield lake in IISD Experimental Lakes Area, Ontario, Canada - Sep2016-L442-15m | ecosystem: Environmental > Aquatic > Freshwater... | reverse complement strand
GCAGCGTAATCCCGACGGTGAATGGCTGCCGCGTACTCCCGCCATGGCTGCCAGCTTGACCGACCACGTCTGGACCCTCAGGGAATGGTTAACCCTTCCGGCCGTGCAATCCGGCTAGGACACCAGGCGAAATCAGCAGACCAGAGATTTCATTAAAAAAGTCAATTCCAGCCCTGATTGGGATTCAAATATTGCGATGAGCTTTATTTTCATCACCGTTATTGCCCTTGTCAAGTGCCCGAGGGATCGGAAAAATGATTTCACAGACCTCGACATAAACCATAGGAACTGGTGAGTAAAAGATGTGCGGGCGGGGGAGGCGGTGATCGCCGCCCTCCCCCGCCCGCTTCCGGGAGCCACCAGTGGCACGTTGCCTGCCAAAAAACCCACATCCTGGTGGGTGGATTGCAGTTTGAAGGTGGGTGTCTCCCGCAGTATGCGCGTACCGTCCTCGGGCCGACTGGGAGGAAAGGTTCAAAACCGGGGGGACTCTGTGTTTTGGTCATTCCGAATTTCAAATTTCCGATTTGTTTAGGATTTTGAGCTTCGGATTTCGGATTTCAACTGGGTGGCCAGCGGCTCGACGCACGGCAGCGGCATGACAGGAATGGAAGGGCCGTGCCGATGGATGCCTCGGGTGGAGCAAGAATCTTCCCTAAATTATCAATATCGGTTCGTGTCCCCGGATTAAATACGGTTCGTGTCCCCGCCCGGATTAACCCCGGATTAACGCCCCGGCTTGTCAAGGGCCGCGTTGCACGGTTGCCCGATCCTGTGTAAAATAACTACTGATAAAGAATGGTCTTGTCCCCAGGAATCTTGGAGGTAGAACTTGGATTCTGTCTTTGACCTCACGCCGCCCGAAAAACTCCAATTAGTTGAAGACCTTTGGGATGATTTGGCTAGCACACCCAATGCTATTCCGGTACATCCCTGGCAAATTGAAGAGTTGGCCCGACGAAAGGCAAACCTCTCGAAGAATCCCGCGACAGGCTTGTCGTGGGAGGAAGTCAAGAAAAGGGTGCGCAGATCCCATGGCCGTTAAGTACGGATTAGCTACGGGTTATTGTCACTGGTAGCATTTCGTCGAGGCCAGGATCCTTGCAAATTTAACGCGAGACGTTAGAATTGCAAGGATGATACCGCGATTGCTTCAGCAGACCATCGAACAGTCCTTGGCGAATTTTCCCATCGTCGGTCTGATCGGTGCCCGTCAAACCGGAAAAACTACCCTCGCCAAGGCCCTTGGTGAGCGACAAACCCGGGCCGTTCTTTACCTCGATCTGGAGGTTCCTTCCGATCTTGCCAAGCTGACTGACCCGGAGCTTTACTTGCGATCGCACGCTGGCTCCCTGGTCATCGTTGATGAAGTACAACGCAAACCGGAGCTTTTCCCTTTGCTCAGGGCATTGGCCGACGCCGATTCGCGTAACGGGAAGTTTCTTCTCCTGGGATCGGCGTCGCCGGACTTGTCCCGGCAGGCATCCGAAAGTCTGGCAGGGCGAATCGCGTACCATGAGTTGTCACCCCTGCTGCTCCAGGAGGTCTCTCCCACCGAAGAAAATGTGAGCAAACTCTGGCTCCGCGGCGGCTTTCCAAGGAGCTTTTTGGCGATGGGGGAAAGCCAGTCGATACAATGGCGCAACAACCTCATCCAAACCTATCTGGAACGGGACATACCGCAGTTTGGCGTTGGCGTTCCCGCGGCTGCCCTGCGGCGATTCTGGCAGATGCTTGCCCATTGGCATGGACAACTTTGGAACGCCAGTACCCTTGCCAATAGTCTGGCAATTTCATCGCCTACGGTGAAGCGCTATTTGGACCTGCTGGAAGATACCTTCATGCTGCGCCAACTCACCCCTTATTTCACGAACACCAAAAAGCGGTTGGTGAAAACTCCCAAGGTTTACTTGCGCGATAGTGGCCTGTTGCACGCCCTGCTTCGCATCCAGGATTTCGATGATTTGACGGGCCATCCGGCCGTAGGCTCGTCGTGGGAAGGCTGGGTGATCGAACAGATTTTGGGGATCGTGCCGGAAACCTGGGGAAAATCATTCTACCGAACTGCCGCCGGCGCGGAAATTGATCTCCTGCTGGAACCTGGCGGACGGCACCCCATAATCGCACTCGAGGTCAAGTACTCGCTGACTCCCCAGCCCAGTCGCGGCTTCTGGACGGCACTTGCCGACCTTCAACCGGCCCAAGGGTTCGTTGTATATCCCGGCGGCGAGTATTATCCGATCAAGCCGGGCGTGTTCGCGCTGCCCATCGCGGAATTGAAGAGGCTTTTGGAAATCTGTTAAACTGTGCGGCCCCTGACGTTTGTTCTGAAAACTCCGGCCGCAAACTCCGCCAGTCACTCGGCCCGCCACGGCTTTCGATACCCGGAATGGTCGCAACGCGACGATAAATCGAATCGTAACGGTGCTGTGACCTCTAAGGACCGGCGCAGAAATAACCGTCGTGTTTTGCCCACTCGCCGAGCGGGGGCAGACGGCACACGGAGTGTGCCTGCTACTTTTCTTGCGACAGTTATTTCTGCGACGGTCCTAACGTCCCGTGCCGGATAGGATGCATGCCAGGGAGTTCGTCGTGGTGCGATCGCTTGCCAGCTTTTTGTTCGTTTTGGTATTTGCGGCCAGCCTGCAGGCTGCGGAACCTGCCAGCGATGTTGCGGAAAAATCCTCGCCGCCGCGCCTGCCGGAGACTGAAGTTATCGGCCAGCGCGATACTCCCACGCCTGCGGCGGAACCGTCTGGACCGGGCACCGGCTCAATCCTCAACGGCACAATCTTCCAAAGCCCGCCGACCCGGGGCTATTCGGCTGATTTCTCGACTGCGGGTACGCTGATCAACGTGCCGCAAATGGATGTCCCGGCTACGGTCAGTGTGATACCCCAGGCCGTGCTCAACGACCAACAGGTGATTCGTGTTGACGACCTACTTCGCAATGTGGCCGGCGCGGTCAAGATAAACGACGAGCGGCGGGCCGATGCATTCTTTCTCCGCGGTTTCCTGGTCACTTCGCGCAGCTACCGCAAGGACGGTTTCCTCGATCCAACCTTCACGCCCCGCGACTTCGCCAATGTCGATCGAGTTGAGATTCTGCAAGGTCCCGCCTCGGTGATCTACGGTGCCGGGCAGCCTTCGGGGACGGTAAACTTGATCACGAAGAAGCCGCTGCCCGAACGGATGCAAGAGGCCGGCATCCAGTTCGGCAGTTTCGGGCTGCAAAGATACACGGTCGATAGCACCGGCCCAATGAATGCCGATGGATCGTTGCTTTATCGCATCAACGCGGCCTATCAAGATGGCGACAGCTTCCGCGACTTCGGCTACAACGAAAGCACGTTTGTCGCCCCCGCGGTCACCTGGCTGATCGATTCCGACACTTCGCTCACTTGGGAAGGCGAGTTCGTGACCGACCGGCGTCGCTACGACACCGGCGTGGCCGCGATCAACGGCCAATTGACCATGCCTATCAGCCGCTTCCTGGGCGAGCCGACCGATTTTCAACATTTCCAAGACTATCGGCAATCGCTCGTTTTCAACCACCGCTTGGACGACGATTGGGCCGTAAAGATCGGCGGCTATTCGCTGTTTTACAACGCGGAGTCGTCGGCCACGATCCCCGCGGCACCGCTACCGGGTGTGCAATTCGTGCAGCCCCTGCCGCCCGGCTACTTTTACCGGTCGCGTCAGGACATCGATCCACTGAACGAACAGTACCAGTCGCTCACTGCGAACCTCGCCGGCAACCTGCAAATCGGAAGCATGACCCACCATATCGTTGCCGGAACGGAAGAGGGGTGGTTCAATTCAAACAAGTTCAACGCCGCGAGTTCGCTGCAATACATCGATCCGCTGGGGATCAATGGTAATGCCCCGGTCTACGGCACCGTGCCATCGCCCATCTTTCAGCCGCTGGTCTTCGATTCGACCTTCTACCAAGCTGACTACGGCTTCTACTTCCAGGATATGGTTGACTTGACCGAGCATTGGAAGGTGCTGGCTGGCGTGCGTTACGATCACGCCGACGTGATTTTCAACCGATCTTTCCAGCCGGCCTTCGGCCCGACGAAGAGCGTCGAGCAGTTCGATGTCGGTACGCCGCGCGTGGGCCTGATCTACGAACCGGTGCCGGAAAAGCTCTCGTTCTACGCCATGCATGCCGAATCGTTTGATCCGCCCAATGGTGGGCCGTATCTCGAGACGGGGCCACTCAAGCCCGAGTTCGCCCAGATCTGGGAAGGCGGCATCAAGATGAAGCCGACGGAGAGCCTGACCCTCGCCGCCGCGGGGTTCTACATCGTCAAGGAAAACGTCTCCGTGTTTCTACGCGATGGTTTCAGCCTGGAACAGATTGGCAGCCAACGAAGCCAGGGCGTGGAGCTATCGGCCGTGGGCAATTTGACGCAGCAGTGGAGCCTGCTGGCCAACTACGCCTATACCGACACGCAGCTCAGCGACCCCACCAATCCGTTCGTCGAAGGCCAGCGGGCATTGGGCGTACCTTACAACACGGCCAGCGTCTGGTCTCGCTATAACCTGATCGATAACGCGTGCCGCACCTTGGGCGTCGGTCTAGGCGTGGTTTACGTCGGCGATCGGCTAGGCGATTACTATTCGTCGTTGGTTCTGCCCAGCTATACCCGTTGGGACGCCGGCGTCTACTATCGCCGCGGTAATCTCAATGTGAGTCTCTTCGTCGAAAATCTCTTTGACGCGGTGTATTACACCAGTTCGATCAACCAGTACGAGGTCTTCCCCGGAGCACCAATCAACGTGAAGGGACAAGCGACATACCGGTTCTAATTTGTGGTGCGGCCATCCCGAACGTATACGCTGGCGAGACGCCTACACCACAAGAAAAGTTGGTGAGACGCCTGCACCCAAGAAAAGTAGGGAGGGACGAGCCGCAGGCTCGTCTCACCCTTTTGGACTATGCTTTTTCGCAACAGAAACTATTTAGCGTTGCGGTTTGAAGACCATGGTAGCCAGCGGTGGCAGGGTGATGGTGATGGACGCCGGGCGGCCGTGACAGTCGATCGGCTCGGCCTTCACACCGGGGCCGTTGCCCACGTCGCTGCCGCCGTAGAACGTCGAGTCGCTGTTGTATATCTCCTGGAACCAGACGGCCTCGGGCACGCCGAGACGATGGTTCGGCCGCACGACGGGTGTGAAATTGCTGCAGACGATCAGATAATCGCTCGGATCCTTGCCGCGGCGCAGGAAGCTCAGCGTGCTGTCTTCGTGGTTGTGGCAATCGATCCACTCGAAACCACCGTAGTCGAAGTCAATTTCGTGCAGGGCCTTCTCGCGGCACAAGAGGCGGTTCAGATCGGCGACGCACTTCTGCAAGCCCTGGTGCGAAGACCACTGCAACAGATCCCATTGCAGGCTGGCGTCGAAGTTCCACTCGCTCCACTGGCCGAACTCGCAGCCCATGAACAAAAGCTTCTTGCCCGGGTGCGTCCACATGTAGCTGTAAAGCAGGCGCAGGTTGGCAAACTTTTGCCATAGGTCGCCCGGTGCTTGGTCCAGGAGCGAACCCTTGCCGTGGACCACTTCGTCATGCGAGAGCGGCAGGACGAAATTTTCGTGGAAGGCGTAGATCAGGCTAAAGGTCAGCTCGTCGTGATGATACTTGCGGTGGATCGGTTCGTGCCGGAAGTAACGAATCGTGTCGTTCATCCAACCCATGTTCCACTTGAAGTCGAAGCCCAGTCCGCCAAGGTACGTGGGTCGTGAGACGCCCGGCCAGGCGGTCGATTCCTCGGCGATCATGATGCTGCCTGGGAATTGTAGGTGGGTCTGCTCGTTCAGCTCCTTAAGAAAACTGATCGCTTGCAGGTTCTCGCGTCCGCCAAATTCGTTGGGCAGCCAGTCGCCCGGTTCGCGGCTGTAATCGAGATAGAGCATCGAGGCCACGGCGTCCACCCGCAGGCCGTCGATGTGGTACTTATCGAGCCAGAACAAGGCGTTGGAGATGAGGAAGTTACAAACTTCGTGACGGCCGTAGTTGAAGATCAACGTCCCCCAGTCGCGATGCTCGCCACGGCGGGGATCGGCATGTTCGTACAAGGCCGTGCCGTCGAACTGCCGCAGGCCGTGGCCGTCACGGGGGAAGTGGGCTGGAACCCAATCAAGTAACACGCCGATGTCGTTTTGGTGGCACAAATCGATGAAATACATCAAGTCGTGCGGTGTGCCGTAGCGGCTTGTGGCCGCGTAGTAGCCGACGATCTGATAGCCCCAACTGGCCGTGAGCGGGTGCTCGCTCACCGGCAGCAGCTCGATGTGCGTGTAGTTCATCTCCTTGCAGTAATCGACAAGCTGGTGGGCCAGCTCGCGATAGGTGAGCCATCGCGACGGATCGTCGCCCGGCCGTTTCCAACTGCCGAGGTGAACTTCATAGCACGCGACCGGCTGCTCGTGCCAGTTCGTCTCGCTCCGTTCGCTGACCCAGTTGGCGTCGTGCCAATGGTAGCGATCAAGATCGACGACCCGCGAGGCCGTGCGCGGAGGCACTTCGGCGGCGAAGCCGTAGGGATCGGACTTCTCGAAAACCTCGTCTTGGTGCCGGATCTGGTACTTGTAGAGCGTGCCTTCACAGAGACCCGGGATGAACAGTTCCCAGAAACCGCTGGGGATATGCTTTCGCAGCGGGTGCCGGTGGTTGTCCCATTGATTAAAATCGCCGACGATGCTCACGCCCGTGGCGTTGGGTGCCCAGACGGCAAAATTGACGCCCTCGACGCCGTCGATCGAACGCAAGTGAGCCCCCAGGCGGTTATAGCTCTGCCAGTGCCGCCCTTCGTTGAGCAAGTACATGTCGTACTCGGTCAACAGGTGAGGAAATGCGGGTTCGTGAATCGTGGTTTTCATTCGGTGGATACCTTCCAAGGCAACGCTCGTACGCACACATTCCTCCTTGTGAACTTGGCCGCACATTTTAGCCAATCGAAAATCTTTTTACGAAGCCCCCATGCTAATTTCGCATTCCAGTGAGGCTTATTTACACCCTCTTGTGGATTGCTTCCGCGATCGAAACGCTGTCGTCGGCACTCCACATCGTGGAACCGCAGTGCCCGATCGAGTCGTTGCCACAAGTCCGAGTTCTTCACGGGCACCATCTGCCCAAAAAATTCCCACCGCCAGCCGTTGGTTCGCCATTCTTGCAGACCATAGCAAACCCCCTTCCAGACGTAATCGCTGCAATCGACCAGCGTCACTCGAGACGGCTGGTCAAGCGATTCCAACGCCCGGACGACCGTCAGCAGGTCAAGTCGTTCGCCGCTGAGGTCCGGCTCGGCATCCTTGGCTTCAAACCGCTGCGTTCCATCCTGGGTCCGCAGCACGAACTGCCACTGACCGCTACCTTGGGTACGGTCAATGCGGGAGTTCAACAGAAAGTGGGGTGTCGTGCTGTCCATCGGGGTCTGAGCTATATCGGGTAGGGGGAGTTCCAGATTCCTGTCAATTTACGGGAGATAACACAAACAGAAAATGTATTTCGTTGCCGTCAATTAGGTAAATTGGATAAAGCCTCACGTCTGGAACTTGGCCTTGATCATAACCTTGCCAACTGCTGTCACAAACTCACCACATGCCATCCTAAAAGTCTTCCCTAACAACCGAGATTTGCAAATCGATTCATCTTGTCGGCGGCTGCTTAATAGGGAAATAGGGCGGCAGGGCAAGTGATACAACGATGGTAACGGAATGCGCGAGGACGTTGGGAGGCTCCCCTCTCCCTTTTGGAGAGGGGCCGGAAGGTTGGAATTCGCCAAATTGGTCTAGGGAGATCGCGATCTGTCTGGTACACACTATGAAGGGGCATTTATGCCCTTTGCCCGCGAAGCGGTTTAGGCCCGTGCTTTAGCAACGGGGGCTCTCCGCCGGGTTTGCGGATAATTGTGGTGCGGGCGTCCCGCCTGCCCAAGATGTTGTGGTTGAACCAGGCAGGCGAGACGCCCGCACCACAAACTTAAGCGGAGAGCCGCAACGGGTAAATGGCACCCAAGGTAAATGTTCATGGAACTTCCCCGCCGCGATCATGGCGATGAATTGCTCAAGCCGGGCGAGATGACCCGCTTACGAAGTAGCTTGCGGAACCACGCCGCCCAGCACGACCTGACGACCGTGATCGTCAGTGCGTTCGATCATCGCACGCAAATGCTGCCGTTCTTCTACGCCGACACGAAAATGGCACCGGCGGGCGTACGTGCGATCGGGGCGGCGATGGTCGATATCGGGTTTCCCAAAACTCGCATCGTACTCCAGCAGTGGAACCGGAACTTCCGGCCGTCGCAGATGCAGTTGGAAGGACATCTACCGGACCTCTTCATGGTTTCCAGCATGGCGCTGCACGCGGGCCAGTGTGATGCCCTGATCCGCGACGCCTGCCGTATCGATCCGGCCCACCGCCCCCTGATCATCGCGGGCGGTCCCAAGGTCATCTATGAGCCGTGGAGCGTTTTCAGTGCCGATCCCGATCATCCTTGGGGGGCGGATGTCGCCGTGACCGGCGAGGAATATGTGCTGCTAGGCTTGCTGGATGTCTTGTTGTCGGTCCGCGCCGGCAAGGAATCGATGCGGTCGGCCTTCCTGCGAGCACGTGATAGCGGGGCGCTGGATGGTATTCCAGGCTTGGTCTATGCAAAGACCAATGCCAAGGGAGTGGCCGAGGAACTGGTCGATACAGGCATCCAGCGACTGCTGGGCGATCTCGACGAATTGCCGCATGCGGCATTGGGTTTTCGACTTCTGGAGCCGCCGAGTGGTCTTGCGACGCTCGGCCCAACCGCGATTCCCGCCAGCCAAGTACGCAAGCATAGCCGGCTCGCATCGCTTGTCATGACCCAGGGCTGCCGCTTCAGTTGCCCGTACTGCTCCATCCCGGCGTACAATCAGCGACAACACCGCGGCAAGAGCGGCCAGAGGATTGCCGACGAGATCGAACGCATCTTTATTGAATACGACATTCGGCTCTTTTTCGGAACGGACGACAACTTCTTTGCCGACCGGGGGCGGGCGATGGATATTATCGAAACGCTAGCTCACAAGGTACAGACCGGCTCCCGGCCGCACTGCAAGATCCGCTGGGGCACCGAGGCCACGGTTCAGGATACGTTGAAAATGCAAGAGCATCTTTCCTTGGTTCGCAAAGCCGGACTCTGGGCACTTTGGCTTGGCGTGGAAGATATGAGCGGTGCGCTGGTCAAGAAAGGCCAGAGCGAAGATCGGACGGTCGAAACATTCCGCCTTCTCCGGCAGAACGGCATCTTTCCCGTCCCCATGCTCATGCATCACGACGCCCAACCACTTTATACTTGGCGGGGGAACCAAGGATTACTCAATCAACTGGGGATTCTACGAAAAGCGGGTGCCCTCTTTATGCAGGTTCTGATGCTCACGCCCTCTCCGGGTGCGAAATCCTACGAAGATGCCTTCACTTCGGGAATTGCCTATAAGAGCGTTGACGGAGTGCCGGTAGAGCCGTCGATGAGGAGCGGAATGCACGTGATTGCCTCTCGACACCCACGTCCGTGGATCAAGCAACTCAATCTCTTGGCAGCCTACACCTATTTTTTCAACCCGCTGCGATTGCTGTTTGCCTTGATCTGCCCCAAGAGCCGTATCCCTCTGGCCGACGCCGAAACCTGGCCACCGGCCGTGGCAGGGGAGCAACGGTCACGGAAAGACTTTAAACGCTGGCTGACCCGCAAATTGCGGGCACATTTGGCTGACGCGGCGATCCAGGCATTTGGTATTTGGGGGCTTCTCCACACATTCCGGCGGACCCTCGGTTGGACTTACCACCTCATGCGCGGGAAGATTGAGCGGCACACAACAGCACCGGCCAGCCACATCCCCATGCGTAGCCCGGATGGCACGACGGCGCAACACGCTCTGCCGAGCGTTACGCTGGCCATCACACCCATGGAAGAAGGACGGCATGGTAGTAGGGTGCGTGAAGCGAACTGCCCGAAAAATGGTGGGTTGCGCACGAAGTCAAGACGCTGAAAGCACTTACAGCTGTTCCAGGTCAGTTCGCGCAACGCACCGTTTGAAGACAGCGGGGAGACGTGTTCAGACTTGTTCGGCGGTTCCGGGGGTTTCGCTCTCGGCGGCTATTTCGCCTACGACGGGATCGTTGCGATGAATCGCATCAAAAACCTCGCGGCGATGGACGGGAACCTCCTTAGGAGCCTCAACACCGAGCCGGACCTTGTCTCCACGAATCTCCACGACCACGATGGTAATGTCGTCGTTGATGACAATACTTTCGTTTTTTTTCCGAGACAACACTAACATCGCACGTTCCTTCGCCCCCTTGCCAGAGCCTTTTCGTTTTCGCCCTCGCACAAGCTGCTGAGTGTGTAGCCAATACACACCACTATCATTCTACAATACGCTGAAATTATGCGAAGTCAAGTGACTCCGTCACATTTTCTTGTTTTTACCAGTTTTTCAGCATCCCCTCAAGTGCTAGAATCGCAATAAACCCGCGAGTGGCAAGATTTTGGCAAGAGACTGGGCAATTGGTGACGGATAATCCGGATCAGGCTGCTTTGCGCCCGCGCGCGGCAACGCCCTGCCGGCTATGCTTGCTGCAATCACCGAACAGACTGCCGAATTTCTTCTGATTGAGTGCTTCGATGAATGCCCGTACTTTGGTATTCGTGCTGCACGGATCAATCGTTTCATCGAGACAGTCGCCATCCAGTATTAGCAGCGGCACGCCAATCGTCTGAAGCTCACCGCGCAGACGCTTGGCAAAGCAACTGTCGGCCATCGAGCATCGACCAAACATGTGGTTAAACAGCAGGAATCCAGTGATCTTTGCCTCGGCGGCGTAGTTCCGGATCTTTACCGCTCGCAGCTCGGGATCAAGAAAACCGACAGTCAGCAACTTTTGCGCGAGGCTACGATACGGTTCATCCGGGTCGAGTTTCTGCCAACCCACGAAGTTCACTTCTTCAAATACCACGGGCGCATTGCAGGTCAGCTCGATGAAATCCATCAGTGAACTGTTGTAGAACGGCGGCAGGTGAAGCCATACGAGCCGGTGCGTATCGTCGATGCCGGTCTCGCGCTCCACCGACTTCTTTTCCTCCAGCAGTTCTTCGAGAAACATCTGTTGCAGCTCCACCAAATCCTTCTTGCCCCACAGTTGCGAGAACATGTTTGCAAACAGAATGGCCTCGCTGCCGCGGAGCAACGGAGGACTTGTGGACCGCAGATGGTTGCACTGAATCGCAATCTCGCGTGCCTCGTTCGATAGCTCGCACGCCTCCTTCAGCCGTCCCGAATCCATCTTCATGCCGAGTGATCGCTCCAGATGGGCGACCGACGCCTCCAGTCCGGCTGCGATGCTCTCAACGGATCGGTCGTTTTGATGGATCGGCGTGTGCAAGAGATGATAGCGATCCGTACAACCCGCATCGCGCACGAGATCCGCAAGCACTCTCTCGCCCTGCTGGCAGGGTTCGCTCGTGCCGACAACAAAGTCCGGCTTCGGCAGGCGATCGTCACCTTCCAAAACGCGAAGGAACGAACACGTTTCAGCAGAAAATCCCTTGCGTGCCGCTTTATCAAACATCTTCTGGAGCCTTTTGCCGCTCCGGGCGTGCAACGCGGCATAGGTTTCCAGCGTCAAGATGCGGACTCCCAACGCATTCAGTATCTCCGCAGGGAAAAACAGATTGCGCCACACCAGGGGGGCGTTGCCCTTCGACAAAAACTCCTGCCGTGTAAGGCGAGTCCGCATGGCGGCCGATTTTTTGACCGGGCGAACGGAACTTGACGGAGCTTGCCAGATCGCGATCCGTGGTTCTTGGGTCGACTTGGCAGCTTGCTCCGTCAAGGTGCCTTCCTGCGCCCAAGAATCGCGGGCAATCTGCGCGGCTCCCAGTGCTCCCATCACCTGATTAAGCTCCGGGATGAGGATGCGGTTGCCCGTGATCGCCTCAAGGTAGTGCGCGACGGCACGATTCGATGCGACCCCTCCTTGGAAAACGATCGTTCCTTCGTAGTTGAGGAACAGGTTGCCCACGCCGGAAACGATCGTTCTGGCCTGCGCGCGACAGGCAGCCGCAATCACGTCGCCAAGAGGATAGCGATTTTTGAACTTATTGACCGAGGTCGCACTCAGCACGGCGCAGACCGAAGAAAGCTCCAGGGTCGAGTCGTAGTTCACGTAATTAGCCAACTCTTCAACGGGTACGCTCAGTTTTGCCGCCACGCTGTCCAAAAACGCGCCCGTGCCCGCGGCACAAATGCCGCTCATCTTCGCCACCCAGATCTGCATGGCGTCGTCGAACAACATGGCTTTGCTGTCTTGTCCACCGACGTCCAGAACCGCTCGGCAATCCGGGTAATAATGGGATGCCGCGGCAATGTGTGCCGATACCTCGCTGACAAAGGTGTCAAAGTGGACAAAACGAGAAAGTTCATCCACTACCTGGCTGCCGGTAACCACCGTGTGCGCGACATGGTCCTGGCGGGTTCCGGCCTGAGCGAGAAAATCGTTCAGAGTCTTGGCTACGGCACCAAGGTTGCACCGGCCGCATATCCGACAACTCCCGGCACATTCAATGCCCGCCTGAGACTGCGGCTGCATACGCAGGTATAGGTGGTGAAGTGCTTTACCATCAACCGAGAGGAGTACTGCCTTCAGCGTGGTAGAACCAACGTCTACCCCAAGAAACAAGGGCCCATCCATGAGGATACATGCTTGCAAGAGAATTGAGCGGCAATCTTCCGGTAAGGAATCCTACCGAGAACCACACTCTGCGGCGAAATGCTTTTCGTCCAGGCTCCGCTCCGTGCGGGCGGATTGTATCCAATACCGTCCATGAACGCGATAGCAATTTACGGCTCTCCGCCGGGTTTGCGGATAATTGTGGTGCGGGCGTCCCGCCTGCCCAAGATGTTGTGGTTGAACCAGGCAGGCGAGACGCCCGCACCACAAACTTGGCGGAAAGCCCAATTTACTTACTTTTCCCTACCGTATTGTGGCATACCATTTCTTCCACCGCGCCATCTGCTCGGTGGTAGCAATGCCTGCACGGTCGCCCGACTGCCCCTGGTCGCGACCGACGGCCTTGGGCAAGCTGGCCAAAGCGGCGTGGCTGACCGTGGCCTTCGGGTCGTCGAGCAATCGAATCAAGATCCCCGCGAGCCGGGGGTCGCCCAAGATACCCAACGCTTGCGCGACGTGGGCTCGCGTCTTGAGGTCGCTGCTGTAGCTGAGCCGCTCGATCGCCTCTTCGCCGCTTTTGTCGCGAAGCTGTACGAGAGCGAAGGCCGTTGCCAGTTGCACTTCTTCATTGGCCGAAGCGAACTGTTTCTTCAAAACCTCAATGTCCTGAATCTGCCCAGCGGCACCCAATGCCCGAATCGCGGCGACGACCACCGCCTGCTCGGAATCGCCAAGCAAGGGCACCAGAAAAACCTCGTGGGCCGGATCGGGATGGGCTGCGAGATAGTCGCAGGCCCGGCGACGGACCTCTCCGGCTGCTTGACCCAGGGCGGATCGAGCCATGCGCGCCGCCGGTTCACTGCTGCTTTTGCATACGGCGTCCAGGGTGCTGAGCCAGACGGCGGCGTCCGTCTCGCGGGTTGTCAGCTCACACAATCGCGCCACGGCGAGCCGGCTCAAAGGCTGCTTGTTGGCCGCCGCAACGAGTTCTTCCGCAGCCCGCCGACGTTGATCGACATTTTCGCCGTGCATCCGATCCAGGAGGGCAAACACGGCACTATGCCTGGGCAATACGTCGTGGTAGACAGGCTCAAGCAAAGTTAAGTTTCGTTCGATGGCCAACCGCTCCAAAGCGGCGACGATGGTTGGCCCGACCTCGACCAGGGCCTTGAAATCGCCGGCAACGAGCAGCTTTTCGACTTCTGCATCACTGACGACAACCCGCGGCTGCGCGTTGGAAGGCATGGCAACTTCAGCACGTGCATTACCAAACTCACGTTGATAGCGCGTCCGCAACTCACGGAGAGCCTCGGCCCTTCGTGCGGGCAGTGCATCGAAGGGAAATCGGCCGCCGGCGGGCCAGCACGCGGCAAGCTGCTCAGCAGCCAATTTTCGCACGGTGACGGCATCCTTGCTCAGGGCCTCCAATAACACGGGGCCGGCCATTTCCAAAGGCCAGGTCTTCAGTGATCGAACGACCTGTCGCTCAACTTCGGCACTGGGGTCGTCCAGTAGGCGTCGTGCGACAGCCGCTCCGTCGTGGTCGCCATATCCGGCTAGGGCCTCGACCACTTTCATCCGCACACGCCACGACTTATCGCCGGCCGCGGCGAATACCACGGCCCGCGATCCGCGAATCGCAATCGCCGCCACGGCCTCGGCACGGATCAACTCGGAGCGATCCTTGAGCAAGTCGGCCAGGACGACACGGACCTGCGCGTCATCGAGCTGGCCCAGTCCGCGGATTGCAGCCAGGCGGACCGGCAGATCGACGTCGTGCAGTGCCGAGGTCAAGTACTCGCCTGCCGCCGGATGTTTTCTTGCTGCCAATGCCTTGAGTGCCGCCGCGCGGACACGCGGGTCGTCGTCGCTCCGCAGATCGACGATTTCTCTCGGCATGGAACCACGCTTTCCAGCGGCCCAGGCTCGCAGGAGTTCAATTCGAACCAACCCCGACGGAACCTGGGCTGCCGCGATGAAACGCGGATCATCGCCTGCATCGATATGCCGCGCCAAGGCGCGCAGCAGTTCGGCATGCAGATCGGCCTGATAGCCGGTCGAGGCACCCGGCGTGTAATGGCCATAGCGATCGGCCAGCTTTTGCAGGGTTGCTACCTGGCCGTCGCCCGACAGTTGACCCAAGGCCTCCACGGCTGCGCAACGAGCCGGCAACGGCAGTGCTTCGTCTTGGATGGCGGTAATCAGGTGTGGGATGGCGGCAATCAGGTGCGGAGCGACTTCGGCATGACCCTGGCGCGCCAGGGCAATAGCCGCGGTAGCTACCACATTGGGGTCACGGTCCGTCAACAGTTCCGGCATTACCGTCCGCTCGGCGACTGGCCGAGCCATAAGCTGCTCCAGGCCGTCGTGGCGGTAGTGAAGATTGGCCGCTTCCGGGCTGGTATTCTCCTGCTTTGCCGGCATTTCATTATAGATGCCGGTGGCCGACTCTTCGGCCGTCAGTGGGATACGATACCAACTGCCGCGAAGCAGCTTTTCGCGAGTGCCCACAGGTTTTGCATTATCGGACGCAGCCGTCTCGGCCTTGGCCGTCGCAACGGGTTTCTCACTGCGAATCAGGCCCTTTGCCGGCGGATCGAGGGCGGCCGGCGGCGAAATCGGCGAGAGCGAACCGTCACCGTGAAACAGGCAGCCGCACAGCAGCAGCGACGGGAACATCCCGCTCGCGGCACACACGACGAATCGAAAAGTTGAAGTCTTGAACGACACGTTTGAGGCAAATCCTTTTGCCAAAAATGGGGATCTTCCGGTTCGGAATACAAAAATCTAGGATTTCTTCTTCAAAAAGCTGTCCAGCGATGTTTTCGCCGTGGCGATAAAAGTCCCGAGTTCCTCGGGATTCAATGGGCCTTCGGTGTTCTTGTTGAGTTCTTTCAATATGCTGGAAAGGGGCGGTGAAGGGAATGGCTTCAAGCCTTCTTCAACGTCGCGAGCGACGAGCCGGACTCGCTTTCGATTGGCGGGCTGATCGCTGCTCAGCGCATCGCTCGCGAATTCCGCGAGTGCCGTGAGATAGGGGCCTGCGGCAGGCGGGTTACCTTCGTACTTGAGCTTGCCCAACGCCCTTGCCGCCTTACTACGTAGCGGAATGGGCAAATCCTTGTCGTTAAGCATGATGAGCAGGGCCGACGGGACTTCATTCTGCGGGCCGGTACTCTTCAAGATTGCCAGCACGTCGGCTGCCTGTCCGCGCATCCAGCTTATGCCGTCGGCACGAGCATTCTTCGGAATGGGGGCGCGAACGATCTTGGCCATCCATACGATCACGGGTTGTGCCGCATCGGGATTCGACAAACTGCTTTGCGTTTGCGCGGCTAGGTGGGCCAGATCGGACATGGCTGCCACGCGGACGGCATCGATCTGGTTCTTATCGCCCAGCGTCGCCAACAGGATATCAACGGCCTTAGGTGAGTTGACCTCGCCAATGGCCAGCATGGCATTCACCCGCGCAACGGGGTGGTATCGGCCGTCTTTGGTGATTTTCGACATATAGTCCAGCGTGAGATCGGTTAGCTTATTAAAAACCTGCTTGTCCTCTGCTCTCTCGTTGGACTTAAAATCGTTGCGAAGTTTCGCTAGCACATCGTCTTTCGGCGACAGGCGGTTTTCTGATTTGGTCACGTTGGGAAATAGTGACTGATTGTAGTATTCAGCGAACTTCTGCTCTTCCTCGTCGCTTTCAAACGTGCCTCTCTTGAGTACGGTGTGACGGGTATTGAACTTAACGTCTTTCGATGGCAGAACCGTGAAATCTTCCCGATTCGGCCACCCGGCGACCGAACTCTGCGCCTGAGCCGATTGCTGGGCCGCTCCAAGGCAGCCGAGGACAACGCCTGCGGCCACCCACAGGGCTAATTTCCAGTTACGGTAAATGTGCTGCATTTTCAAACTTCCAATGATAAAGCGGCTCTCCGCCGGGTTTACGGACAATTGTGGTGCGGGCGTCCCGCCTGCCCAAGATGTTGTGGTTGAACCAAGCAGGCGAGACGCCCGCACCACAAACTTGGCGGAGAGCCGACAAAGCACTCAAAACAGCCCGTTCGTGGGGGCATCGCCGACAAAATGGACCTTAACTCTAGGCTACCCATGAAATCCACTGTCTGTCAAGCTGTGTCGGTCAAGCGGGATCGATGAAGCGGTGTCATTTCATCCATTTGTCCCAAACTCCCTTTCCAGCCAGTCGTCCCATTGGGGGGATGTTGGTGGTCCGAGGTTCTCGCGGTTCTTATCGATGGTATGGCGGAGCATCTTTTTGATCTGACTGTCGCGGAGGTATTGTTGCCAGAGCCAGAACTGATCCAGGACTTCGGCCGACTCGTGATACTTTTTTTGTAGCGACAGCGCACCGCATTTACCTGCTAGCCCGAAGGCCTTGAATTCGGCGTTGTTGTCGGAGGTGGATGCCAATTCGTCACAAACCTTGATCGCGCTGTCAAAATCCTCGGCGCGAAGGAAGATGCGCGTGAGTTGCTGCTTGGCACGCAAGGCGACGCATTCTGAAACGCCCGGGTAGTCGATCACCGACTTCCATGCCTCTTCCGTGCCAATGCGGCTGGCACGGAACCACTGCCGCCACGCGGTGTCCTGTCGCGGGATGCTGGATTTTTCGCTGAGCGGTGACGGCACCAAAAGCTGGGGGCGCATCGTACACCAGGCCACGGCTCCCGCTGCGCAAAACGATAGCACCATGCTCACGACCAGCATCCAACGACCCAAGCGATAGCCCGTGCGAGGCGAGTTGCGCATCACTTCGGCCAATTGACGCGTCGCCCGCAACCTCGGATCGGTCAACGGCTCCATGCCCACGGTGCTCCAGGAAGCAAGTTCTTCCGGCGAGGCTTGCGGGCAATGCTCGACTTGAATGCGGTAAAGCTCTTGCAGCAACGCACCGCTGGAAGGCCAGCGCTGTTCGGGTTCCTTGGCCAACATCTGATGAACGACACGGCAGAGGGCCGGCGGCAGATCGGGCCGCTGTTCTTCCAGGGCCTTGGGCTGCTTCTTGACGTGCTGCACGGCCACGGCCAAAGCCGTATCGCCCACAAAGGGTGGATTACCCGTCAACATGTGGTAACAAAGCACGCCGAACGAGTATAAGTCGCTGCGGTGATCCAAGGGCCGGCCTTCAACCTGCTCGGGACTCATGTAGAGCGGCGTGCCCATGGTGATGCCGATCTGCGTGAGACTGGTCGCCGCCGTGTCGGTTTCGCGAATGACGCGAGCGAGGCCGAAATCGGCCACCTTCACCTCGCCCGTGATGGCGATCATGATATTTTCCGGCTTGATATCGCGATGGATTACGCCTTGCTCGGCGGCCTTGCCCAGCGCGGCGGCGATCTGCCGCATGATCGACAGGGCCTGTTGCAATAAGGGCGGCCCATTGCGAGCAAGCCAATCGCGAAGGTTCTGCCCCTGGACATACTCCTGGACGATGAAGTGCAGGCCATCGACGTGCCCCACTTCGTGGATTTGCACGATATTGGCATGTACCAGCGACGCGGCGGCCTGGGCCTCGCGCTCGAACCGCTTGAGGTAGGTAATATCGTCCGCCAGTTCCGGCCTGAGGATCTTGACCGCAACCCAACGCTTCAGCCGGCCCTGCTCGGCAAGGTAGACTTCGGCCATTGCCCCGCGACCCAACCGGCGAAGAAAGTGAAAATCGCCCACCTGCCGACCCGAGAGATCAACCGTCGAACGGAGGGAATCAGTCGTGGAATCAGTGTCGCTCATGGACAGGGGGATTAGGGATTAGGGATTGGGGATTAGGGGCCGGGG
>Ga0194057_10000609_pt1 | contig 18544 bp, 17 predicted proteins | sample SepL4415m_MetaG_FD_155474 | JGI IMG/M metagenome (GOLD analysis project Ga0194057, IMG submission 155474) | Anoxic zone freshwater microbial communities from boreal shield lake in IISD Experimental Lakes Area, Ontario, Canada - Sep2016-L442-15m | ecosystem: Environmental > Aquatic > Freshwater... | reverse complement strand
TCAATGTTCCCCCACTCAACTGGTAGCTTCCGGTTGAACCGGAGGTGTATCCCAAATAAAGCGGTGCCCCGTAAGGCTGGCTCGGAGAGAAACTACTGTCGTAAATCTGATTCTTGCCGCCAGTCTGTATGACTTGACCAATGCTACCCGTTGTTCCGATTTGCACTGACGGTGTTGACACTGTGCCGCTGCTAATAGTCAAGCTGTGATTGACCACTAATTCCGCATTATTAGCCGTCGTGAGCGTTCCCTGAACCTCCATGTTGTCCATAAATTCTTGGGGAAGCGAGATGTTGTAGCCGAGGGGTATTGTCAGGGTTGTCCCAGCCTGGTGGACTAGCCCTCCGGTGGTGAAACCGCCAAATGCCGTGTTCGGAGTGAATCCCGCCGGGACCACCAGCACCGAGTTGCTGCCCAAGTTCATTGTGCCACGGGAAGCATTCAGGATACTGGTCTGGGAGAGATCAATCCATGATCCGGCTGCTCCACTGATCTTACCGGTCCCACTACCAAAATCGAGCGTGCCATAGTCGGTAAAACCATTGGTGATCTGAAGAAGCCCGCCTGTAAGGTTGTATTTGCTGGTCGAACCAACCGTCAGGTAGTTCACCGTATGCGTTCCGCCAGATTGGTTGAAAATGCCGGTACAGGTTTGGCTTGAATAGTAGCCCACGTTGGTCTGGTAGGTCGTCAATTGCCCATTGCTCAATGAGTAGGTGCCGCTCGATCCTGAGTAGTAGCCAAGGTTGAGAACACCGGAATAAGTAGAAGAGTATGGTATCACCGAATTGACGCCGCCGCTTTGGGTGAAGCTTCCTGTGCCGTACCTACCAACGTATTGATAACCTGAACTCAATGTTCCCCCACTCAACTGGTAGCTTCCGGTTGAACCGGAGGTGTATCCCAAATAAAGCGGTGCCCCGTAAGGCTGGCTCGGAGAGAAACTACTGTCGTAAATCTGATTCTTGCCGCCAGTCTGCGACAGTGTCATCGTTCCTCCCCCGCTAGCACTAATGCTCAAGCTCGAAATGTTCGTGGTATCACCAGTCTGCAACGTGACAATACGATTCACCACACCCGTGGAATTCAAGTATACGGCATCTCCCGCCGCAGGCACGCCATACGGATTCCAGTTTGCCGGGTTGTTCCAGTTGCCGCTTCCATCAGCCCAGTAAACGGTAGCTGCCCCGGCGTTCTGCACAGGCAACGAAAGCATCAGAATGGCGAACCCCAGCAAACTTGCAGTTAGGCGTCTCATTGCGTTTTTCCTTCGGTGTTGTGGGTCTTTGTTCGCACGAAGCATTTTTGCGTCCCCGCCCCATCAAGCCTCCCGCTGCTCTGGAGAGCGTCCTCAAAAACGCATCTTCCCGATCAACGAATCCTTCAAGGGCGGAATAATTATTTTTTACGAATCCGACCCGACGGCTTCCATAGCGGGACGAATCCAGGTTTAGGCAGCCAGTCGAACCCTTAGTGTGGCAGGCATTTCTATTGAATACTACGGACGGCTGCCATAATTCCCTCAAAATTCCCCCATTTTCCTTGCCTTGCCTCAATTTTTCTCCGAATCCAGCCATTTCCTCTCGAATATCGCCGCAAAACCGCAAAGAAGCCCCTCCTTCAGCGTAATTTCTGGATATTTATTTTATTGCATCACGTGCGATGCCGCAATCACGCCACCCCCTTCCCCGATCTCCTATAATAAATAAATGACTTTTTCCAGGAGGCACAAATCATGGCCGTCGCATTCCCCGAAGTCCGAGTTGGTGAGCCAGTTCGCTACGAAGCCCTGTCCGTTTTCCCCCTTTTCTCGGGTGTGGAAAGCCCCGTGGAATACCTTTTGTCCGATGAGGGCATTGGCAGCGGTTGCGTGACCGTTGAAGAAGTTTCTGAAGGTGGTTCTGTCCCGAATCTCTTGGTCGAGAACAAGGGCGACATTCGCATTCTTTTCATCGAAGGCGAGGAATTGGTCGGTGCCAAACAGAATCGGGTTTTGAACACTTCGGTACTGATCGCTGCCAAGAGCAGGGTCAAAATCCCCGTAAGCTGCGTCGAGGCAGGTCGGTGGGGCTACCGATCCAAGCACTTTGGCTCCAGCGGCAGCCACTCGCCGTCAAAGCTGCGTTCGGTTCTCAAAATGTCCGTATCGGATTCCTTGCGGCTAAGCGGTAGCCATCAGTCAGATCAGAGCAAAGTTTGGGCTGAAGTAGCACGCCAGCAGGAATCGCTGGGAACATCGTCTGGCACCAGGGCAATGTCCGATACTTTTGAGAATTACAAGGATCGTGTTGCCGAGTTTCAAGGCAAGCTCAAATATGTCGAGGGAGCCAGTGGGGTTGCCGTTGCCATCGGTAAAAAGATTGTTGCCGTGGATATGTTCGATAAATCTTCCACGTGCCAGAAGGTTTGGAATCGGCTGCTCTCAGGTTTCGTGCTGGATGCTTTGGAAGCAAAGTCAGACGAAACCCAGGTCAGTGCTGCCGACGTGCAGGCAATGATTGGAACTGCCAGCAGCATGTCTTGGGTGAAGGCTGAGCCTGTTGGAGAAGGCGAAGAATACCGTGGCCAATCAGGTGCCGACGTTCATGCTTCCGCCTTGACCTTTCACGAATCGCCAGTGCATTTGAGCGTGGTGACGGCAGGGTAAGCTCGGCTATTTGAATCTCTCGTCCAAGGGAACCTGGAATCCGAGGACCAAGCGATTGGTCATATTGGCGACACCGACGATGCTCATCAGTTCGCCGAACATCGTGTCGGTCATGCCTTTGGCGGTCGCTGCGGCCTTGTGCAGTAATCGCAACCGTTGGTCACGCTGACGGCGATGTAGATCAGTTCACGGACAAGCGGGTCCACCTCTCCCGGTCCAGCCATGATTTCCTTGAGCATGGCCCATGTTCTTTGCAGGGTTGGCGGATGGTTGGCGATGGCTTTCCAGAAGTTGTTGATGTCGTTCGTCTTGCGAGTGGTTCGGATGTCGTCATAGACCTCTCGAACCAGTCCGCTACTCTGTTCGTATTCGATCAGCGGTTGCATGATGGGCGTGTTTCCGTGAGTTTTGAATATGTGAATGGAATTCCTATCAGCTTCAGTTTAGCCGCCAGATCGTGAAATTCAACACGCTGGCGAAGCTGACCCAAGCCAAGTAGGGTAGAAACAGAATGCCTGCTACCGAAGACCGCAACCAGAATAGGATCATCGTTGCCGCAATGGTCGTCCAGAGTAGAACCACTTCCACGAACGCGAGGCCGGGGTTCTCAAGACCGAAGAAGATGCATGACCACAGCACGTTCAGGACGAGTTGAGTGCCGAATAAAATCCATGGAAACTTTGCACCCGTGAAACCTGCTTGCCGCCAGACGAGCCAAGCGGCAACGGCCATACCGAAGTAGAGGGCCGACCAGACTGGACCAAAAATCCAGTTTGGAGGATTCCAGGTTGGTTTCGCAAGGGTCGCATACCAAGTGGCAATCTTCGGTGTCGTGACCGCACCGCCGATCCCCGCTGCGGCGAAGCAGATGGCGAGGAAGAGGACGAGGCCGAGATAGGGATGTTTTGGCGTCATTGGTTCTCATTCAACCGACAACCATCATAAAGACCACCACGGTTGCCAGCACTGCGAAGCACTGAAAGAGCCGCAGCAACCATTTCGGCTGCGGAACATGCCGCAGCCGAAAGATAACGGCGACTGCCGCAAAAAGGACCGACAATGCCAACCAGATTCCCATTTCCAGCCGCATCCAAGCCTGCCCGCCCGGAGCGACGGTGATTGCCGACGAGACCACCAGGGCAACGGCGAAAAGAACGCAGAGATACCAGGAAAGATTGATTACGGTCATGGCGTTTGCGGCTGGCGATTCATTTCTGGGCCATCGCCTTCCTCTTTTCCTCGATGAACTGAACATGATGGGGAATGTGGCCGGTCATTCTCTGAATCAGCGTCTCCAGCGTTAGCGGCCCGGCCTCGGAATGGATGCCCCGGCGTTGGAAGTCTTCGGCCTTGAGTGTGCGAAGAATTCGAGCGACTTGCTTGCGGATCAATTCGATGAGCAGGAGTTCCTCTTCGGCATTCCGCTGATCGTAGGCCAACCGAGCGGCAAACAGGTCAGGATCGCCGCTGGAAAAAGTCGGCTCGTTCTCGGCAATCACCCGCTTGATCCGGTCGCCACAGACGATCTCAAAATCGGCCAGATGGCAGATTACTTCCAGCGTGGACCACTTGCCGGGGATGGGGCGGGCCATAAGTTGCTCATGGGACATCCCGGCCACGGCCTTTCGCAATAATTGCGGGCCGTCGAGGTAGCCGTCGATCAGCGTCGTTGGTTCCATTGGTTTATTGTTCCTTCATTCCAAGTTCATCGAATGTAATGCCCCTCAGTTTACACCCCCCATCGTGACGAAAACAAGAACCCTGGCGGCGATTCACGCTGAAGTGCATCAACCCGTATAATACCAAGTTTCGCATCAATAGCCGAAAAGGACATTCATGCTTGCCCCTGCCATCCAAAGAACTCTCGATGATCCAATTACCCGCCACATGCGGACGGAATTCGCCCGGCTGCATATCGACCAGACCATTGGTGAGGCACTGTCCTCTATCCGAACAAATCCTCCTTCAAGCCGGGTAAGTTACTTTTACGTCGTTGACGATGAAGGGCGAGTTCAAGGGGTGGTGCCCGTTCGTCGCTTGCTGCTCGCTCCTCTCGACAAGCGGGTTGAAGACATCATGGTCAGAGAAGTCATTACCATCCCAAAAACAGCAACCGTTCTTGACGCCTGCGATTTTTTCATCTTGCACCGATTGTTGGCATTCCCTGTCGTCGAGAAGGATCGTCGCATCCTTGGTATCGTGGATGTTGAACTCTACACAGACGAATTGACCGACCTCGACCGTACGGAACGCCAAAACGATCTGTTTCAGTTGATCGGCGTACACCTTACTGAAGCTCGACGGTCATCCTCCGTCGATGCCTTTCGCAGTCGCTTTCCTTGGCTTCTGGCGAATGTCGCTGGCGGCATCCTGGCGGCGTTCTTATCGGGCATCTTTCAGGCGGAACTGGAAAAGACGGTTGCCTTGGCTATATTTATTCCGGTTGTCCTGGCGTTGTCCGAAAGCGTAAGCATTCAGTCGGTGAGTTTGGCAATCCAACTGCTGCATGGACAGCGTCCGACGATGCAATCCATTCTGCGAAAACTGCGATCTGAGGCAATGACCGGCCTTTTCTTGGGAATCGCAAGTGCTGCTACGGTTGGCTTCGTGGCAATCCTGTGGCTTGGCAGGGTCCGGGTGGTCGTGGCATTGCTGGGAGGCATTCTTGCTGGCGTGACCTGTGCGGCGGTGATCGGCATGTCGATACCCAACCTTCTGCGGTTCTTTCAGCGTGAGCCCCGTGTCGCCGCTGGCCCCATCGCCCTGGCAGCCACTGACATCGTGACGCTCCTGGTCTACTTCAGTCTGGCACGTTGGCTATTGAACGGCTAATTGGTTAGCAACCCGCTACTTGCATTCACATCCGGCCCGAAGGATAATTCTGGTTCGTATCTGGTGTTCAAGAGCAAAGCGGCTCACGACGAGTATTCAAAGGCCGAGCGGCACATGAAGTTCATCGAGGAGAATAAGGACAACTGGAAGAAAGTCCGGGTGTTCGACTCGTACTTGGAACCGTGAACCGAGGTATGCGATGCCACACGTATGCCCCTGGTGGGGTGGCTATTTTATCGACAATCCGATTCGCCGTCTGTTTCACAACCCGGTGAAGATCGTCGGCCCCTACGTCAAGCCGGGGGCGACCGTCATGGATGTGGGCTGTGGGATGGGCTTCTGCTCGATTGCGATGGCGAAGCTGGTTGGTGACAGCGGCCTCGTCATCGCAGTTGATCTTCAACAAGAGATGCTGGATGTGCTGCGGCAGCGAGCAACGGCGGCCGGTGTCGCAAATCGAATACGACTTCATAAATGCGAACCGGATCACCTTGGCGTCGATGCCCAGGCCGACTTCGCCCTGGCATTCATGATGGTCCATGAGGTGCCGGATCAACGGCGACTACTGGGTGAAATCCACGCTTGCCTCAAGCCGGGCGGGAAGTTGCTGGCGGCCGAACCTAAGATTCACGTTCCCGGCAAGGTTTTCGCCCAGGAGGTAGCAACCGCCGAAGAAGTCGGACTTCGACCGGTCGAGACGCCTTGGGTTCGTGGATGCCGGGCGGTGGTGCTGGAGAAGGTGTGACAATATGCCAGCCTGGAAACAACTACGAGCAATTCTTTTGCTGCCCGGCATGGTGACGGTCGTCATTCCGGCGACGATCCTCTACCAGCCGTTGCGGACTTCTCTTGCGTAGGCGACAAGGCCATGCTCCTGGTCGAATCGTCATCCTTGGAGCAAGCGTGGTAACTAAGTACCGTTTCCACTGCTCGGGCAGCCAGCGGAGTCGGCTGCCTATTGAATCTCTCGGATGTAGTCTTCCAAACCGGGCTGGATGTAGAATCGGGGCGTGAGCAGATCGTCCTCATTGGAAAGCACCCCCTCCTCGACGGCCTGCCGGGCCAGGGGCGTGTGCGGGTAGAGGCGGATGCCTGTGGAGACCTTGAGCATCTCCAAGCCGAGCGACCGGGCGAAGGCGAAACTCTCGTCCAACGACTCCTTCGTCTCGCCGGGGCCGCCCAAGAGCAGAAACCCCAACCGCCGGATGCCGTGAGCCGCCAGCCGCTCGGAAATCTCCCGCACCTCCTGGGGCTGAAACCGCTTATTCATGGCCCGCAGCACCTGCGGGCAGCCGCTCTCGAAGCCCAGGCTCACTTCAACGCAGCCCGCCTTGGCCATCGCCATCACCAGCTCCTCGTTGACTTGGTGCGGATACAAGATGCACCGCCAAGCCAGGTCCAGCCGCAGCTCAGCCAGTCGGTGGCACAATTCCAAAGCGTAGGAGGCTGGGAAGTTAAATGTGTTGTCCACGAAGTAGAACTTACGGAAACCGGCCTCAGCCACGCGAGCGATATGCTCGACGACCGTAGCTGGCGACCGCGTCCGCAACTCCGTGCCCTCCAACTCAGGTGTCGAGCAGTAGCTGCACGCCAGCGGGCAGCCGCGGCGAGTCTGTACCGGAACCCATACCTCGGGGTCCATGGGATCGGCCGACGACCAAAGATCGGCCTCGGGCATCGGCAAGCGGTCCAATTCCTCGGCGAAGATCCTGGTCGTCGGTGGCTGGCCGCCGCGAACATAAACTGCGGGCAGCCCCGCCACGTCCTGGCCCTGTTGGAGCCGCTCCAGGAGCACGGGGAAGACCAGCTCACCCTCGCCGCAGATGCCATAGTCGGCGTTCAGGTACGCCAAGGCGGCCTCCGGGAAGATGCTGTAACCGGCACCGCCCACGACGATCTTGGCTTGGCTGGTCGCCCGGCAGGCGGCCACCACGTCCTGCACCGGCTCCAGCAGGAACTTCGTGTCCTGCATCGACTGGTCATCGACGTTGCGGATCGAGAGGGCAATGACCGCGGGCTGGAACTCGCCGATGGCCCAGCGAACTGCCGCCAGCGGGTCCTGTGAGCCCAGCAGATCAAGAAAGCGGGGCTCATGGCCAGCCCGCCGTGTTGCAGCCGCTACCATGGCCAGCCCCAACGGCAATACCGGCATGTTGATCCGCTCGGCGTTCGGAGAAATGAACAATACCTTCATGCCATCATCGTACCCGAGCAACAAGAGGATGTCAGCAAGGTGATGTCAGCCCCAGCATACGGCCAGGGAAATCAGCACTTTCGCCCGGCTTCAACGCCATCTCCACAGCGGCTCAAAAAACGCCGGGCATCGTACTGCTCTGATCTTGCGGGCTTGGTTGCCAGCCGGAAACTATAGGGCGAGGAAACGGGGGGTGGAAAGCGGTGTTTCTGGGCAGTGAGGCACTGATGCGGTACCGCGAGGAATCATCGCGAAACACATCAAACCCTTTCGGCATAACGGTTTATCTGCAAGAGCAGGCTGATCTCGGACAAACGGCTCAACAGCACTTTCGGCCCGCACCTTTTTTCCAGAACCTCCCAGCACCCAGGTAATCCGCCCACCGGCCCTACAAAGTTTGTATGCTTTTCGTCAGCACCTGGCCCGTGATAAAGGCGTTGCTCCAGTGATCGCCCCCGATCCATGGCGGTCCGCAGGATGCTGCTGTGATGGCGTGTGGAAGTCATCCGGCACATTAGACAGGTCGATCACAACGCAAGTCTGTTAAACATGCCACGCATTACGGCGAACACAACGCGAACCGGTTTTGCAAGGCTTGATTTGGCCGCAAACGCCGCCATTCCGGCCGCATCCGCATTTGTTCGTCCCACACATCTCGCGGAAAGATCCAGGTGGGGTTCCTGGTCTCGTTGGTGTCGGACGTATGGCCAAGCAGCATACCGGCGTCCTGGAATGAGCGTTCCACAAGGTACACGCTGGGGAGAGGGATGTTTCTGCTCAACAGGTTGTTGACCGCGAACTTGGGCAGCCGCACCGACGCTGGAAGCGGGCCTGACGCCTTACAGTACACGATGGCGGTTTGCTCGGCTTCGTCTGGGCTGTCGCCCTGGTCGATGATCACCAGCTCGCCGTCGCTAATCAGCCGGGCGACCATATCCAAAAAGTATCGCCACGGGGCGTAACGGCGGTCGCCGGTCAAAACCCTGGTAGCGGCACGCACGGCACGGCCATCGCCGCCGCACCGCTCGAACCACTCGGCCATGTCCTTGAGCAGACCCTTGATCCAGCATCGCTGTGTGATGGGGTAAATGAAGCGACGCTGGGCCAGGTCCTGGAAATACGCTGGAATGAGCTTCGCTGCGGCGGCACTCAGTGCTTCCAGGGACTGTGGTGTGCCCTCGTGGCGAATGATGTGCCATCCGCCAATGGCTGCCGTGCAGGCCGTGTGCCAGTCCAACGGCACGATGCAGTTCTTCGGATCGGACTCCAGCAGCCATTTCTTCAGCCCGGGCGTCACGCGGCCAGTGACGACGGGCGGCCAGCAGTGCTGCCCGAAGGCCGATTGAAGCTGCTCCACGACCTTTTGGGTCTTTTGGCTGGGCGGTATCCGACATTCGATACAGCCGAGGAGCTTGGCGGCCTCACGCCCCATGACTTCGGCACCCGCTCCGACCAGGGCAATCCCCGAGGGGCTGCGGCTGCTGGTTCCGATCACGAGCCGGTCCATGAGGGTGGCGACCATCGCCCAAAGCATCGTCGTGTCGGCCGACACGACCGAGAGGGCAGCGATCTCCTCGCCGGTCAACGGCTGGGGCCGCTCCAAGTGGGCGGCCGGAACGTCTCCAGACGCGATGAGCGGCAACGGATCGGAGACCTCTCCGTTGAGCGTCATCGTGAACTTGGGGAAGCAGAAGCGAAGCGAGCCGGGACGAAAGCCCACGGTGTCAGCTTGGTGAAAGAACTCGGGCTTCTGGAAGGTCGCTGCCACCGACAGGACGTAGTGCGACCATGATTGCCTATAGATGAGCGGGCCTTTCCCAGCTTTCCGCAGGTGCTTGCTCACCCAAGCTAGCCCGCCTCGCTCGATGACGCCGTGGCTTTCCGTGAAGGGGATCTGTTCGCCCTGGAACGAAATATGACCGCGATAGAAGATCCTTTTATGCTTGGCGGTGAGGAGAATCTTTTCGATCCTGACCACGCCGTTCGCAAGGAACTCCTGGCTCGGCTCAAAATACCAAGCATCGTCCCGTTCGGTTACTTTATGTCCGAAGATACTGGTCCGCCGCGGTCCATCCAGCAACCGCTCCAAGCGTTCTTTCAAGCCAAGGGGACAGCTTTGGATGAAATCTCGCAGTTGCGGCCAGTCGAAACCGATTTGCAGCAGGAGGGCTTCTGCCTTGTTCTGGGGCAACTTGGCGAGCCTGTCTTGCAAAACGGTCTGCCACGGACGTGCGTAGCGTTTGGCCGCCGCCAGCCAAGCGAGGATGTCACCGTGGGCCAAAGCATGGCGGAACTCGTCCTTGGGCAGGTAGTTGATGGCAATATGGCCACCAGCGTTTTTTGCCTGGAGCAATAAGGGAAGACTGAACTCGCTGGTGAGAAAGACCAGCTCCGGCCGGGGTTGCCACATCCAAACAGACTTGGTTGTAACGGCGTCGTTCTCGAACGTGCCGATGATCGGCGGCGTGGTGAGGCTGGCCTTCTGCCATGCGATCTGGGCCGCAACGGCGGTCAGCACGTCGGGGATGACGAACACGGTGTAGCCGAGCTGCTGATGTAGGCCGCTGTACAGGGCGTCAAGGTTCTGAAGTCCCGCCTCGCGGCTGCCACGATACGGCGGCTGGAGCGACTTGAAGACGAAATCACCCTGGGCAGGATCACCCTGGCGACCGAAAAACAGAAGCCCGCTGAGCAAGCCGGGCAGGCTCCAGAAGGGCACGACGAGCATGTCCCTCCAGCCGCCGCCGCGAAAGATGCCTCGGCCACCGGCACCATGGCCGCGGTGGTGCATCCATTTGCGGTAGGCCGTGCTGCCGGGAAACAAACATTGCTCGGCGTCGAGCCGGACACATCCGCCGATGACGCCCCGGTCCTGCGAGTCTGGGCAGCCGAAGTCCCAAAAGGTCGTGAGGGACCGTGCCAGTTCCCGCATCTCCGGGGTCGAGTAGTGGGCCAGTCTTTTGCGACAGTTTTGCCAGAAAGTCAGGAGCCGTTTACGCCGTTCGACGTGATTCCGGATGTAATCGTCGATCTGCCAGTCCGCCGTCGCCTCCAGTTGTGGGACACCGATGTAAGCGAGTTTCTTCACCGTCGTGGAGATGCTGAGGCCCCACGCCAGCGCCGCCATTTCGATCGAATCGCCTTGGAAATGGCAGGCATCGCAAGAGAACCACTCGCCCAGGAAAGGCTCGGGGAAGACTGACAGTTTCTTTGCCTGGCAGATCGGACACTGGACGAAGCTGGCGGGCAAGATGCGGTCCTTCAGTGGCGTATCGAACAGTGACAGGGCGAGCCCCCAACAAAGATGGCGGCTGAGGGGAATGGTGGCATTCATCGTAAAACAAATCCTTGCTTGGTGTCCGTGGTACTTAGTTACCGTTTTGCAATGCTTGATTAGAAACGACTTCGTAATTCCATTGAAGATCAGTTTACTGGCGGTCGAGGTACGGCATCTGGATTAGGACCAAAGTGTCTATGTGATGTGTTACTCGGATCAGCAGCACGGCATACGGCGTCCGTAACCGGCTGGAGGTACGGTAGGGGTGTGGAGCAGATGCTGCTGTATACAGGTAAGAAAAGAACGCTCCCGAGCATGGCTTCTTATTGAGGGTTTGTGGCGTCGGCGTTCCCAACGCCGCCCGCCCACCACAAACCCTAGTGGGTTTTGTGGGCTTTTGTGGGGGGCAAAAACATGCGTTTTTCCCGAGAAATACGCTATGTGGTAATTCCGACGGGAGCAGTTTTGTGTCCATTTTTTTGCTACAAGCGCAATTTTGTGTCCATTTTTTGGTGTACGAAAGCATTTTTGTGTCCATTTTTTCTCAGAATTGCCCCGGCTCTCGCGGCTGGGAGAAGGCTGACGCGATGGTCTTGCGGGCACATTCGGCCTCACTGAGGTCCCACGGCTGGGCCCCAGTCAGGAGGAGCGGCTCTGCTTCGTCCATGGCCACTCCGCGGCCGTGGAGGTCGCAAGCAGCCTGGTACAGCCGATCGTTCCAACCAGAGCTATTGGCGTATCGGCCGGTGAGGAAGTCCCGTGTGGCGGGGCTGGCGGCCACATTGGACGCCAGGCCGGGAACCGGCTCGGGCCGTGGGCAAGATGCCCGTGGAACCGGCTGCAACGCGGCGATGATCTCGGCGGGCAGCTCGGGCATGGGCAGGTCGTCCAGAGACTGCCCCGGTGCCCAGACGTACCGATTGCCGGATTTGTGCAACGATGGCGGCAAGACCGCCAAGGACCGATTGCCACGGAACTCCAAATTCGGGTGCCAGGGAGTGGCCTTCGCCTTGGTTGTGACGCCGGTGGGACACAGGAAGAAAAGATGGTAGCGGTTTGGTTGACGGCTGCCCGAAAGTACCTTGGGGGCCAACGGTTCAGTGCCCAAGTGCTGGAGCAAAGCATTGTGGGCCTCGGTGCCGTCCACATCGACGACGAACACGCCGCTGAGCGTCCCGGCGATCAACGCGACCCCGGCGTTTGGCCAGCGGTTCCACCACGACTGCAATTCCGTGTCGGTGGGCCGCTGCGTCTGATAGAGCTTCCACTTGATCGGTGGACGTTTCTCGCCGCTGACCTGCGGGATTACCACCCAGCCGCGTTGTTGATAGTACGCGGCCATCGCCAGTCCTGACGCATTCTCATCTCCGGTCGGGATAATTTGCGGGACAGGCGATTCGACCGACGGCATCCGCGAATCGAGCGACGCGATCCAGGCTTCGGCCTGGGCAATGAAAGCGTCGCTGCAACGACGCTTTCCGGTGAGGATCTTGCTGACCAGCGATGCGTCCTTACCAATGCCGGTTGCCAAGGCTAGTTTCGTAACGCCGTGGCGTTGCAGGGCTGCAAGCAGGCCGAACGCCCGATTGCCTTGCTGGACCGGCTCGATCATTGGCCCAGGCCACTGGAAGAACGAATTCCACTGCGGGATATAGTCCGCCGAGGTGAATGCCCGCAAATGCAACCGGCTAAGCGTGCGACGACCGGACGCTGAAGCCGACATTGCCTGCAACTGGCTCAACGCGTACCAACTGCCCGAGCCGGGTTCCAGGCCCGCGATGATCAAGCCGATTTGAGCGGGCATGTTGGCTATCGTGTCGAACATGGCCCCTGCGTCTCGGGCAAATCCTGCCCTAGCGGCCCATGTACCGGTAAGATAGCCTTGGCCCCAGCGTTTCTTATTGCCATTGAAACCGATGTAGTTTCCTGTCTGAGGAAGTAACGGGCACTCGATCTCCGTGTCGCTACGGAGGCCAGGGACGCGATTCCCCACGAAGACGTGAGGCCCGGACAAACTCTGGCGGCCCCTGCGTTTTTTGCGAGTCGTTTCGCCCACCAACATTTGCAGCACGCGGTGTTGGTCCACATCGAGGCTGCCGCAGGACTGCGGGTCCCCGAGTTTCGCGGGCAGGTACAACGAGGTCAGGCGGCCGATCTTACCGACCCGCCGCAGCGTGGTCCCGCTGCTCCTCGCCGTGCCAATCGGGAAATCGTACAGCCGCTCTCCGGCTTCGTCATCGCCTTGAGCAAACCGTTCCAGAATGCCAAGGAAACCACGACCGATGTTCACCAGATAATGATGATGTCGAGCCCCGTCGAGCCCCGGACAATAATCCGGGCAGCGTTCCGGGCTGGTATGCCGCATGTCGGCGATGTTTGTAAGCAAGGCGGACTGGGTTCCAAGCAGCAGTGATCCATCCGCGGCGTACTCCGCCACATGCAACCAGATCAAGCCTTGAAGGATTTCGATGGTGTTCTGCCGCCAATGATTCGGCCAAGCGTTGCGGTCGCGGCCCCACAGTCCGTTACCGATTTCAAAGTCGGCGAGGACGATGACCGAGCGTTTTTGCTCTAGGACCTTGCGGTGAATAACCCACAGCAGTCGCTCCGCAAGCCGTCCAAGGTGCATCCGTCCAATAACTCCGGCAAGCTCCTCGGCGTGTCGGGCAGCATCTGCGGAGGCCATGGCCAAGCGACGCTCCTCGAACACTCCCGCTCGGCGAGACCGGCCGTAATCGTCGAAAACCCAGCCAGGCCCAAGCCAAGTTGCCGCGAGACAGTACGGCCCGAATCGTTTCTCGGCCCAGGTAATGCCCTGCGAATCAACGAATGACGTGTAGCCGTTGAACAGCCCACGTTGACTGCTGATTCGTCCAAACTGCTCGATCCGACCCCTGTCGGCAAGCACAAACGGAGAATGTGGCATCTTTTTGTCTCCACTTATGTTCCAGCCATCGAATCGAACGAGTTCGCATCCGAAGTTGCACGAGTTGCCCTGGCCTTCTTGGACGAGGGCTCGATCTCCGTAAACTTGTAAACCGTGTGGTGGAACATCAAGCTGATGTCGGTGCGAGTCGCCCCGTCGCGGGCCTTGGCGATCCGCAGATTCACTGGCACGGTGACCGATCCGCCTGAATTCTTAGGCGTCATCATGAGCAGCACGGTATCGGCGTCGAAACCAATGCGGCCATTGCCCTTGATGTCCTCCAGGGTTAGGTCTTGCTTGGAATCGTCACCTTTGCGAATCTCGCTGATAACAACGATGGGGGCCCCGGCAGGCATGGACTCGTTACGGGACCAGTCGCGGAATTGCTTGATGGCATCCAATCGGAAGTCATCTTTTTGCATGTCGGTCAGCAACTTGCCATGCGACTTCTGCTCCGACTCGTCGGGCAAGATGGTCGAGACGTCCATCCGTTGAAACAGGTCGATGACGACGAGGATCTTGTCTTTGCCTGTGGCCCGCACGAGTTTGTTGAAGGAAGCCCGAAGTTCATGGAACCAGTCTTTGTCCTGCGGCTGTTCGATAATCTTCATCCGCGGCAGGATTTCCTGTCGCAGATACTTTTCCGCTTCGCTGAGGCGAAGGAGGGTCTCGTCGCTTTTCTGCTGGTGGTGCAGCGTCTGATAATCGACTCCCGCCCGTTGGCAAAGGAGCCGCTCAAACCACAGGTGTTTACTGATGTCGAGAGAGTAGATCAGGGCCGTCAAGTCGGGGTCGCCCTGGAGTGCGGCAACGACAATAGATTGAGCAAAGGTGGTCTTGCCAGCCCCTGGCTCGCCGCCCACAAGAACGAGACCGCTCAGTCCATTCAAGGCAGCATCCAGCTTTGGTAGCCCGGTGGGCAATCCCAAACCGACAAGACCATGGTGAAGCTGGCTGTCCAGCATGCCCTTGAATACGTCCCAATCGTCGGCAGCCGTCGCGTTAGTTCCCTTCCGGTAGGCTTCCGCCGCAAGTTGCTCGGCTGCCCAGCTCAGAAAGTCCTGCGGAATTATTTCCGCGAGTACCTTCCGGTATGCCGTTGGTTGCTTACGGTACTCGTCCCAAGCCTTCCGATACAGGGAATCGGCGAAGATCCCAAGCCCAGCGTGCGAAGCGAGGCTATACCCGAACAACAGGTCGATCAACGAGCCATTCCCAAGAGCAGACTTCAAAGCAGTGACATAACTTGGTGTGGCTACTACGGGGGGAACACCACAAGAAAATTTCATTTCGGGATGGCTATATGCCCGGCGGACCGATTCCAAGTCATTGACAATTCGTCGGTAAAGGTCGGATTCATCGTTTGTGCAAAGCGTTGATCGGCTCCGCTGAAGAATCTGATCGACCTGTCCACCTTGCTGGAGCATGGCGGCCAGTTGAGTTTCCATCGCATTTTGCGACGGCTGTGCGACGCTCGGGTTGACCGAGCCATTTCCGTTCGACATAATTGAGGTCCTTTCAAGGATTTAGAAGATAGTTACACGAGGAAGCGGATCAACCATGATCCGCCATTTTTTCGGTTAGTGGTGAACGAAGTTTTTTGCTCCAGTTTGTTGACCGAGGGCCTCGACATCGTGCTGGCTGCGGCCAACGTGCAGATCAAGGTCGGCACCATCTGTATCCGCACCCTCGACAACGACTTGACCGACCACCCGGCCTGCTCGACGCCTTCGACGGCCAGCGTCGCCGCGGGAATCGGCCGGATCATGGGCGATTCCGTGCAGGCGTTCAGCGTGAGCGATATTCCACGTGCTGTGAGCGAGGGCAGCATCGACGCCAGCGTACCGGGTGAGTTGGTGCCGGTCGCCATCGGCATTGTGGTCGGCGGCAAGCCCTTGATCCAACTTGCTGGCGGGTTCCGCACGGAAAGATCGAGTGGACCGCAGCCCAGCGAAGTGAGTGGCGTGTGTAGATCGCCCCTTGAGCTCCAGGAGAAGTGCGTTATAATCTGAGGTATAGGCATGGACGCCTTTCGTATTGCAGCCGCTTGAGAGGCGGCGTGCGGATGGTTGACAACTTTGAAAAACCGGCGGCGGGGACCGGGTTCCAACCCGGCCCCCGCACGTCGGAACCGTCTACTCCTCGTCCTCGACCTCCTTTCCTGCGTCCTCGTCGCCCGGCTACTCCACCGCCATCTGCTTCACCGTCTCCACTTCCTTCTTCTCCACCTTCTCTTCCCGCGGCTTGGGGGGCTTGGGGAACAGATTGCTGTCGAGCTGGTGCAACGCCATCTGAACAGCACGTCTGATGTCAGGTTTGCTGCTGTGTGCCTTCTTGGCTGCGAGGAGGGCGACTATCGCGTCCCCGCTGTTCCGCCGGAGAGACGACAAAGCATTGGCCGCGGCACAAATCGCTTCCGGCTGGTGCGACTTCAGCATCTTGCACAGTTCGCCGCAGAGGTTGTCCGACACGCCGGTGAGGTAGTACAGGACGTTGATCAACGCGATCTGCATTTGCGGCTCGGCAGCGGCGATGAGTTCCTGAAAGCTCTTCGCCACCGCACTCCCGGACCCACTCAGCAGACTGATCGCAATCAGCTTGGCCATGCAAATTCCCGTGTCGTTCTCCGGCCAGCCAGACACGTTCTTCGTGACTTCGGCCCCCTTACCATCCAGAGAACCTATTTGAATCCACAAACTCCAATACACTTGTCGGCCGTCCCAAAAGCCTGGAATTTGCCGTCGCAAATTCATTTTCAATTCCGCGTCCACGATTTCGTTCATGTTCGCGTCTTCGTCGTCGAACTTTCCGAATCCGCCGATGCAGGCCAGCACGAGGCCGACAGTAGGCGAGAGGCTGGGGTGGTTCTTGCACAGCTTCTGGAGAGCGGCGAGCACCTGGCTCGGGCACTGCTTCCCCAACAGAACAAGGAAGGGCAAAGCCCACGGACGCTGTTCGATGAGTCCGTTGATGAGCAGAGGAACGGCCGTGACCGCGTCGTCGCCCAACGTCTTCAGCAGGTGTGACAGGGCATAATGGGAGTCAAAATCATCGTCCAGCAACGGAGCAAAATCCATCAACATCGAGGGATCGTTGCGTACGAACGCAGCAGTATGCTGGCACCACAACTCCTTCTGGTTTTTTTCCTCCTCGTCCGCCTCGGTGAGGTAGAAGTTGGCCACGTCACGCCAGGCTTGGAGCATGGCTTTCAAGAGGTAACCGTACGACGCCTTCTTGGGGTCGATCTGCGGCCCCTTGTCCTTGGGGCAACTGGCCCCGTCGGTTTCGCCACGGACGAGCTTGACGGGGCCGGGGCGAGCCTTCGTGTTGTGGTCGGGCTTCCGCGGGGAAGCATCGGCCAATCCTTCGTAACTCATAGAAAAAAAATCCTTTTTCGGGGCTAGGTCTTGCCCACCGTGACCACCGCCCCGTGGTGGTCATAGTGGGATAAAATTTTGGTTTACCACCCCTCAGCGTCGAGTTCGTGGCGGATCAAATTCTGCTGCTTTGGAGCGTCAGACGCCGTATGGTTTGTGGCTTGCGATCCACGAGCGACCGTGAGGTCCTCGCAGAATTTCTGGAATTTTTCCCAGGAAGTATGCCAGGCCCCCCCGATGCGAATCGCCTCCAAGCGAACTCCATGGACGCCCGGATGCCGCCAGCGATGGATCGTGGAAACATGGACGGGACGGTCCCGGCGTCTTCGAGGAAGGGCACGGGCCAGTTGGGGGAAACTCAGGATTTTTTCTCGGTCGAGCAGAATTGGCATAATTAAACCTCGCATTCCTTCGCTCACTTTTGTGAACGTCTACGAAGCCAAAATAGCATATCCAGTCCGAGTCTCCTAGAAAATTAGTTTCCGATCTTGAAGGTCAGTCGGAAACTAGTTTCCGATGAGTAAGAAACGGGCTAGCCACCGTGTTAGCGGCCCAAGAAGTTCCCGGAACTGCCGCAAGAGAGCTATCGGTGTCAGCGGGACCGAGCCTGAGCCCAAGCCTGGTTCTGAGCCTGATCCCGAGCCTGAGCCCGAGCCTGATCCTGATGAGAATAGTTCACGAGTTGCCAGCCGCAATTTGGCTTGTTTTTAAGATTGAGATTAACCACATTCAGGAATGACTTCAACTCATCGATCGCCGAATATACAGTTCCACGTTTCGGGCTTTCGTTCGCAGAAAATTTCTCCCAGTCCCTTTGCAAACGCTGTAGGTCTCCAGTTTGGCCCCCGCGAGTCAGCAAATCGAGAAACAGTTTCCAGAGGAGTGGCCGTTCGATGGTCGTGTGGCGGGAATACCCTCTCCGGTGAACGGTTTTATTTTGATGATTTACCGTTAGACCAAATTCTTGGACAACACGATCGAAATATGACAAATCTTCAGTCCCTTGTAATCTTCCCGGGCCGGAATCCTCGTGCGGCCGAGACCTGATTATAATGGCCAGAATGTTCTGAGCACTTTGATCTATACTGCCCGTGCTTGGGTTTGTCCTTTTGGATTGAACGAAGTTACCGCCGGTCGGCATCGCACTGCCCAGCCGAGGTGGGACAACTACGAAAATGTCGATGGATTTCGTGATCGGCGCAGACCGCGACCGGAGGAAAACGCGGTCGTCGACAGAGCCACCTCGGAAAAAATGCTTCAGACTTGGAGAAAAGTTTCCTTGTCAAAAAGC
>Ga0194057_10000607_pt1 | contig 18581 bp, 13 predicted proteins | sample SepL4415m_MetaG_FD_155474 | JGI IMG/M metagenome (GOLD analysis project Ga0194057, IMG submission 155474) | Anoxic zone freshwater microbial communities from boreal shield lake in IISD Experimental Lakes Area, Ontario, Canada - Sep2016-L442-15m | ecosystem: Environmental > Aquatic > Freshwater... | reverse complement strand
CCAATCCCCAATCCCCAATCCCCAATCCCTAATCCCTAATCCCTAATCCCTAATCCCCAGCCTCCAGCCCCTTCTGCCATGAAGATCCTCGTAGCCAACCTCGGTTCGACAAGCTTCAAATACCGGTTGTTCGACATGGACAGCCAGTGTCAGCTTGCGCGCGGAGGCATTGAACGGATTGGCTCGCCCGAGAGCCGCTGCACGATCCAGATTGGCGACTACAACCAAGATCTTTCGGTCAAGGCAGCCGATCATGTCGAGGCCGTCCAACACGGTCTAAGCCAACTGACCGACGCCACGCACGGATGCCTTCGCGATGCGTCGGAAGTGTCCGCCATCGCCTTCAAAACAGTCCATGGCGGACGCTATAGCGGAGTGCAGCGGGTTACGCCCGACGTACTCGCGGCGATGGAGGAAATGTGCGGCGTTGCCCCGGCACACAATCCGCCGTATATCGCCGCCATGCGACTGCTGGCCGATAAGCTGCCGCAAATTCCGATCGTGGCCGCTTTTGAAACGGATTTCCATACAACGATCCCGCAGTACAACCAGCTCTATGCCATTCCTTATGAATGGTCAGAATCCGGCTGCGTCCGTCGCTGGGGATTCCACGGGGCCAGCCACCGTTACATCGCCGGACGAACGGCCGAGTTGCTCGGTCGCACGGACCTGCGGATTATCTCCTGTCACCTGGGCGGTTCCAGCTCGCTGTGTGCCATTCGCAATGGCCAGAGCGTGGCCACGACCATGGGCATGAGCCCGCAGAGTGGTCTGCCGCAGAATAACCGGGTGGGTGATTTTGATCCCTTCGCCTTGCCGCGGATCATGCAGCAGACCGGCAAGTCGCTCACGGAAGTGCTGTCGATTCTGGCCAACCAGAGCGGTTTGCTGGGCATCAGCGGCGTGAGCACGGACTACCGCGATATTGCCGAAGCAGCCGGCAATGGCAATGTCCGGGCGAAGCTGGCATTGGACGTTTACGCCGCCAGCGTGCGGCATTACCTGGGGGCCTACCTAGTCGAACTGGGTGGGGCCGATGTCCTTGTTTTTACCGGCGGCATCGGGGAAAACCGAAACCATCTGCGGACTGCCGTTTGCCACAACCTTGCCGAGTTGGGCATCGTACTCGATCCGGTGGCCAACCAGCAGGCCCGCGGCGAGGTCTCGATCCACGCCTCGCAGAGCCGCGTGCAGATTTGGGTCATGCCGACCAACGAAGAGTTGGTCGTGGCTCGATTAGCCGCCAAGTTGTTAAAGGAATCTCACTCTTCCCTTGCGGGAGAGGATCGGAGTGAGGGGAAGGAATAGAAAACCATGATGATCGCCAAAGTTACCGGTTCGCTTGTTGCCACTCAAAAGGTTGAGACGCTGGTCGGCCATAAGCTGATGCTGGTCGAGCCTTATCGGCTCGATCCGACCACGCGCAGCAGCTTGGTAACCAGCGGCCGTGTGCTGGTAGCGGTCGATACCGTCGGTGCCGGCGAGGGCGAGATGGTACTCATCACGCAAGGCTCCAGTGCCCGCCTGACTCCGGAAACAAAAACATTGCCCGTGGACACCGTGATTATTGGTATTCTCGATACGGTCCACGTGGCGCAAACGTGTGTGTACAACAAGGAACAGAAATCCTAGCGACGGATCGCGCTGGTCTTGCCGGAAGCCCTCACCCCGCCCCTCTCCCAAACTGAGAGGGGGATATTAGGAAGCCCTCTCCCAAAAGGAGAGGGAGATATTCAATGGTCTCGATCGACGAAACTCTGATTCGTAGTGTTGTTGAGCAGGTACTGTCACGGATGGGCGGCACGATTCCGCCTTCGTCCAACGGCAGCAAGCAAGGTCGCTTCGGCCTGTTTACCGACGTACCCAGCGCCGTGGCTGCGGCCCGCGAGGCGTTTGAGCGACTTTCCGGCATGACGATCGAGGATCGCCGCCGCATCATCCAGCACATCCGCCGCATCTCGATTGAGCAATGCGTCGAGCTTGGCACGATGGAGATGGAAGAGACGAAGATCGGCCGCTTGCAGCATAAGATCGAGAAGCTCAAGACTCTCGGCGAACGCGCCCTGGGGGTCGAGTTTCTCCGCAGCGAAGTGTTTAGCGGCGATCATGGTCTGACGGTGATCGAACATGCCCCCTTCGGAGTCATCGGCGCGATCACGCCCGTCACGCACTCGCTGCCGACGATTACCGGAAACGCCGTGAGCATGATCGCGGGCGGCAACACGCTTGTCGTCAATCCGCATCCCAGCGGCAAGAAGGTCGCGGCCGAAGGTGTCCGCCGCTTCAACGAGGCCATCTATCGTGACTTGGGCATCGATAACCTGATTTGCGTGATCGTTGAACCGACGCTGGAAACGGCCGACGCCCTCTTCAAGCATCGCGACATCGCCCTGATCTGCGTTACCGGCGGGCCGGCCGTCGCACGTGCTGCCATGCAGCAAACGAAGCGCGCCGTGGTCGCCGGGCCGGGCAATCCGCCCGTAGTTGTCGATGAGACCGCCGAACTCGATCGCGCCGCTCGCTCGATTATTACCGGGGCCGCCTACGACAATAATCTGTTGTGCATCGCCGAGAAGGAAGTTTTTGTCGTCGAGTCGGTCTTTGATGCCATGATGTCTGCCATGGAGCGGGCCGGGGCCGTGCGGCTGTGTGCCAAGGAAATTGACGCTCTGACGAAGGTCGCCATCACCAGCGTGGGCGAAGGTGCCCACAAGCATGACGTGGCGGCCAAGGATTTTATCGGCAAAGACGCCGCCGTGCTGGCCAGGGCGATCGGCAAAACGATTCCCGCCAATATCGAAGTGATCTTCGGCGAGACGGACGAATCCAATCCGTTCGTGCCCGTCGAACAGATGATGCCCTTCCTCCCTTTCATCCGCTGCCGGAACGTGGACGAGGCGATCGCGAAGGCCAAGGAAGCGGAGCATGGTTTCCGCCACACGGCCATCATTCATTCGACGAACGTAAACAACATGACCAAAATGGGCCGTGCGATGGACACGACGCTGTTTGTCAAGAACGGTCCGTGCATGGCGGGACTGGGACTCGGCGGAGAGGGCTATACCTCATTTTCCATCGCCACGCCCACCGGCGAAGGCGTGACCACGCCGCTGACGTTCACCCGCGAGCGTCGCTGCTCGATGATCGATAACTTGAGGATTTTGGGAAAGTAGTAGAGGCATCTTTGCCTGTGTAATGCAAACGCAGGCTGGAAACCTACGCTACGAAGGAACAACCATGTACTACGGCCGTGTTGTCGGAAGCGCAACCTCGACGGTGAAGCATCCTTCCATGGAAGGCAGCAAGTTGTTGTTGGTCATGGCACTCCAGGCCGACGGCCACACGCCCGAGGGCGATCCGATCCTCGTGGTTGATCGGCTCGGCGCGGGACATGACGAAGCGGTAATGGTCACCAGCGACGGCATCGGCACCCGCGAGATTCTGCATAGCAAGACCTCGCCGGTCCGTTGGTCCGTGATGGGATTACCCGATACGAAATTGTAGTCGGTCAGGCTTTCCAGCCTGACACCGTCCGGTCAGGCTGGAAAGCCTGACGTACTTTGGTTGGTATACGAAATAACCAGAACTATGGCAACTGCATCGACGGAAGACATTCAGCGCATCGTGCGCGAGGTGATGGCGCAATTGGAACTCGGTTCCAAGAGTGCCGTTGCATCCGTCGTGGAGTTGCAAGAGCCGCCTGCCGCTTTGCGGCCCCCTAGTGCTGGTCTAACATTAACTCCGCGTTTTTGTGGTGCGGCCGTCCCGGCTGCACGGGCAGGCGAGACGCCTGCACCCCAAGTTGTTTTTGGTCAGCCCTCTAGTGCCAGCGACCTATTTGTCGATTCCCGTGTGGTCACGCTCGAATTGATCGCCGGCCGCTTGACGGGAACAAAACAACTGATGGTATTACCGGGTGCCCTGGTCACCCCCGCGGTTCGTGACGAGTTGCGGCGCAAAGGCGTCCTGCTCGTTCGTGGAAGCACTGTGGCGACGGTGCGCAAAGAGCTTCTCGGCGTGTTGCTGGTCGTTGGCCTATCGCGGCACGACCCGACCGCTGCGGTGCAGACGCTCACGCAGTTGGGCATCCGCATACAAACAGAAACCTCGGATTGCATGATCGCTTCGACCGACAAGCTGGCTGCCGCAGTTGCCCCTGGGCAAACGCTCGGCTTGCTCTGGACGCGACACACGGCCGTCGGCCTTTGTCTGGCCAACCGTCACGCCGGCGTCCGTGCCGTTTTGGCGACGAATGTATCGGCTACCGCGGCAGCCGTATCTGCCGTGGGGGCCAATCTGTTGGTCGTTGACCCGACGGTCGGCACCGCTTACGAAAAGAAACAGATACTCCGCGACTTCTGCCTCGGCGGAATTCGCCAATGTCCGGAAGCATTGAAAGAAAGATTGGGGAGATAGTAGGGAGAGCTTGGAGCTTAGTACTTAGTTTGTCGCCCCTAACTCCCCCTAACTCCTAACTCCCTAAGCCCTAACCACCATGCGTATTGCAGACGTCATCGGCACCGTAACCCTGAACCGCGCGCACCCCAGCGTCCTTGGAGCGACGTGGAAGCTGGTCGTGCCTTTGTCGTGGGATAACCTGTTGGGCAAATCGGACGAGCCGGTGGAAGAGGTCGTCATGTTCGACGAACTTGGTGCCGGGCTTGGCTCGCGAATCGCCCTGAGTGAGGGCCGCGAGGCCGCCATGCCTTTTTTCCCCGCAGTGAAACCAATCGACGCCTACAACGCCGCGATTCTCGACACCTTTCAGGTTGAGATTCCGGAAGATTTGAAACCAAAGTAGCAGGCACACTCCGTGTGCCGTCCGCTTAAACCATGTAATGGGTGGGTCACAATGCTGACCCACCAAATACTCTCAAAAAGGTAAAAATTATGCTCAATATCCACAAGATCAAGCAAGAGATTTGCGAAATCGGCGACCGCCTTTACAAGAAAGGATTTGCCGCCGCCAACGATGGCAACATCACCTATCGCGTCAGCGAGAAGGAAGTCGTTTGCACGCCCACGATGATCTCCAAGGGTTTTATGAAGCCGGACGATCTGTGCGTCGTCGACATGGAAGGCAATCAGCTCTCGGGCCGGCGGAAACGCACGAGCGAGGTCATGCTCCATCTGGCCATCATGAAGGAGCGGCCGGAAATCAAGTCGGTTGTCCATTGCCACCCGCCGCACGCCACGGCTTTTGGCGTCGCCCATGAGCCGGTTCCGCAATGCGTGTTGCCCGAGGTCGAGATATTCTTGGGCGATGTGCCGATCACCAAGTACGCCATCCCAGGCGGCCAGGAGTTCGCCGACACGATCCTGCCCTTCGTAAAAAAGTCGAATGTCATTATTCTGGCCAATCACGGCACGGTGAGCTTCGGTGAGACGGTCGAACGCGCCTACTGGTGGACGGAAGTTTTGGACGCCTACTGCCGTATTCTCATGCTTTCCAAGGGCCTGGGCCGCGTGAACTACTTCACGGAGCCGGAGGCAAAGGGTCTGTTGGATCTCAAAACCCAATGGGGCATGCAGGACCCGCGGACAGAAATCAAAAACTGCGACATCTGCGCCAACGACGTCTTCCGCGACAGTTGGAAGGCGACGGGCGTGGCGCAGACTGCGTTTGTCCCGCCAACTTTCAAGAACAACGGCTCCAACAACGGCAGTGCCGCGCCGGCTGCCGGTATCGCGGACCAAGATGCCCTGATCCGAGCCATTACCGACCGCGTGTTGGCGGAGTTAAGCAAGCGGAAGTGAGCCCATTCTCCAAAGTCTTCCTGAGAATCGCCTTCAAGAAGTGTTAGACTTTGCGCGGTTCCTGAGTATTCAGGATGACCGCGAAGACTGGCAGGAGTTCGGTAGGAGGCAATTGGCTCACGCCTTCGGCGAAGACGAGCCGGAGTATGGCTTGGCTGACATTCGACCGGAACTTGAATCATGCACCCTTTCTCCCTCGAAGGCGACAGCGGTGGCAACCTACACCTCGGCGCACAAGATCGTGCATACGCACGTCCGTCGCCGGGTCCGTCGGTGGTTACGGCGAAAGTTTGAATCGAATGGACAGGGATATGACCAGTATCCGGAGCGTGAGCTTGGATTGCTGAACATTCGCAAACTTCCTCGTCGCTACTCGTGGGCGAAACCATGAACCTTCCCGGAATTCACTTCTTCAATTCTAAGCGCATCGCCGATCCGTCAGGCGAGCGGAGTGCAACCGTGGCCGTAGCCGCTCACCACAGTCGTTGTTCACAGAAGCCCAGCAAGTCGAGAAGATGGTCGCCGCATTTCGGTAGGGAAAAGAATGTGATGATCTGCGTAGCGTTGGACAGTCCAGTTAACGCCATGCTTCCGGCGTAGTTCGGCAAAGGGAGTGGCAGAAACGATGTAAGCCGTGACTTCCTGAACCGGGCAACCGGGAGCTTGAAGCAAATCGTTAAGGTGCTTTCCGATTTCCATCGCAAGCTGGACCTTGTTATTGATGTCTGGTGCATCGTCCTGACGCATTCCGTGGGGCTCGATGAACACAAGCCGTTGCGTACCATCCGCTTTGCGATGCCAGAGGATAAAGTCCGGGTAAAACCCCTCCGACTCAAAAAAACCAACGCCCTTTCCCCTGCTCAAATTGCGCAACAAGTAGATACTCTCGCCGGCGTGGGCCGTTTCAGCATTTGCCAACCAGTAGTCGCGCAACATCTCGACAAACTCTTGTTCACTGGCCGTGAGCGAAAGCGGGGCGATCGTGAGTTGTTGTTTTTCCGCGGCATTCGGCGTTGCAGAATTGACTTCAGCATCCAACACCAGCGGTTGGTAAAGATGCTCCCCGAAATTCGCCACCGCCATGACCGCCTCTCGGCCAGTCCAGTTTTGCTTTGGACACTGGGCGATGAGCGCTTGCAAGTCGCGTATGAATTGGGGGGCAACGGACGCCAGTTTCTGCGGCACGCGCACCTTGTAGGTGAACTTGTAGTTCGGATGATCTTCGCGGAGTGCCGACAACGTCATGTTGTGCGTCTCCCACGTTTGCTGGGCACGGCGGTAAATCCGGTCGAACGCACCCTTCAGCAAATCAAAAACGGCATCTTCCCAGCGGCGGCGGGCCGTCCAGGAATCCGACCGGTGATATTCCGCGTCCGCCTGCACCATCATCTCGGGCGCTTGCGCCTTGAGCAAGGCACGGACATCCGCTGCGCTGAACCCCATGTTGTCGCAGCCCTGCTCGCGAGCATATCGGCACAACCGGACATAGAGCGTATTTTGGTTCACGAAAGGGAACCAAGGGCAGTCGGCTAGCGTCATTGCCGCGGTGCTTGCCTGAACTGCGGCGGTCCCCGTTTCGTCGCTTTGCAAATCCTCGAACCGTGTCTCGCGGCGGACCGTGATCGTGCGGCGCGACGGCACATTGCCGAGATAGGAAGCTTCGAGCCGAATCGCTTGCTCCCGCTTGAATCGTTCTTCGCCAGGCCAATTCGGCAGATGCAGCGTCGGCGGATTCGGCTGATCGATCGTCCGCCACAGTTCCAACTCGAACTCGATGAACCCTCCGCCATCCACGCCTTCGCGATCAATCGTCTCCCGAAACTTCTGCATGTACTTCGCGTCAATCGCGAATACGAACAGGCGTTCCAAAAGGGGAAGGCACACCGGATGGACATAGCCCGTGAGATGCTTCGACCGCTTGAGCAAACGATGCAACCCGAGCAACCGCACGCCCCGGCCGAAAAGCTGGATGATTTCCGAGCCTTCGCTCTTGCCGATGTTGATCAAGCCCATCGCACTCACGCGCCAACTCGACCAGCCTTCGATGAACTTCTTCGCGCCCAGGAGGAAATTGACGGGCGATCCCGGGTCATCAATTCGCGGAAACCAGGCGTCGGCCAGATGGTCTTCGGACTGCTCGATGCCGGTATCCGTGGGGATGGCGTTGGTCAAGTCGGGCGCCTTGCCGATGTAGACCAGTCCGAACGGCCGCTGGCCCTGGTCCTCGGACCCGCGCAAGGCGATTTCATTCTCGTTGCCCTTGATCCGATGCACCACCAGACCGCCGCCGCCCGGGGAATGCAACACATGGGCAGCAAACCATTCAAACATCCCGGCCCCGGTCGTGATCCCCGCCGACGCCCAATAGTCCCTTGCTTCCTTCAACGACAGGCCATGCCCGCTGCTGTCGATCGGCGTGGTGCTGCCAAGCAGTGCGTCGAGCGATTGCACCGTCCAACCGTTTTCGTTTCGCAGGAAACGGTGGAAGAAGTTAAGTGCGGAAAGGACGTCCGCACGCGTTATTTTGCCATCCTCGGTCAGTTTCCCGTTGCCTGAGGCAATCTCGCGGCCCACCATCAGCGCCAGCGGCGCGGCCAGGTTGTAGTTCCCCAGCGCGGTGCGGTTGTTTCGGTAGGCATGGCATTGCGCGGCGAACACGAACACCCCGGCGAGCAGCGACCATGTTCCAGTCTCCGCCTCGACTCCGGCGCTGTTGAGCACCGTGAAATCCTTGCCGAAACCGTCGTGCAGGAACCACTTGTAGGAATAGTCGAAACAGACCGCCGCGCCGTACTCATCGCGACGCGCACGCTGATCGTCGTCGTCGCCGGCGAAGGCCTGTTGGAAGGTGGCCGAGTACTCGAAGACAAAGCCTTCGTCGCCCGCCAGCGCTTCGCGGATTTGGCGCTGGACCCCCTCCTCGCTCTTGGATCGGTGCCCTTCATCCACGAAGACCAGATTCCGGCCGGAAAACGCGGCCGGCTCGATGCGCGTGCCCCGGTCCTTCTTTTCCGATACAAAGCGGCTGATGGGAATGATTTCAATCGTGTGTGGGTTGTCCGCGGAATCCCGCTGCCGCCCGGCATCGAACAATCGACACGGCAGGCCGGAGACTCGAAGCTCCCGCTGGTGTTGCTCGCTCAGGTCCGGGCCGGGAGTAATCAGCAGGATGTTTGAAATCGGCTGGCTGCCGTTGTAGTGGAGAAACTGAAGATAATTGATGTGCAAGAGCAGCGTCTTGCCCGACCCGGTCGCCATCATGAAGGCCAGTTTCCGCAGAGACGCCTCGCTGAATCGCGGGAAATCCCGCCAACCGGCGGACCTCGTCCTTCGCACGAAGTCGTTCAGTTCCTTGCAGAATTGTTTCGGCCCCCTGCTCAGGCGGTCGAGCACCCGCTCGGCATAGAGCAGCGCCAGCGTTTGGAAGTAGCGCAGCGTCAGCGGCTCGCCGCGGCGCACGTTGATCCGGTGGAGATGGGAGCGGATGTTGGCGTCATAGCGATTGATGTCGGTATCGCTGACCCGCTTGTCGGCGAGGTCCGTCAACGTCGAGGCGACATAGGAAAGGCCGTCCGTGCCGTAGCCTTCCTTGCTTTCCTTCAACGTCGACAACAGCACCCGCGTGGCCGCCTCGCCGCGCGGGTCATCCACTTCGGCTACATCGCGGTGAAAACCGAACTCGGCGTGGAGAAAACGCAGCAGGAACAGGCGTTGTTGCAGCGTCTCGCCCTGCACCCTATGCGTGGCACGAGTGGCGGCGGTGCGGCGGCGATTCGATCGGCGGGCGGCAGCCATGCTAGGAAACGCCTCCTCCGTGCATCCGGCTCTTGAATTCGGCATCCAGGCTATGGTGGCCTTCGATGGCGCTCGCGCCGTTCACGTAGATCCGCGTCGCCGCGGGGGCCAGCGTCTCGTGCTGCGCGCGCCACCAGTCCGCCTCCAGCTTCAATTGCGCCTCCGTCCACCCCCGGCACGTTCGCCAAAGCACGGCCACTTCGGTGCCGTCCTCGTGCAGCGTGCCCGTGTAGATGAGATAGGATACGCCCTCCCGCTCGGTGCGGAAGCGCCGTCGCGTATGCAGGCCGATGAGATAAGCAAAGGTCTCCGGCAAATCGGGCTTCACCGTCACGGTGCCCGTTTCCCGCCGTAACGTCAGCGTATAGTCAAAGGGCGAGTCGAGCTGCTCCACGGCCAGTCGCGTAGGGCAATCCTTGCTCTCCCAGTCCAGCGCGTAGCGCAACTCGTAGTCGCGGCGGAAGTCCAGCCCGAGCTTTTCGCCGGGGACCGCAGTGGTGTCGAATTCAATGTTGTCCAACGCGTCTTCGTAGCTTTCCAATCGCAGAACCTTCAGGCAGTGCGACACGCCGTTGTAGGGGTTGCTTGCATCCTTCGGAATTGCCAGGGGTTTTGGTATTCTGTCGTTCCAGTCTTCCGAGAAGACTACTTTTTGCAGACGCGGCTTGAGTACCGTGTCGAAATAGTCCGCCATTTCTATCAGGATGTACTTGCGGTTTCCCTCGTCCGACCTGTTCAAACCGATCACCGCGTGTGCGGTCGTCCCTGATCCTCCAAAAAAGTCCAAGACGCATTCGTCTGACGCGAGAGTAAGCCCCGTGACCCAAACGCAGTCTTGGACGGCAAACGGGGACTTCGCAAACGAGAATGCCGCGGACTCGCCAAAAAGGTTGGTTAGCGTAGAACTGCCATGTTCGCGCGCGGCATATACGTTCTTGTCCCACCAAGATCTTGGCAAAACGCCATCCGACGGTGTGTGTCGCCGGTGAATTTGGACTCCGCCATCTTTTGAGACCCGAACCTCAAGGTCACCGATTTGCATGGCCGCGGAAATGTGATTAAGACTCCAAACCCGGTCTCTCCCTTTTTCGTCTCGCGGCCAAATAACGACCTCGTCGGCAGCGGGCTGTTCAAGTAGATTCCAAGTCTGCTGTTCTTTGTTCCAGTTCATTCGTGGGATTCGTAGGTTCCTCTCGGCAACCTTAACGAAGATGGGATAAAACTGCTTGGGGCGTAGCGACCGGTGCGTCACGGCACCGCCGTCCTTCCGGAAGTTTCGCCAGTCGACGTGAGCGCCGTCTTCCTGGGTAAACCTTGCAAGTTGCTTTTCTGTTCGTGGGAATCTCGACAGCACCGCGTTCTCGTGTGCCCGATAGAAAAATGCGTACTCATGGCAAATTGAGAACCCCTTGACGGTCGATCTTCCGGAAGGATTGTTTCGGATCACAGCAACTCCAAGTTGGTTCTCCCGCCCAAAAACGCAATCGAGCAGATACGCAAGTTCGTTAACCTGATAGTCATCGATTGTAATGCAAATAACACCATCATCCGACATAAGGGCTCTTGCGCCCGCAAGACGGTTCTCAATCATCGAAACCCACGTCGAGCTTCGATAACCATTCTTATAGCAAATCGGTCCGGCATCGGTGTTGTAGGGTGGATCTGCGTAAACCGACTTCATCGCCCCATGGTACTTTGCTCGCAAGAAACCTAACGCATGATAATTATCCGAGTGGATAATGGTTCCATCTATCCGCTCGTCGATGTTCTCGATCCCCGCGAGAATCCGCTCAACCAAAAAGGGATCATAGGCCGAGCACTTATCGGCGTTCTTCAGTCCGGTGTCGAGCATGAGGCTGGGATAAGTTTCAAGCATTTGGCGCGTGTATGGCTTGGGAGTGACGAGGTCCACGGGCCATTTTGAAATCTTATAAAGATCCTCCCATTCCTCCCATTGGCGGTCGTTGGCGAGGATGGCGGCATAGACTTCCTCCTTAATGTTGGCCGGAATACGATCGAGCGTGAGACACCACGACGTTTCCAGGACGAATTTCTTCTTCTCGAAGAGCGACTTCTGGAAGTCCTCGAGCTGGCTGACGAAATCGATGATCTCGGCGCCGAGTCGCTTCACCGCGTCCAGCAGGCGGAAGGTCGGCTCCGCTCGCTGCTCCCCGGCGGCGAGCAGGTTGTCCAGATTGAGCACGACGCTCTTGAGGAAGTAATCGAGCTCGCCCGAGAGGAAGCGGCGCAAGTCTTTATGGATGAAGAAGTCCGACTCGTTCTTCACCGCCCAACGGTTCAGGTGATGCCGGAGAAGTGGCACCACATTCCCATCCTTGTCGCGCACCTCTCGTCTCGCGGCATCCCTCGTGGGGGCCATCATTGCCAAGGCAAGTTCTTGTACGCATGCAACCGTCGGGTGTTCGTTGAGCGTTTTGATGGTGCGGGCAATGACACTTTCCCGCAGCTTCGCCTCCAGCTTGCCGGTAAGCTGCGATTCCTCCTCCGGCGTCAATCCCCGGTAGTGAAAAGGCAGCATGAGCGTGGCCGTGACCTCCGACCATTGCACCTTGTCCGCCACCAGCAGATTGAACTTCTTCTTGGTGTCCTTGTTGTTGTTCGCCGGGAGGTCGGCGTCCGTGAGGCGGAACTCGATGGTGAAGCTGCGTCCGCCGGCATTCGCCTGCCAGCGGTAGTGCGTGAAACGCTCGCCGGTCTTGATGTAATACTGGTCCTTGTTGGCCCAGTGCAGAACGACTTCCTCGCCGTCCCAGGGAATCGCGTAGGTATCTCGCCCATCCGCCGCAAAGGAGCGACGACGCTTGGGGATGAAATCGCCGCTGTCGTAGTAGCGGGAAAAAAAGTCGTAGAGGTGGTTGTAGGTTTGGGCCTCCATCTCCTCGCCGCCGCGCGGGGCGCACTTGTCGGCGATGGCTTTCAGCTTTGAATATTCCCTTCCCTTGGCAATCCCCTTGAGCGCCTCGTTGACGATGGCGCCGTCTTCATCAATGCCGCCGGGGTCCATGTCCACCAGTTGGGATTTGAGAATGGCGAGGCGGTCGAGCAGGCCATCGTCGGCCGTCTTCTCGGCAATTTCCAGGATTTGCCGGGCACGTTTTGGCAATTCGTCATTCAGCCATTTCTCCATGCGCTCGCGGCGCAGGTTCATGATGCGGTATACGCCGAAATCGAGGTCGGCGTGCTCGAATTGGAACAGTTCGCGGAGGAGCGACTGGAATTTGCCGAGTGGCGTTTGCATTGTCAAAAAATCACTCTAGTGCGCGAAAATGGGAGGTTGTGCCAAGAGGTTCGGAAAGGGGCGACTACGAGGCCAGCGGACATGAAACGCGTTGAAAACTTTTTTTTCGGGGCCCTGCGGCTGCAAGTCTGACAACAGGTAAATTGAGTATATCGTAATTCGCATGGCTGTACGAGGCCCGGAACCGGATGCCGGCCGGAAGCGAGCCCTGTTGTCAACCAATAGAAATGTCTCCTGTTTCGCGCCAATAGAAACGTCCCATTACTATAGTGGCATATACGCAACCTAAAAGTGGCTCCCTCCACAAGGTGATCGCTCGCGAGCCGCAGCCAGCAATTCAGCAATTTCGGGGACACATATCTGCTGTCTTGGGAGCATGGCAAGATTTCAAAGCTTTCGATCCCCTATGCTCGACGCGATCGAAATCAGTTCACAGAACTGACCGTATTCGCGATGACGACCCAGTACTTAATATCGGCAATGCCATTCAGACTCACGGCGGGCCGTCCTGGAGAATGGCGTTTTGGATGGTGTAAAGCCCGCCCTGCCAGCCGTAGAATTTGAAACGTTGCGGTTCGTCGAGAAGTTTTTTTTGTGCAGGATCGGTGATGGTGACAGGGCCAAGACGGAAGCCGTCCACCGTCCCGGAAATCGTGTCGTTGTCGCGCTGCAGGGCCAGTTTGTAAGTTGTCCCAGCCGTCCACTTCGGATCGCCGTAGGGAGTGAGACCGATTGCCATGCCTTCCAACGGATACCAAACCAGGCGGGAGCCCAGCGGCGAGACCTCCACAGCAAAGCCTCCGCGGTAGAGCGGACGGGTGGAAGGTGACAAAAACAGATACGCCCACGCCTGCTCGCCCCTTCCTGTGATTTCGGCCCTGAGTCCGCATTTCTTCCCCAGCGCGTATTCGATCACGGGAGCGACTTCGGTGAAGCCGGGGATACGCGACACGCCAAAACGGAAACTGTTCCCCATCCGTTTTTCCCAGGGGACATGACAGGCGAGGATCGAGTTGCGCTTTTTACTCATGCTATACCAAGCCCGGCGCGACCAGGAAGGTCTTGCCATTGTACTGGTGGCGGATCTCGCCGCCGCCGTAGGTGTCGTCGGCGTTGATGTGGAGAAAGCCGGCTCCGAATCCGCCATAATATGGGGTGTCATCCACCACGCCGTAATCTCCCCTTCCCAGCACGCCCGACACCTGCGGCGTCTTGGCCGCGAAAGTGGCCGGGATGGAGGACAGCATCGTAACGGCAACAATGAGGCAGGCCGCATGGCGGCGTGTGGCGTGGTCTTTCATCGGGCTTCTCCTTTGATGGTTTCCGGTAGTATGGATTGGAACTGATACTCTTTCGTCTGATTTCCTGACTTTTACCGCCGGCCGTGCCGCTTCGCTGCGGAGATGGAGATGGGGTGACTAACGCAGGTTAGCCAAGCTGCCGTTGGTCATTTCGCTATTCTCCCGCTCTCTCTTTTCCAGATGATACCGAACCAATCCTCCGGGCCCGGATCGAGGAGCCGCCCTTGCGGGTAAACTTCTCGACCGCCCCCACATTCCCTTCGACGACCCAGTAGTTGACGTCGGCCAGACCGAGATTGTCGGGGTCATAGATATTAAATGCCGTGGCCTGCCATTCGTTGCGGATATCTGTCTGCCCCTTCCCGGCAATCTCCATATCCAGTTGTTCGATCGAAAAGCCGTGCTTGCCCGTCACCGAGATGGCGTGGGTGCAACGTTGCGCACCCACCCGGCCAAAGCGGGAGGCATGGTATGCGGACACAAATTCCAAGCCGTTGATGTTGGAGGCCAAATTGATGTTGTCCCCGTCAGTGTGCTCGTTGACAAGGATGCCGGTATGATATCCGGTCACGACCACGTTCCGCAGGATGGTTAATGCGGCGTTATTACACGCCGGAGTGATCAGGCCGCTGGTGCCGTGGGTCGGTTTGGAGGCCTGCACGTTGTACACGCCGGTGTTGACGAACACGTTTTCGATCTTGCATTGCAGGGCGTAGTGCAGGTCGATGCCTCCAATGCCCGGATCGTCATCGGTCCGGACATCCAAATTCTTGATGACCACATTGACCGCCGAGAATCCTCCGTAAAGGGACTTGGGCGAACTACTGGCCGAGATGACCGCGGGGCCTGATTTGGACAGGCTCTTAACGATCGTGCCGTTATTCTGCAACGGAAATGCCCCAATCGTCCCAAAAATTGGTGTTGGTTCTCCTTCACCCACGATTTCCACGGTAATCCAACTCGGTATAGGTTTCGAGACTGCGGGGATCAATATCCGCCCGCGATATACGCCGGCCGGTAGGTACATGCGTCCGCCTCCGGCCTCGATTACCGCCGTCAGGCATGACGAAAACGCTTCGGAGTTGTCCGTCTTGTCGTCGCCCACCGCTCCGTATTTAAGAACATTGAACACCCGCGCATTCACGGCGTCCGCGCGGTATTCGCAGCGCAGCTTGTTCAGTTCCCCCGCGGAAACGGTCGGGACGAAAGACGGCATCGCCATGGCGGCGACCAGGAAGGCCGTAAAGCGGCGGGTAACGTGGCTTATCATTTGGATTCTCCGTGGGCGGGTAGAAGCGGGTTGGCGGCGTTACCGATCAGAAACCTCTCTTTTCGACAACCGGAACGAATGCCATTCTACACTCCGCGCTTGCAATCGCCACAAAAGGGCTGGCAAAATCCTGCGATTCAAATTGTTTGCCAGTCAAGAAAAACCGCTGGTTTTCTGACTTTTTAACGGCGGCCGAGCCGCTTCGCTGCGGAGGAGGGTGTGACCGCCGCAGGTCGCGTTCCCAATCCTCGACGTCAGCGGCCTGGCCGACCACCGCCCGATGAGTCGGACGGACAACTTTACGCACAACATGGCCGAACTTACCGGATCTGCGGTCTTGATTGGCAAGAACGGTGTGAACCGGCTAGGTTAGGGGTGATCCCGGCCCGTCTAGCCGCTGCGAAAGCTGAATAGTTGCGTTCGCACATCGGACGATTCAAAGAAAGTGTTGTAGCTAACGGTCGGCACGTAAATTGACCGGCTTCTGAAGATACAACCGTCAGATTTAGTACAAACGATGCGTGTCCAAGAGAAAATTGGATGGAAAAGCCAACTTCCTCGGTTAACGCAAGCTATATGATACTTGGAAGGGTGTGTTGCCTCTGGGCAATACTAGCAAAATCTGCCGCTCTCTAGACCAAGACCAATGACTTGTACAGCGATAACAGATATGAACAAACATCCGCAACGTCAGGGCCTGTGCATGTGGCGGACTTGGGGGTTTATGTTTGCCGTGCTGACAGGCACACTGTCAACGATTATCGTCTTCATGGTCGCGCGTAATGTCGAATTGAACACGTTCAAGATGCAGTTCGACCAGGATGCTATTGTGCGGAGCCAACTCATCATTCAGCGGGTTACCGAGAATATCGGTGACGTTCGCAGCATCCGTAATTTTATTGATGCTTCGGGGGAACTAGAACGTGGGGAGTTCCAGGTATTTACGTCACCGATCTTAGCTGATCGGCCCGAACTACTCTTCGTCGAATGGGTACCGCGTATTGCTCGTAACCAACGAGCGACATGGGATGAAAAGCAACGAAGGACTGGGACGGGGAAAATTCAGATCAGCGATAAGTCTCGATGTGGAGAACTAGTTCCGGCTGGCGACCGAGAATATCACTACCCGATCACGTTTGTCGAATCTGCAAAGCAATGCGATCAGGTAGCCGGATTGGACATCGGGGTAGATCCCTATCGTCATGCTGCCATGAAGCGAGCATGCGATACGGGAGAAGCTACGATTACGGAACGCTTTCCGAAGCTACAGATGAACGATGGCCAATTCGACTTCCTCGTGGTAGTACCAGTGTATCAAAAGGAGAAACCTACTGTTACCGTCGGGCAACGTCGAGTAGCCCTGCAAGGATTCGTTATCGGAGGAGTTCTGGCGGAGAAACTTCTGCGGGTCGCCATGAACACCACACCACCGATCGGAGTTACAGGTGATCTACTGGACCTTTCCGCACCGGAAGGTCGTCACTTGATTCATCATTGGCTCTCGCGGAATCCTGGACAAGAAACGTGGCGAACTCGCTTGATTCTTAATCCCCCGCAATATGTCGTAGACTTCAAGTGTTGCGACCGGACATGGGGCGTGCGAATGACGGCCAACAATGCCTACCTTAATCGAGAGTATCCCTTTCGGCATTGGGTCGTCCTCCTAGCTGGCTTGTCACTTACCGTGCTCTTGAGCCTTTACGTCTACTCTCTCCTTTCGCAAAGGGCAAGAATGGAGTACCTGGTGGCCATGGCTACGCAAAACCTGGTCGCAGCCATCCACGAACTACAGGACGAGGTTTCCTGTCGCCAAAGTGTGGAAGAGAGATTGAAACAACAGGCTGTGGAGCTTCATCAGGCTACTACCGAGGCGATTGCTGCCACCCGCGCCAAGAGCGAGTTTCTGGCCAACATGAGCCACGAAATCCGCACGCCGATGACCGCAATCCTGGGCTACGCGGATATCCTGTTGGAGGAGAGCGTTGGGCGAGCTAGCTGTGAACACGTTAAGGTTATCAAGCGCAACGGCGAGCACCTTTTGGGTCTAATCAACGACATCCTCGATCTATCGAAGGTAGAAGCAGGGAAGATGCAGATTGAGCTAATTAGTTGTTCCCCCTTCGATCTGCTGGCTGAGGTTGCCTCGCTGATGCGAGTCCGCGCAACCGCCAAACACTTAAGGCTGGATGTGGAACAGGTCGGCCCCCTGCCCGAGACCATACTCACCGACCCGTTGCGACTTCGCCAAGTGCTGGTTAACCTGGTGGGCAACGCCATCAAGTTTACTGACCAAGGCGAGGTCCGCATCGCTGTCCGGCTGATTTGTGGTGCGGCCGTCTCGGCTGCATCTGTAGGGTGGGGAGAGCGCAGCGAGCCCCACCAAAAGCAGGCCGAAACCGAGTTGGTGGGGCTCGTTTCACTCTCCCCACCCTACGATTCTGCAAGGGCAGGCGAGACGCCTGCACCACAATTTGCTCTTCGCTTCGATGTGACCGATACGGGCATTGGCATGAACGAAGAGCAAATCGGAAAGCTCTTTCAAGCCTTCAGTCAGGTGGACAACTCATCCGCGCGAAAGTTCGGCGGCACGGGGTTGGGGCTTTGCATCAGTAAGCGGCTGATGGCGGCCATGGGCGGCAAGATCGAGGTCCATTCCACCCCAGGCAAGGGAAGCACTTTCAGTGTGACCATCGATCCAGGGCCGCTGGATGGTATTCGCATGATCCGGAACACGCAAGAAGCCCTGCTTGAACACCTGCCGACACCAACCGCAGCGCCCCCCGACAAGATCAAACTCTCCGGTCGGATTCTCTTGGCCGAAGACGGGCCGGACAACCAACGGCTGATAGCCTTTGTGCTGAGGAAGGCCGGTGCCGAGGTGACGTTGGCCGAGAACGGGCAGATTGCCCACGACGAAGCAAAGGTCGCACTCGCACGGGGTACCCCGTTCGATGTGATCCTGATGGACATGCAGATGCCCGTCATGGATGGTTACGAGGCCACGCGATCCTTGCGGAACGAGGGCTACACCGGCCCGATCATTGCCCTGACGGCCCACGCCATGGCTGAGGACCGCCAGAAGTGCATTGCCGCCGGTTGCGACGACTTTGGCACCAAGCCGATCGACCGGCAGGTGCTGCTGACCACGGTCGCTCACTGGATGAAACCCGGTCAAACGAGTGATGCCCCCCTCCCTGCT
>Ga0194057_10000604_pt1 | contig 18600 bp, 14 predicted proteins | sample SepL4415m_MetaG_FD_155474 | JGI IMG/M metagenome (GOLD analysis project Ga0194057, IMG submission 155474) | Anoxic zone freshwater microbial communities from boreal shield lake in IISD Experimental Lakes Area, Ontario, Canada - Sep2016-L442-15m | ecosystem: Environmental > Aquatic > Freshwater... | reverse complement strand
TTGTGTACAAATCCGCTGTCATTACTGTCAGACCAAGATCGAGGTATGTAACGCCCATCATGAGCACTGACCCTATGTAGTCCGGGTCCAATTCCACAGATACGGCGTAGTTGAGAAAGGGACTTTTTCTGGAAGTCTGTCGGATAAAATCGCCGGTGAAAACCGCGTAGGCAAATAGAGGTGATAGCTCACGAGCTATTGACCAATCGATAATGCCGCGAAATACGTACCCACTGCACATATAGGCACTCCCGCGATTCATATAGGCTTCGTAAGATCTTGGATTTCTGAGGATAACACGAGTCCATGCCTCAACCGCACGGTCCAGTTTTCCGGCCTTGGCATCTCGTATCCCGTCCACGAAAGAATCCGCTGAGCAATTGACTGATTCAAAGGAAATAATGGCGAGAACGACGAGAATTGATAAGATCACTTTGATCGATTGCGTCAAGAAATAGATGTCCCTGGATGACCCATGCATCGCCTCTGTCGTCAAATCTTGTTTAATCACAATCGTGTTAAGATGAGTATGATTCATAAGATCTTGAGACTGTCTTGAGAGCATCGACCAACCTAAAGTTTGTTTCGTGATCCGGCAACCTGTGCGAATATACCACGCTCATTATGCACTGGTGCAAGGGTGAATGCAAACTCCTTAAAAAATCATGGGGGCTCGAACAAAAGCCGCTGCTAAAATTCACGAAAATTGCATGGTTTGTTTGGCTCTGAAGCCATAGGGGTGTTTGTGCGTGAATGGCGCCACAATAGATACCGCGGGCACCGATAAGGCATTGACTTCTTACATCCTGGTGTGTTATGATTAATAACCCTGAAAAAACAGGGCTGATGCAAGGTGGAGAGCCCGGCAATAAACCTGGATTCAGATTTGATAGCCGGGCTTTCGTTTGTACATTTTTCAGCCGGGAGGATGATGAACATGCCGACATCCGCAAAGATTGCCGAGTCCATTCAACGGTCATCCTGGATCAGGAAGATGTTCGAAGAGGGGGCACGCTTAAAAAAGGAGCACGGCGCCCAAAACGTCTTCGATTTCAGTTTGGGGAATCCCAACCTCGATCCAAGGGAAGACTTCAGAAACGCCATTGTAAGAGCCGCATCAGACCATACCCCGGGGATCCACGGGTACATGCCCAACGCCGGGCTTCCAGAAGTGAGAGTGGCCGTAGCCAAGAAGATTCGGGAAGACGAAGGAGTCGATATTGCTGAGAACATGATCGTGATGACCTGTGGCGCCGGAGGAGCCCTGAACGTTGTCCTCAAGACCATTCTGAATCCGGGCGATGAGGTGATCGTTCCCAAACCCTTCTTCGTAGAATATGTCTTTTACGTGGATAACCACGGCGGCAAGTCGGTAATGGTTCCGACTTGCGATGATTTCTCTTTAGATATCAATGCCATAGAAGCAGCCTTCACCCCTAAGACGGCAGCAGTGCTTATCAATTCACCCAACAACCCAACAGGGAAGGTCTATTCGGGGGTGGAAATCGCGGAACTAACAAAGGTTCTCGAACGGAAAAGCACTGAGATCGGGCGCCCGGTGGTACTCATATCCGACGAGCCATACCGAGGCATCACCTACGACGGGGTAGTCGTTCCGAGCATCTTGAAGGCATATTCCAACAGTATAACGGTAACATCGTTTTCCAAAGACCTCTCAATACCTGGGGAGCGCCTCGGTTACATTGCCATGAGTCCTCGTATTGAGAACCCGACACTTACCATGGACGGACTGGTCCTGGCTAACCGCATTTTGGGCTTTGTAAACGCTCCGGCCCTTATGCAGCGGGCAGTAAAAGACTCTCTGAGGAATCTGGTGGATGTCTCGGTGTACAAAAGGCGCAGAGACAGGCTTTATGAAGCCATTAAAGATTTCGGGTACGATTGCGTAAAGCCGCAAGGAGCATTTTATCTGTTTCCCAAGTCACCGATAGAGGATGATATTGGATTTACCGCTCTACTTCAGAAAAAGCTTATTCTTACAGTGCCTGGGACAGGTTTCGGCGGACCCGGCTATTTCCGAATTGCATATTGTGTTTCGGATGAAACAATCGAAGGCTCACTAAAAGGTTTTCAAGAGGCCTTCGTTGAGGCGCGGGCTTGAATCCGGGCTATTTCTTTCGAACATCATCTCCGTGATGAGGACTGCGTGCTCGACGGTAAATCCCTCGAATTGCTGCTTCGCCTTAGCTGAATTTCAAGCTCGTGGACCTTTGACCCGACTTCCAGAAGATAGGTCTTTTGCGAAGTCACCACCTCTTCCAGGTCCTTTATCCTTCTTGATATCTCCTGGAGATCTCTTGTGGAATCTGCAGCCGCCGGCTGTGCTTTCAAAGCGCCGAGCGTTTTTCGATCACTCTCTATTCCTGACTGAAGACTCGCAAGTCCCTCCTCCAGAGGCAGCAAACGATCTTTGAGTTCCGCTACAGCCGCATCCTTAACCTTCGGGAGGGTCTTCTTGACGGCGTTGACCAGTTTGGCGTTATTGTCCAGTACATCTTTTCGTATTTCGGTTACGCTCTTGGTGAGATCTTCCAGATTCTTCGTAAAGTTTCCCGAAGACTTCTTGTTGGCGGTGAACTCCTTTTGCATTTTGGCCAGTTCCCTGCTGTCCGCTTCAAAGCGTTTTTTTATGTCACCGAGGGAATTTTCAAGACCCTTGATCTTGTTGGCTACACTGTCTCGCTCCTTTTGAGCGTCCTGGGCCCAATCACGGAATTCTTCAAGCTTGTTGTTGACCGGGTCGACCTTAGCCTTAATTGCTTGAGTGATTTTCTCCTGCTGGTCCTCGATTCTTTGAATATCCGCGCTGAAATCCTTTGGCGGAGAAAATTTTCCTGAAAAATCTTTAAGATCCTTGTCTTGTTTCTGAAGCTTTTTCTCAATGTCTGCCATTTTCTGCTTGAGTTCGGTTGTGTCGTCCGTACACCCGGCAAACAGAAATCCGCCTACAGTAACCAACAGTATGAAGAGGGCAGCTTGGTACCTCATAAGGAACCTCCGGGACCCATATTATTGAAATATATGATATCAAATCTTAAATTAAACGCAAGGATAAAGGATGAATTTCATGTTAAGCATGAGGTGAATTCCGCCTCTAGCGCTTGTTCCAGACCCCTAAGCTCGGTTGACACCTCAGGCCCCCTGTGTTAGAGAAATCCCGATTTGGGCCGAGTTGCCTCACCTATTATTGTTGAGCATCGGGAAAATTTTATCTGGTTGCCATGATGCCGACATCATAAGGCGCGTAAGATTTTGCAGTTACTGTGAACCTTATTTTGCGCGTTTTGTCTCTAGAACGATGGGGAAGGACCACTTAATGATAGGCAAAAGTTTTATTGTCACAAATTTGAGATCCGTCCGGCTCTCCATTTTCCGGTTATACTAAGTTTAGAGGAACCAGTATGTTATCAGGAATTGCCAGAAAGTTGTTCGGTAGCAAAAACGACCGAGACCTGAAAAGGCTCGATCCCATCATAAGCTCTATCAATGAACTTGAGCCTTCCATGAAGTCGCTTTCGGACGAAGCCATGAGGGCAAAGGCTAATGAGTTCAGGGACAGGTTTTCAAGAGGTGAGACGCTGGACGATCTCCTTCCTGAGTCATATGCCTTGGTCCGGGAGGCGTCGATCAGAACTTTGGGGATGAGACATTTCGACGTCCAGCTCATAGGGGGGATCGTACTTCATCAGGGCAAGATTGCGGAGATGAAAACTGGAGAAGGCAAGACACTTGCTTCAACTCTGCCGGTTTACCTGAACGCTTTGCCTGAAAAAGGCGTTCATGTGGTAACGGTAAACGACTACTTGGCTCGAAGAGATGCAGAATGGATGGGGGCAATTTATAAGTTTCTGGGATTGTCGGTGGGAGTGATTGTTCACGATCTTGATGATGAAGAGAGACGGGGAGCCTATAACTCGGACGTGACCTACGGTACAAATAATGAGTTCGGGTTCGATTACCTCAGGGACAACATGAAGTTTTCTCTCGCTGACTATGTCCAAAGAGAACTCTATTATGCAATCGTTGACGAGGTTGACAGTATCTTGATCGATGAAGCAAGAACCCCGTTGATCATTTCAGGGCCGACGCATGAAAATACAGACAAGTACTTCAAGATAAACAGAGTTATCCCCAGTATCCATAAAGATGTGCATTATACGATAGACGAGAAAGCCCGGAGCGTCGTTCTGACTGAGGAAGGTATTGCGAAGGTCGAAAACGCTCTAGGCGTCTCCAACCTTTACGATCCCTCGCAAATGGAAACGCTTCATCATGTAAATCAGGCCCTCAAGGCTCATACCCTTTTCAAAAAAGATGTGGACTATATCGTCAATGACGGCCAAGTTATTATAGTGGATGAGTTCACAGGGAGACTGATGCCGGGACGGCGATACTCAGATGGACTGCACCAAGCCCTTGAAGCTAAAGAGGCAGTCCATATAGAAAACGAAAATCAAACCTTAGCCACCATAACTTTCCAGAACTTCTTCCGCATGTATGACAAGCTTGCAGGAATGACCGGAACGGCAGACACGGAAGCTGCCGAGTTCAAAAAGATTTACAACCTTGAAGTAGTCATCATCCCGACGAACCTCCCCATGATTAGAGAAGAGCGCTCTGACCTAATTTACAAGACGGAGCAGGAAAAATTCGACGCCGCGGTCGAGGAAATAAGAGACCTATACCACAGGGGCCAGCCTGTTCTCGTAGGCACCATCTCCATTGAAAAATCCGAATATCTAGCACTGAGGCTAAAAAAACTTGGGATTCCTCACAATGTTCTCAACGCAAAGAATCATGGGTTGGAAGCTGAAATTGTGGCGCAGGCCGGTCGCTTCAAAGGAGTAACCATATCAACTAATATGGCCGGTCGGGGAACTGACATCATCCTTGGGGGAAACCCCACTTTTCTTGCCCGCTCTAAGGCAAAAAAAGGCGAGGGCTCGGATGAATTCGAGCAGATTCTTCAAAAGTCCAGGGCACAATGCGAGGACGAAAAGAGCAAAGTAATCAAAGCCGGCGGGCTCCACATACTCGGTACCGAACGCCATGAATCCCGCAGGATTGACAACCAACTTCGAGGCCGCTCAGGTAGACAAGGGGATCCTGGTTCCAGCCGATTCTACCTCAGCCTGGAAGACGACTTGATGAGGATATTCGGCGGAGATCGAGTAAAGATGATTATGGAACGAGTGGGGATGGAAGACGGCGAGCCCATCGAGCACAAGTACACTACAAGAGCAATTGAAAATGCCCAAAAAAAAGTGGAAGGGCACAATTTCGATATTCGTAAGCATCTTATCGAATTCGACGACGTAATGAACAAACAGCGTGAAGTCGTCTATTCGCAGAGACGCTTTATCTTGGGCGGCCAAGACCTTAAAGCAACAATCCAGGACATGATGGAAGACCTGGTGGAGGAACTTGTGGACCGTTTTACCGACGAGCGTTCCCACTACGAAGACTGGGATTTCGCCGGTCTCGCGGAGGCCCTTTGGGGACAATTCGGTATCAGGTTGGATTTTGACTCGCTTCCTTCCACAGACAGGAACCTCAGTGGGATTACCGATTATCTGGTCGAGCAAACGCGTGCAGGGTATGATCGCAAGGAGCACGAGGTAGGCCCGCAGATCATGAGAGAACTGGAGAAGTTCATAATGCTCCAGGCCGTGGACAATCAGTGGAAAGACCACCTCCTGAGCATGGATCATCTGAAGGACGGCATCGGCCTGCGAGGTTACGGTCAGCGGGATCCGCTGAAGGAATACCAGAAGGAAGGGTACGAGCAGTTCCTTGATATGAGTGCCCGTATCAAGGAAGAAACAGTGAGAAACCTTTTTCTCGTCAAAATTGCAAAAGAGGAGGACCTTGAAAGACTAGCCCCAAGACATGAACAGGAAATAGTACTGTCCCACGGCTCTGATGGTGCGGATTCCGGAAAGAAGACAGTACGGCGTCAAGCAGAAAAAATCGGTCGAAACTCACCTTGCCCCTGCGGTTCCGGGAAGAAATACAAGAAATGTTGCGGAAAGGCAGCTTGAGTGTTTCGACACCATTCCGTACGGAAACTCTCCCAATCAATGTTACCAGACATTTACATCTTAAGGTTTTTAAATTACAATTAAGTAGTTGCGTTCATGCAGATGGTATACCTACCCCGGCATGGAGGAAAGCACAATTATATCATATCAAAGAGACCGATTTGTAGATACGGATGAACTGACTTTTCTGTTCTTGGACGATGTCAGTGGCACAATAAGAGGTTACAGGATTTTCACTGCTTGCAGAACAGTGAGAGGAAAGATCTTTCGATTGGAGGATCACCTGGACCGACTCTACTATTCCGCTTCAAGCCTTTACATGGTTCCTCCGCTCCAGAGGGACCAACTTCGAGACCTTATCAATGACATTGTTGAAAGAAATTTGAAGATCGACAACAGTATCGATTTTGTAATTGATGTAATTTTTAGTGGAGGCCTTTCGGGCAGCACAATGAAACAGTCCGCCGCTGGAGCGCACTTATATGTAGCTGTCCAACAATTGGAACCTCCTCCTGCAGAACTTTACGCAAATGGCGCTGCCCTGGCCACATTCCCTCATCAGAGATTGTGCCCGGATGTTAAATTGATGAACTACATAGGTGCAATTCTCGCGCACCAGACAGTGGTCCCGATGCACAACGCCTACGAGGTCCTCTTTGTCTGCCCGTCGGACCAGCGTACTATTTTAGAGGGTTCAACCTTCACCATTTTCTTTATCGATTCTGATGGAAATTTACTCACCCCTCCTCTGGATGGAAAAATTCTCGACAGCGTCACACGTAGAGTAATTTTGGAAATCCTTGCGCCCAGGAAAGAGCTTAGAGTTCTGGAGACGCCGGTCACTCTGGATATGATCTCGTCATTCCCGGAAGCTTTTCTTGTTTCTACCACAAGAAACGTCCTGCCGGTAACACGCATAGACGACAAGGTCATAGGCAATGGGAAGCCGGGGCCGTTCACGAGAACCGTAATGAACCTTTTTGAGGATTACCTTCGTTCCTATTGACCGCTGTCGCGACTTTTTCAGTGGATTTGCGCACATAGAATTGTTCCTGATAATGAACTTTGCCTGGGATGAACTCCATCATAAGTTTAGGAATTCTTCTTTTTAAATTAGCTATATGACTCTATTAAGACTGCTGTTGACCAGATCCACTATTTCCCTTGACAGAATGCTTCCTTCCACAATATGCTTAGAAAACGGATGCCGCTTTTAAACCTTCGTTTCAAACCACCGTTATATCTTCACGAGTCATGGGAAGCGTTATACCCTCCCAGACATCATTAGGAGGTACATTCATGAGTATTCCCGACAAGATTCAAACCTGGCAAATGGTTAAGGGGCCGACTTACGACAAGGAGGCTGGAAAAGTAACAGCACCCGGCGAGTTACAGAAAACTGAAATTCCCGTACCCGAATTGGGGGCGGGCGAGGTGCTCGTCGAGATAGCTGGTTGCGGCGTATGCCACACAGACATGTCTTACTTTTACGATGGGGTTCCGACCGTGACCAAACCCCCTCTGACTTTAGGTCATGAAATATCCGGAACAGTTGTTGCTTCCGGGCCTGGTGCGGAGTCGTGGATCGGAAAAAAGGTCATCGTTCCTGCGGTAATGCCTTGTAACACTTGTGGCATTTGTGATGAAGGACGAAACAATCGCTGCCTGGCTCAAAAGATGCCAGGAAATTCCCTTGGTATTTACGGAGGTTTCTCCAGTCACATTCCCGTACCTGCACAAGATCTGTGCGTGATCGAAGACCTTCAAGGCCGCCCGCTTTCAAATTACGCCGTCATCGCCGACGCTGCGACGACTCCCTATCAGGCAGCAATTCGCGCGGAACTGAAAGAGGGAGACCCGGTTCTCATAACCGGCATAACCGGGGGAGTAGGGGTCTATATGGCCCAGGTAGCCAAAGCCTTTGGAGCTAAGCCCATTGTTGGGATGGCTCGTAACGAAGAGAAACTTAAAAGGGCTCTCACCATGGGCGCCGATTATGTCATCAACACGAAAGACAAGGATTTCAAGGCGATCCAGGAGGAATTCAGAGCCATAGCCAAGCAAGCCGGGGCTAAGCACAATGTGGGATGGAAGATTTTTGAATGCACCGGTGTGGGGGCAGCCCAGGACATCGCCCTCGGGCTTCTCGGCTTCATAGGCAAGCTGGTAGTCGTAGGGTTCGGCATGCAGAAGAATTCTTACAGTATGTCACGTCTCATGGCCTTCGATGCCGACATTATTGGATCGTGGGGATGCTTGCCCTGTTACTACCCAAAGGTTCTGGAGATGGTTCAATCGGGCAAGATTGACATTGATCCGTTATTGGAGACGCGCCCGATGTCCCAAATTCAGCAGGCATTCAAAGAAGCCCACAGCGGCGGTTTGACTAAGCGAATCGTACTTACACCAGATTTCTAACTATACTGGAAAAAACTAATGAGCCTCCAACCGAATTTTTTCCGGAGGCTCATTATTTTGGACACCTTGGTAATTGGTGTATGTGCAGAGTCACCTGGGACGCTTGGCGACTGCAATGCGGTAAATGTCATAGACATCATAGAGTACGATGTCCTCAAACCCTGCCCTCGTAAGATTATCTTTAATCTCGTCGCGAGTCTCGTACACGTCGCAAACTTCACCACGGGAACCGAACAGCCCGACAGTCCCCCCCGGGCTTAAGAAATTGTACATACAGGAATAAATCGAGGGCCTCAGACCCGGCTTGACGTGTGGAATCATGAAGGAGCTGATAACCTTGTCGAAAGAGTTATCCGGTCGATAATCTTCCACCGAAGTTGCGATCAGTCGACAATTCCCGATACACTTCTTATTAACCTTTTCCTCGGCCAGTTCGATCATATCAGGAGACAGGTCAATACCAACCACTTCCTTGCACCTCGCCGCAGCCAGCAACGTCGCGGATCCAGTACCACAGCCTACGTCAAGGACCATGTCGGTCTCTTCAACGGCCAAATCCACAAGTCGTCTAAGCCCCTTTCTATAGCCTGGGTCCATGGACCATTGCAGGTCGTAGCTCTTGCGCCTGTACTTATAGTAAAGTTGGATCGCTCTTTCCGAAGGCATAAGCTTCACCACGGTGGTCCCTTGAATAAAAGCCGTCCTAAGGGCCTTCACCACCGGGCGGATCAACTTGCGGAACGGAGCATTGTCCTCACTCACCAACGTATCGTTCATCCCTTAACCCCCTAGCAGATAGTAGCGTCTGTCTAAAGACTTGTAAAAATATTATAACCTGAAGCAATTAGCAAGATAAAAACCGGTATCAAATGGCTCCCTTCGACCGAAACTGAAGGCAGCTTTACCGAATGGATAATGTTTCTGGTATGTTCTGCCCCGTGTGCTACCAACAGGCTTATAGCAGACACCCCGGTAATTATGAGGTGTCTTACCACACCTGCTTCGTCCGGGGAGAACTTTTTCAGAACGAACTCTTCAGGAGAAACACCCTCCGGTGGCCTCCCTATGCCGAGTCGTACCCGGATAAAATCACGGAATCTTAAACAATCTGCAATTGAACGGATTCCCTTGTGTCCTCCATCACCGCCTCCGACTTTTATCCGTACAGTTCCGCGGGCCAGATCCAGGTCGTCGTGGACCACAATCATCTCCGCAGGATCTGCATTGAGCCTCCTTATGAGCGGCCACACGGCCTTGCCGCTCAAATTCATGTAAGTCTGAGGTTTTGCCAGAATGGTGTCTCTACTGTCTATAGGTGCCTTGCAAACAAGGGTTTTTTCACGGTTTACCGTCCAGGATAGCCGCTGCGAATCGGCAATATTATCAACCACCATGAACCCCAGGTTATGACGGTGTCCTGAATAAGCATTCCCCGGGTTTCCCAGTCCTACTATCAATATCTGCTTTACCAAGGGGCCGAGCCTAGCCTTCCCTTTTTTTTCTTCTTCTGTTACAGCTTCGTGTATGCGCGCAAGCGGAACAGTCTGTCAAGTCGCTGATAGACTGAGAAAACTAGGGACCGTGATGCTAAAGGACCTGTTTGATGGAAAGGTGGCTGAAGCTTTAGAACAACTTCCGCAGGAGTTTCGCGACAAAATGCAGAACGTGGAGGTCCTGGTGAAGGATTTTGCAGATCCTGAAACCATTCGCTCAGTCGGAGTCGAATCTAAATGGGACTTGCTTGGCCTATACGTAGGGATCCCTCTAACGGAGCAGAGCTTCTTCATGGTCGGTCTTCTTCCTGAAAGGATATTCCTCTATCGACGCCCCATTATGCGTGCTGCCGGAGGCACACACAATCTTTCAATTGCCATTAAAGAAGTACTTGTTCACGAACTGGGACATCATTTTGGTTTTGACGACGGCCAATTAGAAGCAATGACGGAAATAGACGATTGAAAAAGTTCCTGACCATAGACCAAGAGGATAAGAAGAGGCGAAGGGAGCTGCTTATAGCCTCCGCCGCGGCTTTGCTGATAGGGATAATTTTCCTCGCAGAGTCTCAGATAGCTCGATCCGCCGAAGACATCCCCTTTGCCGGCCACCTGTTACTTTTTGCGCTCTTGACTGTCGTGACCCTCCTTTTGATCCTTATGATTTTCTTTCTTATTCGCAATCTCTTCAAACTTGTCTTCGAGCGTCGGCGCAAGCTTCTCGGCTCCAATCTCAAAACTCGCTTGACACTTGCCTTTGTTGCTCTGACCTTGATTCCTACCGTGGTATTGTTCATTGCAAGTGCCGGAGTGCTCCACACCACAATTGAGAGTTGGTTTAAAACCCAGGTCGAAGAATCTTTACAGTCTTCCCTGGTTGTCGCCCAAGCCTATTATCTGAATGCGTCCGAGAAAACCCTTGCTAGCGGAGCCCGGTTAGCTGCTTTGATCGATTCTCGATCGCTATTGAATCCGTCGAAGCGCGATGCCCTCAAAGTGACCATGGAAGCTGCTAGAGCCTCGGAAGGGCTCAACTCCATCCAGATCTATTTCCGTGACGGCTCGACTCCTTTTCTTAACAAAGATCCGGTGATGGACGAAGTCACCATTCCCCCTCCCCTTCCCAGTTTTCTCAAGATTGCCTTTCAAGGGGAAAAAACATCACAGATAATACCACTAGATGGGGGGAGCGACCTCATTCGTGGTATTGCCCCTCTGAAGAGTCCGGACAGCGACTCATTTGATGCCGCGCTGGTGACTGATTATTTCATACCAACGTCCCTTGCCGGCAGATTGTTAGCTATATCAAACGCATTTGGCGACTACCAGGAGGCGAAAAGGATGAGGGGTCCTGTAAAGACCATTTACATCCTGATCCTCTTGATTGTAGCTCTACTGGTTATTTTTATAGGGTTCTGGTTCGGAGTCACCATGGCCAGGGATATAACAGATCCCATACTAGGTCTCGCCGAAGGAACTGAAAAAATAGCAAGTGGGGATCTGGATGTGTACATCGAGCCGGCTGGAGATGACGAACTCAGTGTTCTCATCCGATCCTTCAATAAGATGGCAGAAGACCTTAGGAAAGGGCGAGACGAATTGGTCAGGGTGAACTTGGACCTGGAGAGTCGCCGCAAGTACATGGAAACTGTCCTGCGGAATATTGCTGCCGGTGTATTGGCTCTCGATCCCGACCGAAGGATAACGACAATCAACAACTCAGCAAGGGCTCTCCTCGGGATTAGGGAACCGAATCTACTGGGAAGACCGTTTCCGGAGGTTCTTCCAGAAGTTTCCTCGACGGCGGTCCAGGGTACCCTGGACGAACTCTTCAACTCAAATAAAGAGTTTCTAGAGCGTCAAGTAACCCTGTCATTTCAAGAAAAGGTTCTGACGGTTCTCTGTTTCGCCGGCAGATTGAGAGATGAGGAAAGTCATGATCTTGGCATTGTACTGGTTTACGAAGATATAACATACTTGTTGAAGGCTCAGAGAATGGCAGCATGGAGAGAAGTCGCCAGAAGGATCGCACACGAAATAAAGAATCCCCTGACTCCCATCCAACTCAATGCTCAGCGGCTTCGACGAAAATATTTGGTTGCGCTTGGGGGGGATGCAGAAGTCTTGGACCGGTGTACGAACACCATAATTGATCAAGTAGAACAACTCAAAAATATGGTAAACGAATTTTCCAAGTTTGCCAGAATGCCTGCGGCAAATCCAGTCCCTGATAATTTGAACACACTGGTTCGTGAAGTCATGGAACTCTATCTCCAGGGGAATGACGCAATAGACTTCTCCTTTGATCAAGACCCGTCGGTTCCTGTTTTCGACCTTGACAAAGAACAAATAAAGAGGGCTGTGGTCAACCTTCTCGACAATGCGGTCACAGCCGCAGGTATTGGAGGTAGGGTTAAAGTCCGGACCTGCTACGATACAGACCTTTCCATCGCTTCCATTGAGGTCGTTGATAACGGACCCGGAATTGATCCGCGTCACAGGGACCGGCTTTTTGAACCTTACTTCTCCAGGAAGCCGGGGGGGACTGGTCTGGGGTTAACCATCGTGAGCACCATCGTATCCGATCATAACGGCTTCATAAGAGTTAAAGACAATCCTGGCGGCGGCGCGGTTTTTGTCATCGAGCTTCCTGTGAGGAAAAGTTGAGTGCTGCTCTTGAAAACAGCTTTATTATTGATAGAGCTGCAAGAATCGTCCGTTCAGGCGGCGTTGTCATTGTCCGCACTGAAACTTTTTATGCCCTGGCCGCGGATCCTTTTCAAATAGAGGGTGTGAAGAGGATTTTCCAAATCAAACGCAGGTCGGAAGAAAAGCCTCTACCTCTTATTGCAGCACATAAAGCCTCTGTAGAGAAGATTGCTCCAGTAATACCGGCCATCTCACGTAAGATCATGGACCACTTTTGGCCGGGAAGCCTCACTATCCTTATGGAAGTGGTTTTACCGTTTTCTAAACTCCTGACCGGGCCCACTGGAAAAATCGGGGTGAGAGTACCACCCGACAGCCCTGCCAAGGTTCTCGCTGAGCAAGTAGGCGGCTGGATCACCGCAACCAGTGCTAACCTGTCAGGAGATCCGAGTCCTGACAGGATAAGTTGCATCAATAGAGAAGTTCTGGAAGCAGTGGATATTGTGATGGACATGGGGACAACGCCTGGCGGAAAACCATCCACGGTTGTGGAGCCACTTGAAGATGGATTGCGCATCGTCAGGGAAGGAGGGATATCCAGGACAACAATTATCGAAGTAATCGGTCCCGCCTCTTTGATCAAATCGTCTTGACACTCCAGAGTGCAAATATTAGTATGCTGATGTGACTTGGGGGATCGTCTAGCGGCAGGACGACGGGTTCTGGCCCCGTTAACCGAGGTTCGAATCCTCGTCCCCCAGCCATTAACTAGCTGAAATCATTGACTACAATACCCCAAAAATCCGTATGCAAATACCTTAACTAATTGACATCTCACAACATTATCCCTTTATCGTAACTCCTCAAAAATCCCGGCTCCTACAGACAATTGGTCAAGAACTCCGTCGCCTCCGCCCGATTTGACCCACCTCCTCGCCGAGGGAACCAGCGGGACTCAATCCTTAAATATTGTCGGAATCTCCCCTGAGTTATTGAGAAGTTACACTAGTGGTTACGCATATCTCACAAGGGGCCTTTGGCTTCCAATTTGAGCCTCGATCCAGTCAATACAGATATCAGCACCGTTGGGCCACTCTACCCCACCGAACTTGTGGTCTATCTCGACCTGGCGAAAGAAGGATTCATCCCTCAGGGGGTGGAAGATTAGACTCTTCATTAGCGGCTTTACATCTACAGTCACTCTTTCGCCGTCATCAAAAACGATCTCCAGTCGATAATCTTCTTTCGGTATAGCTTCTACGATTTCTCTCATGGTCTGTTGTTCCTACAATCCGGGTTGATTTACGGTGAATTGACTGTTTTGTCCCACTGTTCCATTAGGTATTCTTCGTTATCTCGAATCCATGTCTTTAATTTCTTCATTTGCTGCCGTGGGAGTCAACCGCTCTCAATGCCCAAGGTCTGGATGAAGATTTTGACCTTGTCGCCCTGATGCCAAGCGTGAACGGATTGCCGTGTTCGGAACTTTTGATACTGACCTCTATGCCGTCGATCTCGCCTACCTTCGGACTCATATCTCCTCTGTAATAAGACAGGCTTCAATGTCATCCGGTTCAAGCCATCTCAGTACCTAGCAAGAAGATACCCGATTTATTTTGTAATGCAAAATATTTGTTCTGACTCTAGGTTGACTGAGTTTCTGGATATGTTCGAGAACAACTCCTCGCCTGGATTCCAATACAGTCAATTCTTCTTCTGCTCGGGTAAGCAATCGAAGATGAGTCTTAAGCTTGATGTCGATGGTCGTCGGAATCAGTCTCTTGTGCCGAGGTATACGTCCAACCCCGCAGAGGAAGCGGTGGAATAGACGTTTTCCAAAGACTCGACGAAATGCTCCCGGCCGCGCCACAAGGGAAAGCTCCCGAGCCGTTTCACCAAAGCTCCGGGGAGCCTCGGGATGGATACTTCCTTCTCTTCTACCTGGCCTGGTACATGAGATCGCCAGAAAAGGTCCGGATCTTCGGGGAGCGGTTCCGGGACCGGAACAGATGCCGGTTCAAGTTTTCCAATGCTTATGGCGGCCTTTCCCCCCTTCTTCCTTCGGTCGCCGTTCACATGACCGAGTCCCTTCACTAATTCGTCTCGATCCATACCCCTCAATTTGAATATCAGGAACGGATCCCGATCGAATTCCTCGCCAAGGAGATAGTAGACCGCGGCGATGTGCTTGCAGGGATTGGACCAGTCGGGACAGGAACAAGTCGTCTGGAGGTCCTTGAGCTTCTGAGGGAAAAGGGAGATCTTCTGCTCCTTGAAGACGTCCTCTATGTCATCCGATATCTCACCGGCCAGCAGCTTGGCCGCGAAGATCACCTGCTCCGACAGAGCCTTGATAATCTTATCCCATTCAGGCCCGGAAAGGGTTTTTACCGTAATGGCTACGTCGTACGGCTTGGCCCTGGTTCCCTGAACGGCAGCGCTGATGGATCCCTTGGCTATGGCGATCGATACCACCTGTCCTCGTCGGGCGTAGGATCGACCACGGCCAAGTCTGGCACCGATGTTGAAGCTTTCCAGAACTGCAATCCATCGCTTGGCCCACCAACTCTTGCCGAAACCGCCTCGCTTCGTCTGGGCCTTGATGCCTCCCTTGACCTCCCGGGGAGGCGTCGGAGTGTAATAATTTGGATAATACGAACGGCTCATCTCATTCCCCCAGGGCTTCTTTTCGAAGCTTCCACAGCTCCTTGAGGTCCTTGTTCGACAACTCGGTAATCCATCCTTCGCCGGCCCCGACCACCTTCTCCGCAATATCTTTCTTGTTTTCGATCATCTCATCGATCTTCTCTTCCAGGGTACCGGCACAGACGAACTTGTGCACTTGCACATTCTTCGTCTGACCTATACGGAATGCTCGATCCGTCGCCTGGTTTTCGACTGCCGGATTCCACCAGCGGTCGAAGTGAAACACATGGTTCGCTGCGGTCAGGTTGAGACCGGTGCCACCTGCCTTTAACGAAAGGACGAAGATCGACGGACCGCTACCCTCGTCCTGGAATCGCTCCACCATTCGATCCCGGTTCTGTTTGGTGACTCCACCGTAAAGGAAGAGGACTTCACTGCCAAACATTTCTTGCAGATGCTTCTGGAGGAGCTTCCCCATTTCGGCGAACTGGCTGAACACAAGTACTCGGTCGCCAATCCCCAACACCTCTTCCAGCATTTCGGTGAGACGTGCCAGCTTGCCGGAACGGCCCGGAATGGCCGAGTTATCTCCAAGGAAATGCGCGGGATGGTTGCAGACCTGCTTCAATTTGGAGAGCGTGGCCAATACGAGACCTTTCCGTTTGATGCCCTCGGAGGATTTGAGTTCTTCCTCCGTTTCCTTCACCACCGCGGCGTAAAGCGATGCCTGCTCCTTTGTCAATGGGCAGTAAACTTTCATCTCCATCTTGTCGGGCAGATCCGCGATGATCGATTTGTCAGCCTTGAGCCGCCTCAAGACGAATGGCCCGGTGATGCGCTTGAGGCGTTCTGCGGCTTGCAGATCTCGCTCTGCCTGGATCGGCACAAAGAATTTCCGTTTGAACTGCGCTTGGGTCCCGAGAAACCCCGGATTGAGGAACTCCATGATGGACCACAGATCTCCGACGTTGTTCTCCACAGGAGTTCCCGTGAGAGCGATTCGATAATCGGCTTCGAGAGACCTCGCTGCACGCGCCTGCTGCGTCTCGGGATTCTTGATGTTCTGGGCTTCATCCAGGATGAGGCCTGACCACTGGATGTCTTGAAACAGTTTCGCATCACGGTGCAACAAGCCATAGCTGGAGACAACCATGGCATGCTTTGCCGCTTCTTTCTTGAACCCGGCACCTTTGCTTCTACCGACTCCGTGATGGATCATAACGGGAAGGTCAGGAGTGAATCGAGACGCCTCTTTCTGCCAATTGTTCACCACCGTGGTGGGGCAGACGAGGAGAACAGGCTTCTTACCGTTGGTGTTCCGATAGTGCTGGATAAGGGCCAGAGTTTGGACCGTTTTTCCCAACCCCATGTCATCCGCAAGGCAGGCTCCCATTCCCCATTGAGAAAGAAAACCGAGCCAGGACAGCCCCCTCATTTGGTATGGCCGGAGTTCCCCAGAGAAGGTCCGGTAAGGCTGGAGATCCGCGAATCCCGCAGCACTCTCCAGTTGCTTGAGCAAGGAACCGACCCATCCCGTGGCTTTCACCTTTTCGAGTTGGAGCCCACGGGCGACTTCCTTCACCCCCAGCGCAAGCTGGACCACGTCTCTTGCAGTCGCCTTTTCCGGTGCCTTTTTCGACAAGAAGTCCACAGCCGCCTGGATCTGTTCGGGACTGATCTCTACCCACTGCCCACGTATTCTCACAAGCGGGGCCTTGAGCCTGGCCAGGGATTCCAGTTCCTGAAGCGTTAGCCTTTGATCCCCTATTGCCACTTCCCAGTCGAATTGCACGATTTCGCCAAGCGAAAGCCCGCTGGTGGCTTTCATCTTGGGACTTTTCACGTTCGCACTGATGGATAAACGGAGCTTCGTTCCCTTGCCGGTCCACCACGCGGGGAGCATCACGCCGAATCCCCACTGCGTGAGCAGAAGGGCCTTTTCCGTGAGGAAATCATGAGCACCCTGAGGGTCGAGCGCGTATCCGTCAGGACGAGCACTCTTAAGGCTCGCGGCGATCCTCCGGCACATGGACGAGGCCTGTCCCAAAGCTGTGAGAAGGTATTCCGTCACCTCGGGGCCGGTGATCTTCAGTCCGGCAGTCTTTGCAAAACCCTTGTTCCAGGTGTCCTCCACCGGAACGAGAAGGCTCAGATCTTCCCTGGGTTGAAGGAGATAGCGGACGTACCAGGAATCCCCAGCGGATTTTGCGCGGCTTCTTTTGGGAACCGCGGAAACGGCAGGCTCTTCCAAGCGGAAACAGAGGCGAAGCGGGGACGAAGCCGTGACCGCAATGGGCCTGGACCAATCACGGACATTCTCGACAAGACCGGACAATTCGCGCTTGTCACCACGAATTCGGTTGTCTGGAGATCTCAATGCGGAGAGCCACGCGTCGTGGATGCTCTCGAAGGCAGTTCCTTTTCCGCGTTTCGGAATCGACCGTTCGTTCGGGTTCGATGATCGAACCAAGTGGTCGAGGGCACCGCCAAGAAACGCCTTCAACTGATCGATGGCTGGAATTGCAGGCGGTTCACCCGAATTGACATCGCTGAGGGCTCGAGCCGCCGGAAGCATGCTTTGTGCAAGGTGCGTCAGGCTTTCGGCATCATCTCCGAGATACAGAGGAAGCCACACGGCAAGGAAATCCTCTTCACCTGCTTGTATCGACGGCAGGTATTGCTGACGAGCAACGAGTGACCCTGCAAACCGAAGCGCCTCCGACCAGAAAGCCAGATCATCCCCGATGACCACGCCCGGAGCGAGAACTTTCTTCCGTGAACATGCAGCGAGCAGATCGACCGCTTCCCCCCATTCCATGCAATACGTAAAAATAAACCAGGGGCAAAGCTTTGCCTTCCCGCTTCCGGGGCGTTGTTCCAAAATGAGGGGGCTTGACGGGATAGCTTTCCCGGCTTTTGTAGGTAACCACGCAGCGAGATCCTGGAAACGCTTCTTTTCGGGCTCGATATTCGGAATGGCCTCGGCGAGAACTTCGACGAGGCGTTGTACATCGGTGCCGTATGGATAGCGGTTCGCCTTTCCTTGTTTATGGCCCCCTTCAGGAGATTTCCCCTTCTTTCCCGGATTTTTCGGGTCAGAGGTCTCCCCCCAGAGAAACATGCTGGTTGAATGCATGGCTGAGTGGACGATAATCATCTGAGCCTGTCCTTTGAACCAGTTCCCCGTCGAAGTGACGCGTATCGTGACCTGGCGAAAAGCGGCACTCAACGAAAGTTCCCGTCTGAAACCTGAACTACGATTGGCTGAAGGCCCAAATAGCAAAAGCATTGGGTGACGTCAAGGTAACTTCTCAATGCCTCTCTTATTGAAC
>Ga0194057_10000597_pt1 | contig 18696 bp, 13 predicted proteins | sample SepL4415m_MetaG_FD_155474 | JGI IMG/M metagenome (GOLD analysis project Ga0194057, IMG submission 155474) | Anoxic zone freshwater microbial communities from boreal shield lake in IISD Experimental Lakes Area, Ontario, Canada - Sep2016-L442-15m | ecosystem: Environmental > Aquatic > Freshwater... | reverse complement strand
CGACGAGAGCGGTTCTTGCGATGCGTTGTCGGGCAACATCGCGGTGGTCGCCCACGACGACCTTCTGATCGTGAGTAATCGCAAGCAGGCCATTGCGATCGAGTCCGCCAGCGGCAAGAGGCGGTGGAGTTGGGAGCTAGGCAAGTCGGTGTTGTCCAGCCCAATACGCCCGCTGGTGCAAGGTCCGCGGATCTTCCTCCGAACGACAACCGTCTCGGGCAGATATGGAATCGTTTGCCTCGACAAGAAGACCGGGCGCGGGCTATGGCGACGCGATTGCGGTGACAATGTGGCGGGCGATCCTCAGTTGATTCAGGGCCGACTGGTTGTCTTGACGCTCGGTGCGCCGACGGATTCGGGCCGAAAGTTTTCCTCTCCCTTGTATCTGGTGGAATTGGATGCGGAAAGCGGCGAAGTGCTTTCCCGGCGTGGTTTCGCGGAAGTATCTCGTACCCCGAACCGGTTGGCGGCATTGGACAGGCCGCCCGAGTATCAATCGATCTGCGTCGGCAATCGACTGGTCGTGTTGTTCTCCGGGGCCGTGTTCTGTCTCGATCTCCAGGGAAAGGTGCAGTGGATGCGAAATAGCATCGCGATCCCCGCGGAGATCGACCCGGTTTCCCATTCTCAGCCCTGCCAGTTGCCTCGCGAGGCCGGCGGCCTCCTCTACTTGCAGCAACCAGGCAGTTGCGCCGTCGAATGTCTCGCGGCGCGAACGGGGCAACTCGTTTGGCGGCGGGGCGTCATCGGCCTACAACAGATCCTCGACCTCCACGACGATCGGCTCCTGGTTCAAAGCACCTATGGGCTTACGGCTTTGCATGCTGCGACGGGGCAGGTACTTTGGCGGCGTGAATTGCCAGGCATGGACGCCGCCCTAGCCCGGAACGCAGCCGGCCAAATTCTTTGTGCCTGCCAGGTCATGCAAGGGGACAAATCGCGGCTCGCGCTGCTCTGGATCGACGCAGCCTCGGGAAAAACCAAGGCTCATAGTTTATTCCCCTCCACAAACCCGGCCTCGGCGGTGACGTTGGGGCCGATCCTCGTCAGCGGCGAACAGGTATTGTGCTGCCAAGGTAGCGGCAATAAGATAGGAGCGAAACAGGCTGGCAACAATACGCGTATTTCGACGATGCAGTCCACTGGTCCGGCTCTCGAGGGCGACCTACCATGACCGTACTCAAACAATTTCCAATTCACCTGACATTCCTTGCTGCCACGTTGGTTGCGGTAGTGTTCTCTCAACACGTCACAGCGGCGACGGTCATGCTTTCCAGCGGCGAACCGGACCCAAATGGCGAAAATCTGCGGCTTTGGCTGCGGGCCGACAGCGGCATCAAGGATACTCAGGGCCGCAGCCCCGCCGATCCGGACTTCAACGGCATGGTGGCCGCGTGGAACGATCGCTCGTCCAATAAATTTAATCTCGCGGCAGTGCCCCAGCGAGCACCGCTGTTTGTCGCTCGACAGCCTGCGGCGGGCAATCGGCCCACGGTTGCCTTCAACGGCGAGCAAGCTCTGTCGCGATCCAACGCCATGTTGAATGACCGCGCCACCTCGACGGTGGTGCTCGTCGTTCAGTCGCAGATGGGGAACGGCCCATCGAGCAACCACCCGTATTCCGTGGGCACCGGCCAGAACAAGCGAGAAACATTGGCCCTCCACAGTCGCGGCGACGGATTCGCGAGGGTGCATGTCTGCTATCTCACCAATCGCGGCGAACGGGCCTACAGCCTTGACTTGACATTGCCCAGCGATGGTCGCGGCGAAGGACGCTTTGCCGCGATCATTTCCAACGGCGAGGTCGATCGCCATACGGTGGAATTCCATGACGGTTTAAGCAACCTGGTGGGAGGAGATCGCGCGGTGGCGTTGCTTGGCCTGTTGAAGCCGGAAAGCGACCGATGTGGCCGCACCTTGGAGCTTGGGGGCCATGAAGGAGAATTGTTTTGCGGCCAAATTGCCGAGATGATCGTCTATAACCGCAGCCTTTCGTTTGCCGAACGACGTGACATGCTGGCTTACCTTCGCCACCGCTACGAATTCGATATGACCGATGCCATTCTTCCCACGGGTACTTTCATTCTTCAGGCCGAAAACTTCGAGGGAAACTGGCGATGCTTGCCGGCCCATATCCCTGCCGAGGCGGGGCGATACCTCGGAGACCGGCACGTCACGGCCGAGGGTGAACCCGCCGACGAAGGGATCAGGACCACAATCAATGTGCCCCGCAACGGCACGTATCATGTTTGGGTGCGAGCCTTGGAAAACAGCGTAAAGGTTCGCGGGCCTGGCAATTCTGCGTTGAAAACATCCGTCCAGGGTAAAGAGTTGCGAGTGACCCATGCCCGCGGGCCTGATGCCGTCGTCGTGTGGCGTGAGGCCGGCCAGATCGAACTCAAGTCAGGGCCTGCCGAGATCGTGATCCGTGGGGAAGGGCCTGGTGGCAAGGATTGCGATGCCATGCTCGTCAGCCCGACCGCCACCACACCGGAAGCCGTCGAGAACATCTGCGCCCTGGCTCAGCGCATCCGCCGCATGGGTGGCGAGTCGCGCCTTACGGCCGTCTATGAAAACGGTTTGCGGCTCGACGGTAGCTTGTTGACAGGTTGGCGGTGGATAGGGCCTTCCGGGAAGGTGTCGCGTCCCGATCCGGCCGCAATGCCCACACGGGTTTGCGTCCAGTTCGACCGCCGCTGCGCCGAGTCCGATCGCCAGCCCATGGCCCCTGCCGAAGCGATGCTGGAATTTCAGAACGGCGACCGGATGGTGGGAACGATCTGCGGCTATGTGCCAGCCTCGACTAAGGAAAACCAAGCGGTATCCTCGCAATTGATCGTTCGGCCACCCATCGGTTTTCTTCAAGATCCAAAGCAAACGGTCTCCGTGGACACGGATTGGTTGCGCCGGATTATCTTTGACCCGTCCTTGCGAGACCGGCCCTGCCTGCCAAAGACGCTGACCTGTCGCAACGGCCGCCGTTACGCTTTCCGGGCGGTTCGCTGGGGAGCGGATTCCGTGAGCGTGCTTACGGAGGAAAGCCTTGAGCGCATCCCCCTGATTGAAATAGCCGACCTACAATTGTCACCAATGGATGCTTGGGACACCTACTTTCGCGAGCTGTCGATCCTCGATCCCGAGGGTAGTGCGGAAATCGTGCGAGTGGAAACCGCCGAGGGGATGGTGATCACGGCTTCCACGAACCGATCGTCTTCCGGGGCCTCATCGTTGCTGCATCGGCCTCATGAGCGAGGGGCTGATCCAGCGAAACTGCGACGTGATCGCGTACTCGAAGCGTCGCTGCGATGGATGCAGCCGGTCTGGAGCCATGATCCAATTCCTGTGCCATGGGCTCGTCTTCGCCTTCTTTGGCAGGCACCCGCGCACAGGATACCGCTGTCGCGATTTGCTCCGCAACAGGTCACTCAGCGTGGATCGCTAGGACCGAGTTGGAAGTGGCAGACCGACCGTAACGTGGCCGGCGGCATTTTGCGCAGTGAGGGCATGGATTACCTATGGGGGTTCGGCGTTCACGCCCCGAATGAAATGGTTTTCGCATTGCCGGACTGCGTGAGGGCGTTCCGCGCCAGTGTGGGCATCGATGCGGTCGTCGGCAATGCGGGCTGTGCAATCGCCAAGGTCTATATCAATCAGGCAAACGGTACACCGCTGTATCAGAGTCAGCCGCTGGTCGGTTCGAGGATGCCGGTCTCGACGGGCGAAATCGCCCTGCCACCTGCGGCGGGCACCGCCCGGCAACTCGTACTCGTCACGGAAAACTCCAGCGAGGTTTCTGGTGGAGGCGATGGACTGGATATTGGCAACCACGTCGATTGGCTCGAGCCGATGTTGCTACTGGATCCTGCCCTGCTCCACGCGGAAGTCAGCAAACATTTTGCAAATTAAATCTCTTATGGAAAGACACGTTATGAGAAACGTCGTGATTGGTTGCGTAGTGCTTTTTGCAATGGCGGGGTCTGCTTTCAGCGAGACGAAAGAGCCGCCGAAAGGGCTGGCAGTGGTGCGCGGATTGGTATGACGAGAGTTACCATGCGAACTCACCAGTGGACGATCCTAGTGGTCCTACAACGGGCGCGCTCCGCGTGGATCGCGGCGGGGGCTGGAACTCCGTCGGCAGGCACACAGAACCGGAAGAGCCTCTTTCAAGAGCGGAAGTGGGTGACCGGCCCCAAAAAGGTAGAATAGCTTCACGCGCCCCACGGTTTGTGAATAATCCGGGCGGGGAAGGATCGGTTACTACCGCCGCCGCGTGGCCGAGCCGGCCGTGTTGCCCAGCAGCGACGCGAAGTGCGGGGCCCGTGGAGCCACGTGGGCGGCGAGCAGACCACGATCGGCGTCGATGCGATGAATGCTCCGTGTGGCAGGCATGTGTCCGAGCGTGCCGGTCCAGGTCTCAAAGGTGCGCCCCTTGCGCTCGTCGCCCTGAAAGAAGGCTAGATAGCTGAAGACGTCGGCGGCGATGAACTCATGGCCGGCGGGCGCGAAACTGGCCGGGCGATAAATCCGCCGCCACGTGCCGGCGTTGAAATAGACCTGATCCAACACATAACCTTCCGCGTGGCTGGCGTCCAGCGGCACGATCTCCGCCGCGTGCGTGTGACCGTAAACCACATGCTTGGCGCGGCGATTACGGAAGTCAGGCTCGGTCAAGGCATGCGCGACAAAGGAATCGCTGTCGGCCCCGCGAATCGCCCGCAACCATTCAGCCGTGATTTCCGCCCAACCGGTCGAACGTCGTTTGCTGAACCGCAGGGCATGGGAGAGTCCGTCGACGAGTTTTGCCGAACTCAACGCATCACGTTCACGGACCAGGCGGCTGGAAAGCAACTCTTCGGCCAGCCGGTCCCAAAGCTGCTTCACGCGCTTCCGTACGGCTGGGTGTGGGCAAGTCCGTTCCAACAGGCCTTCGATCCAAACGGGAATCAAAAGCAGCGGACGGAAGTTATCAATCTCGCGCAGGGCAAGGATCGCCGCATCGGGCAGCTCGTGGCCCAGGTTCTGCTCGACTTCGAGCATAAAACGGACGACGAGATCCAACGTCACGGCGTCGGTCAGGCCGGAAAAATCGCGGTCGCCTTCAAAACTCAGCGAGTCGAAGGCATCGCCATGCCGGGCCGTCACCTTGTGGCGGCGCATCGTCTGCAATAACTCGTCGCTCTCCGTTATATCATGCGGGAAGGGGCGATCCGAGCGGTTGGCCAAGCCCAGTTGGTCAACCAGCTTCTGCCGCAGGGCGTCGTAAGCCTCGCCGGGCAGATGGTAGAACCAGTCATGGTTGCCGACCATGTAATGCGTTCGGACCAGCACCGGCTGATCGTCAACATCCGAGGCAGGTCGAGCCGCGCGAAGCATCGGCGGAATGGCAATCTCGCCTTCACGGGCCAGAGCGCGGAGCGCGGAGAGCGACTCCTGGTTCTGGGAGAGGATATCGCCCGTGATCCTGGTGATTTGATCGATCAGGCCAGGCGACTGCGGATCGTCCCAGGGACGAACGTCGCCCGCGGTATGCCAGCGGTTGGAGTGCAACGGATCCAGTACATCGCCCAACAACACCAAGTCGATTCGTTCGATCGGCCTGTAAGCACCGTCGCTCCGCCAAGAGGCGGTAATCGCCAATTCTTTGAGCCGATCGGTGAACAGGGCAAAGGCCTCCGATGAAAGCGTCTCGCCCGTCGTGCCGTCGTTCAAATGTAAGTCGCTGAGTATTATAAGCATAGAATGCACCGGTTTATAACATGCCTAGTCATCGGCCAAGAAAAGGGCCGTAATTGAGGCTTAATCAGAGAATGGCAAGCCCGGCAAAGTTTGCGGGCAGTACCCGGAAGTCACCCCCCCACGCCGAGCGAGCGGACAAACTCTTCGGTGCGGTCGATGATCTCCAGGCTGCCCGGCGTGAAGAGGAATTGGCCGGAGTCAATCGGCCCGTTGAAGTTCAGCTCAAAGAATTCCAGCCCCACCAAACGCCGCGGCGACGACTTTGGCGCGCTACGGAGGTAATCAATGCGGTAAGGAAAGCAGTCTTCCTGCCCAAGGAACAGCGACACGCCGTCAGGCAAGTGGCCCGGCAGACGAGTCAAGTCTAGCGGACGGCTCTTTTCGATCGCCTCCTTCTGGTTCGGCAGAAGTCGGACCAGTTGCGCCGGCTTCCATCCGCCGCTGAGTTTCCAGACCGGCAGGCCGCCTAGTTGATCGGCGACGACCGAGGTGAACTCGAACTGGGCGTTTAGCCCGCGGATCAATCGCACCAGACCTCCTAATCCAGGCGAGGAGGCGATCGCTTCTCGCGGCAGCTTGCTTGCAGCCTGCTCCAGTGCGGTAATCGCACGCACTGCGTCGAGCTTGGACAACGATTCCGCGTTGGGCAGCTTCCGATAGGTCCAAAAGGTCGTGCCATTGCAAACCTGCACGAGACTGGTAGAAACCGACCCAACTTCCACCGTCAATTCGAGATGGATCCGTGGAATCGGTCCCTGGCGAAGCTCGTAGTAGCGGCCCTCTCCGGTAATCTGCTGACCGAACAATTCGCCTTGCTGCTTGATGCGCGCGGAAATAAAACGTCTGGTTTCCACGGCCTGAACTGCACTTTCCAACAGTGCCTGAGGTTTAGGCAGGGTAGATTGGGATATATCGACAGCCCGAGGCACTCCGCTATCCGTCGCTGAAATCTTGGAACTTATTTGACCCTGCGTGGCCTGCGGAATCGGAGCTACCGCCGACGGAATCAACGGTTGCAAAAACGACGTATCTCTAGCTTTTTCAACGCTTTGCGTACTGCCGGATGAAATTGACTGCGTGGCGACTCGCTCGGGGGGTGGCACCGTCGTACTATCGCCGGACAAAATCCATCGCTGCGGCTCCAACGATCGCAGCCACGGCATTGCGGCGGCGACCATGAGAACTAAGGCAAGTAGAATAGGCAACTTGTTTGTCATAACGCTAATTTGCAGGATATGCCGGATTTTCCAAAGATTCGCGTTGCAACAGGACGAACAATAGACCTAGATAACTTATCGAGCCGTGTGCCGCAGCTTTTCCAGGGGAGATTGATCTCCTCACGGAACCGGCGCAGGAAATGGGGTCCGTATTGTAAGACGGCCTTGCACTAGGGTCTAGGTCAATTGAGGGGGAGAAACCATGAAAATTACAGGTGTGTGTTTACTCGTCATGGTTATGGCTGCGGTTGGCTGCCATAAACCGGTCAGGAACAACCTGCCGCCATCGGAGATGTTGGCGCATCCCGGACCAGGCGTTGACGGCCCTGGCCCCGGCGTGCTTTCGTGCCAGCCGGCCGTTCCTGTCGTGGGGGCCGCATCGCAAATTTATTTTGTGGGTCCGGACGGGCTCACGATGCAGTGGGACGTGACCGCTCCGGGTCAATTCGATTCCCAACAGCTCGTCGCGCCCGCTCGCTACAACTTTCCGCAGGGTGCCTTGTACCGGCTGAAGCTGGCCAACATCCCAGGTCGCCCAGGGTTGGAACTCTTTCCGACGCTGGAAGTTGGCCCGGCCACACCGCGTTCCGAGGCATTCTTGGCGCACAATGCCATCCCCGTCGAATTCACCGACGAGGACTTCGACCAGGTGACGACGGGGAACTTTGTGACCAAAGTGATCTACCTGCCCGATCCCGAGTTTCAAGAGATGGCCCTGGCCGGCGTCGGCACCTTGGTCAGCACGCGACTTGATCCGGGCGTCGATCCAATCGTCGAAGCCGACCGCCGAGGCGCCATTATGGCGATCGTCCGTTTGGGCAACAAAGATCTGGCCATTGCCTCGGCTGCGGGCGAGCAGATGCCGGGCGGTCCAACAACGGGAATGCAAGGCCCCTACCCGCCAGGCTTTGTGGCCGGTATGACCTCGCCGCAGTACGGCATGCCGATCAGCGGTACGCCGATTGGACTGGCCGGGCCTCCACATATTCCCTTGGGAGTGCCCGCCGGCTTGCAGAAGCATGTCATGGTCAACCATACGCGAGTATCGCTGCCGCAGCCTGTCACGCGTGAACGGATCGACGTGCGGCAGCCGGGAATCAGCTATCCCGTGCCAGCCAACCATGTCCGCATCGTGGAACGAACTTCGGCAGGCCGCGGTCCTGCTCCTTGCCCGGCTGAAGGAACGGCACCTTGCCCGACCGAGGCGGCACCGGCGAACTGATCCTTTGTAACACAGATTTTAATCCGTTGAACGGAATGAATTCCGTTCTACGTACCCTTAACTTGAACCCTTTTCAAACTCGCGACAATGGTCCCTAAGCTCCGCTACTTGATAACTCGAATGCGAAATCAGGGAAGCCGAGTTGCCGGCAAACTGGGTGGTGTATTGCTTGTGTTCCTCTGCCTGGCCGTCCACGGCTTGGCCCAGGAGCCGGCGATTCACTACTGGCATCAGGGCGTGATGCCACCGGGAGCGATTGGAAGCCGGCAGCTCCAGCGGGGCGGACCCTTGGCGGGTTTTTTCCAGCCAGTCGAGATCAAGGCTCCCACCGGGGTCTCGATCTCGCTGGCTGTGGAAAATCAATTTGGCGCACCGCAAGAGGCACCTCGCCGCGTTGGGCTGCTGATCGGCTCGGTCTATCGGCTTCGCGTGACGAATATTCCTCTTCCGCAGGCCCAAGGGATGGAAATCTTTCCCACGATCGAGATTATCGATCGGACCTATGCCCCCACGGATCAGCAGGTTCGTTTCGCGATTCCCATAGAGCTTGCTCAGGAAGACATCGAGTTGGCCATGCAAGGCAAGTTTGTGACGCGGGTGATTTACCTGGAAGATCCCCACAACGTCTTGCCGACTCGCGGCGAGAACGGCCAGTCGTGGTTTGAAGTCGCAACGGGCCGCGACCCCTTGGCGGTGGCCGACGAACTGGGCCGGCCCGTGGCGATTGTTCGCATGGGCGGCCGTGTACCGGACCAGGGACAGGATACTAACTTCTACTTTGGCTCGCCGCCCTGGGTGGCCTATCCACCGCGCACGGCAGCACAAGCCAAACCGATCCGTGAGACCGCACAGGCCCGACCGGCCCCACCCGCGGAAAAGAAGCCGCAGCCATGAATCAAACGACAAGCAACGGCGAATCAATAAGTGTCGCAAGAAAAGTAGCAGGCACACTCCGTGTGCCGTCCTCCCCCCGCTCAGCGAGTGCGCAAAATACGGCAGTTATTGATTCGCCGATCCTAAGCAACCAAGGATCGATTCGCGCCTGGCGGCTTGCGATCATTGTGCTGGGCACGCTGATTCTCTGCTCATGCCGCAGCCCGGCTTCGCATTCACCCAACCAAGCCTTGCCGCAAAGTACGGCCACACCCGTAGGATGGACCTCCGAGTCCGTCGACAAAACCACACCCGTAGGATGGACTTCCAAGTCCGTCCCCAAAACCGCGCAAGGTGGATATGCCGCCTTGCCGCCGGGGGCACCATGTCCCATCGGTCCTCCGGGTATGGAACTCGGCGTTCCCCTGGCCTACACGGCCGCCGGTCCCTGGACGCCGCCGGGAATCATTCCGCCCTGGCCGGCTGACGAATACCTTCACGATGGCGGCAATGCCGGTCCGCCGATCCGCGTTGGCCCCAAGGGCGAGCTGTTGGGCCTTGAAATGGAAGACACCGTCGCCCGTTATAGCACGCTTGACGGCCGCACCGTGGTCGAACCAAGCAACAAGGTAAGCCTCTACAGCCCGCGATTCCACGCCGTGCGGCAGATCGTTGACGTGGAGATCAACCAGCAGCGGAATCGCGCTACGGGCGTGGTCGAGCCGGTCAAGCCCCTCGGCCCCCGCACGAGCGAACCGGTGGGGCTGAACAGGCAGAACCTACAGGCTGTCCGCGACATCGGCACCAACCCGGCCCTACAGCTCCGCAGTCGCAAATCACACGCCACGCTCTTGGCCGAGCTGCGGCCCAAGGCATTCGACAACTTCTATCGCGTCTACGAGAACCTGGCAGTTATCCGCACCGGTGTTTATGTCGGCCACGAGGAACCGATCCTGGCCAAGGGTACGCAGGCGGCCGTTGCTTGGAGCCACAAGCAGGCCGTGCAGATTTATCTGGATCATCAGACTGCCGGTGCCACGGTGGTCAGTCAGAAACCGCAAGAGACCTTCGGGATTGGCTCGGCGCCCAATCCGAAGCTGCGGGTCGTCAAGGTCGCATCCACGCCGGTCGCCGAGCCGGGCGACGAGGTCTCGTTCACGATCCGCTTCGACAACGTGGGCAATCAGCCTATCGGCAGTGTGCAGATTGTCGACAGCCTGACGACGCGGCTGGAGTATGTGCCCGACAGTGCTCAGTGCAGCCTGAAGGCCCAGTTCTCCACGCAGCCCAACGAGGGCGAGTCGCTGATCGTGCGTTGCGTACTCAGCGAGCCGCTGTCGCCCGGCAAGGGCGGCGTCTTCCGCTTCCGCTGCATCGTGCGATAAACCTGACCCAACGAACACGGTATCGTCACATTCCCAGCACCAACGGTGCGCCCCATGCCAGCCCAGGCCAACTGCCTGGGTATAACTTGCCAATAGTTGAGTCATGTGTCTGAAATTCCGCTCGCGTCGATGAAACGAGCGTCAATCGGTGGATTGTTCCGATGCTTTCTCGCTACTCTTCCCCAGCGGCAGGAAACTTGGCGGATCGGCGTTCCGCGAGCAGCGAAATCGCCAAACCGAGGCCACTGTGAAGGGGTCGGTGATCGCAGTTACGACCTTTGCGGTTTTCACGTTGACGAGCGTGTACAGGCCGCGCTCGGCGGCCTTGGCCTCGCCCAGGAAGCAAGGGATCGCGTACACGTAGATCCCGTCTGAGTCCAATCGCCAATCCGGCATGACGACTTTCACGGACTTGCCGGGCGCGACCTGGTAGCAAGGCGAGGCCACGAGATCGGCAAGCTTGATTCGCCAACCCGGTTCAGGGTGCCAACGGATCTCTTGGGGCCGGGACCATATCACTGATCCCGTCGTGGTTTCCTCGACGTAATCCGCCACGATGTAGATCGGCTCCTGCAAACGGTTTGTCAAGATCCCGGTCGGGAGTGGGCCGGCCGGATCGAGGACCGGCTTCCCATCGCGGACGAGTTCCACTCCCTTGTCCTTCGTGAGCTTCCCCTTCGCTTCGTCAAGGGATGTTGCGCGGACGTTGATTTTCACCAAAGGCGTCTTCAAGTCGCCTCCATTGTACCCCGGAATTCCCTCGACCACGTGGGAGTCCTGCGGAAAAACGATCCGGAAGCGATAGATCCCCGGCGTGAGCTTGCCGAAGTGTGCCGCGACCTGCCCCCGCATACCGAACGCGAATCCCCCCGGCTCGGGCTCGTAGACCCACAAGACATTCTGGACTTCGGACCACTTGAGGGGATGCACGACGGGCGGTTCGTTCTCTCGTTGAAGCTCCGCGCGCGGCGGCTCGGCGCCCTCGGGAATGTCGAAGCGAAACGTCCAGCGAGCCTTGCTGTGGAAGTAGAACTTGAACGGGAACGAATCCTCGGTCGTCCCATCATTCGCGATCTCCATCGAAGACAAGAACCAAGGGTTGAGCGGCAGTTCGTAGTACTCGGGAGCATCAATTGCAGGCGGAGCAAAATCCTTGAAGCGCTCGGGGTGCGGCGGCACCCACGGGGGTGTCGCTGGCCCGAGGTCAGCGATCGGCCGCGGCGGAGCCGAGCCGGCTCGGCGCATCGCCCGGGGCTCGGATCCCGCCGTCAGGCCGCCGTTTATCTTCTCCGCCGCAGCGGTCCGATCGACCACGAACGCCTCGGACGTCGCGGTTCCCGAGCCATCCTTTGTGCTGTACAGGACCTCGTAGCAATAGACCCCGTTCAAGAGCCACCAATCGGGCAACATCACATGAACCGATGCGCCGGGCTTGACATAATAGTCCTCCTCCCAGCACTGGCTCCACTCGTCGCTCGGAAGGGGATTTAGGCGGTTGTTATCGAATTTGGGCCACATATCGCCATCTGAGTCGATCCACTCCCCGTCGGAAGACCATTTCCGCGACGAACACACCTCTTTCAGAGGAAAGGAGAACGTGGTACGTCCGTCTTTGTCGCGGTCGGGCCGGACTCTAATCGAAATCGACTGCTTGCCGTGGTTCGTCAGCGACCCCGTAGGCACGTTCTGAAGCGGTACCAACGCCGGCTTCCCGTCGCGGACGAGCGACACCTCGCCCTTGCGATTGAGCTTCGCAACTGCTTCCTTAATCCCCGTCTTTGCGGCGACGACCGTGATCTTGATGGACGGGGAAACCAGATCGTCCTCGACTTGCACCTCGGGCGGCCCGTCGACGAGAAAATCGCCCGCCGACCAGACGAACCAGAAATGATAAGTCCCCGCATTGAGTTTTCCGAAGTATTTGCAAAGATCGACCTCGAAGAAGAGGAAGGAGTTCACCGCGAACGCGCAGGAACAGTATTCAATGTTATGCAACCCCCGGCAGCGACCCAAAGGTCGCGCCACCGCAGGCTGTTCCTCATACTGGAGCACCAGGTACGGGGGCTTGGCGCCCTTGGGGATGTCGAGCCGAAATCGTCTGTCTCTAAACGTCAGAAGCTGACATGCGATCACGAACGAATCGCCTGCCGTCACTTCCTCTTCCGATTTGATCACGTGGTTGTCGTGACCGAAGGTCCAATCGAAGGCCAGCTCATCCGAAACCTTCGTCGCGAGTGGTCTCGGCTCGCTGGCTTTCACTTCTGGCGGACGGGGAAACCTCTCGGCGCCTGGCGCGCTGGCCGTCAACCCCCATGGAAATATGAGTACGACGATTGCGAGCCAGACGAATCGCCACAGGGATAGTTTTCCAGACACTGAAGAGCCTCTCTCAGTTAAAGGGAATCTTACGGGGATCCTACAGCCATCCTGGGCGGATTCCTGAATCTTCGCCAAGTCTCTAATCGGCCTCGCCCGAATGGGAGTCGTTGCGTTCAAGTTCGATTGCCATTATCCGGCACTTGGCTGCCCAGTCAAGGCTCATCGTCTCATCCGTTTAGTCATGTGTCTGGAATTCAATAATTTTGTCTTCCCTTTTCGTGTTTTTCGTCGCTTTCGTGGTTCCCTCTCCTCTCCCCGCACCTCTGCGTCCTCTGCGGTCAATCCCACCCGTCCTCAAAATAATTCACCGCGAAAGAACAAAATCTTTCTCTTGCGCTCTTTGTACTCTCTCGCGGTGAATCCTAATCAATTCATTCGACAGAATAATGAGGGACAGAAAAATATCTACTCGACAAAGTGCGTTCCGATTTGATGACGCGCTGAGAGAGGTCGTCCTTCTGCACGGATTCAATAATAGTCCAACAGCACGCGGGCCACGTCGGACATGAGGTCCGGCGTCCATGTCGGCTCCCAGACGACTTCCACTTTGGCATCGGTGACGCCCGGAACCGCCTTCACCTTTGCCTGGACTTCCGACGGTAGCGAGCCGGCGGCGGGGCAGGCGGGAGAAGTGAGGGTCATGCGGATGGCGACTGCGCCCTCGGGCGATACATCCACATTGTAGATCAGACCCAGCTCGTAGATATTGGCGGGTATCTCGGGATCGTAGCACGTGCGCAGGGCGTCGACCACCTTCTCAAGCAGGTCTTGCAGGTTTGCCGCCTCGGAGACGCGCGATTCCAGGTCGGCTGGCGTCTCTTGGTTCGCAGCGGTTGAATCGGCATGGACTTCCATCGCGGTGCCCCTATTCGGTCGAAACGATCTTGTTCTTGTTGTCCAGGGCAGCGTGGAAAGCGTGCCAGGCCAGCGTGGCGCACTTGACGCGGACCGGGAACTCGCGGACGCCGGAGAATACGGCCAGCTTGCCAAGGTGCGCGGCATTGTTTGCCGCGGGCGCCGGGTTGGTGAGCAGATCGTGAAAGGCTTTGAAGATCACTTCCGCTTCCTCGCGGGTCTTGCCCTTGAGGCTCTCGGTCATCATCGACGCCGACGCCGTGGAGATGGCACAGCCCGAACCCTCGAAGCTGACGTCCTTGATCACCTCGCCGTCCATTTTCAGGTAGACGGTCAGGCGGTCGCCGCAGAACGGGTTGTAGCCCTCGACCTGGGCAACGCCCGCTTGCTTGCGGAAGTTGCGAGGTTTCTTGTGGTGGTCCAGGATGACTTCCTGGTATAGCTCGCGTAGGTCGGACATCAGCCGAACACCTCTTGCACTTTGTGGATGCCCTTGACCAGGGCATCGATCTCCTCACGGGTATTGTAAAGTGCCAGCGACGCCCGCGCCGTGGCCGGCACTCCGAATCGTTCCATGAGCGGCTGCGTGCAGTGATGGCCCGTGCGAATGGCGATGCCGTCCTGATCAAGGATGGTGCCGATGTCGTGCGGATGCACGCCGTCGAGCACAAACGACAGCACGCCGCCCTTGGCGGCGGCCGTGCCGATCAGGCGCAGTCCGGGCAGGTCCGCCAGGGAATCGGTTGCGTACGCCAGCAGGGCGTTCTCATGCACGGCGATGGCGTCGATGCTGATACGGCTCACGTAGTCGATAGCAGCGCCCAGACCGATGGCGCCGACGATGTGCGGCGTCCCCGCCTCGAATTTGTACGGCACGACGTTGTAGTCGGTCTTGGCGAAACTGACCGAGCGAATCATGTCACCGCCGCCCTGGTACGGGGGCATGGCTTCGAGGTGCGCCTGCTTGCCGTAGAGCACGCCGATGCCGGTCGGTCCGTAGAGCTTGTGGCCCGAGAAGGCGTAGAAGTCGCAATCGAGCGATTGCACGTCGACGTGCAGGTGCGGCACGGCCTGGGCGCCGTCCAGGAGCACCGGCACCTGGGCCTGGTGGGCCCTCTCGATGAGAGCCCGCACCGGGTTGATCGTGCCCAGCGAGTTGGATAGATGCACGATCGACACCAACTTCGTCCGGGGGGTCAACAGTCTCTCGAACTCGTCGAGCAACAGCTCGCCGCGGTCGTTGATCGGGATCACGCGCAGGACCGCGCCGGTTTGCTGGCACACCATCTGCCACGGGACGATGTTGGAGTGATGCTCCATATGGGAGAGGACGATCTCATCCCCCGCGGTGAAACGCTCGCGGCCGTAGGATTGGGCCACAAGATTGATCGACTCGGTGGTGCCGCGCGTGAAGATGATTTCGCTCGCCTGGGCGGCGTTCAGAAAACGCTGCACCTTGCCGCGGGCTTCTTCAAAGCTGCGCGTGGCCCGCTCACTCAGCGTATGTACGCCGCGGTGAACATTCGAGTTGTCGTGCGTGAAGAAGCGGCCGACGGCGTCGAGAACGGCTTGCGGCTTTTGCGTGGTGGCGGCATTGTCCAGGTAGACCAGGGGTTTGCCATGCACCTTCTCGCGCAAGATCGGGAAATCCTCGCGGAGGCGGTGCGGGTCGAGCGCCGGTGGCGCCAGCCGGGCGGTTCGCAACGTGGTGCTGGCGGACGTCGGTATGCTCATGGTGCCTCCTCGCCCCTGGGCAGATGCTGAGCCGCGAGCAGTACGTCTTCGAGCTGGGCCCGAATCGGCGCCACCTGAATGCGGCGAATGATGTCGTTGGCGAAGGCGAAGGTCAACAGGCAGCGAGCTTCCGCGAGGCCGATGCCGCGCGAACGCAAGTAGAAGATCGAGTCGGCGTCGAGCGGGCCGATCGTGGCCCCGTGCATGCACTTGACGTCGTCGGCATAGATCTCGAGCTGCGGCTTGGTGTTAATGACCGCGTCGTCGGACAGCAGCAGGGTCTTGTTGGTTTGCTTGGCGTCGGTTTTCTGGGCGTTGGGGTGGACGTAAATCTTGCCGTTGAACACGCCGCGGGCCTTGCCGTCGAGGATGCCCTTGTACAGTTCGTGGCTGACACAGTTCGGCTTGGCATGGTCGATGCGAGTGTGGTTGTCGATCAACTGCTGGCCCGAGGCCAGATAAAGACCGTTGAGCGTGCAGGTGCAGCCCTCGGCATCCAGCACGGCATTGGCGTCGTTGCGGACGAGGCCGCCGCCCAAGGCGATGCCATGCGACGTGAACGTGCTGCCGCGCTGCATGGTCACCTGCATAGTGCCAACGTGAAAAGCGGACTTGCCCTCGCGCTGGACCTTGTAGTGGTCGAGCACCGCACCCGGCAGAGCAACGACTTCCGTGACGGCATTGGTGAAGTAGGCATTGCCGTCCGCGCCGTCGTAGCCTTCAACGATGGTGGCTTGAGAATTTTCGCCCGCCACGATGAGCGTGCGGCGCTGCCAGGCGAACGGCCGTGTCGTGGCCAGGAATTGCAGATGGATCGGCGCGCTGACGACGACGCCCTTGGGAATGTGAACGAAAGCGCCGTCGCGGAAGAAGGCAGTGTTGAGGGCGGTGAAGGCCGAGCCATCAACGCGGGCGTGATGAGCGAGATGAGGCTCGACTAGGTCCTTGTGCTTGACTAGGGCCTCGGCAAGGCTGGCGACGATAACGCCCGTGGGCAGCTTCGCCCCCTGCTGTTCGAACACGGGGCGATAACCGTTCACGAACGACAGGCGATAGCCATCGCCCGCGAGGCTCGAGCGCGCTTCCGGCGGCGGCACGCCGTCTTCGATCTCCGGCAGTGCCAAAGGCGCCTTGGCGATCGGAGCGACGTCGGTGAAACGCCATTCCTCGTCGTGCGTGGTCGGGAAGCCGACTTCGCCAAAGCGGGCGATGGCGGCCTTGCGCTGGCGAAGCAGCGCCGGCGAGCCGACCTTGGCCAATTCCTTCTCGATCCGCGAGAACTCGCCCGGATAGGCGTTGTTTTCTTGTTCCAGCATAGCGACCATATCTCTACTCATCCTCAAAGTTCCGTTCGATCCTCGTCCGTGGAAAATGTCACGTCGTCGCCTGGGCTTCCGTTTCGAGCCACTCGTAGCCCTTGTTTTCAAGCTCGAGGGCCAGTTCCTTGCCGCCCGATTTGACGATGCGGCCGTCGAGCAGCACGTGGACCTTGTCGGGCACGATGAAGTTCAATAGCCGCTGGTAATGGGTGATGACCACCATGGCCCGATCCTTGCTGCGCATGGCGTTGACGCCGTCGGCGACGGTCTTGATGGTGTCGATGTCGAGGCCGGAGTCGGTCTCGTCGAGGATGGCGAGCTTCGGTTCGAGTACCGCCATCTGGAAGATCTCGTTGCGCTTCTTTTCTCCGCCGGAAAAACCTTCATTGACCGGGCGCTTGAGCAAGTCCTCATCAATGTGGATCAGCTTGAGCTTTTCCTTGACGAGGGTGAGGAACTCCATGGCGTCGAGTTCCGGCAGGCCGCGATGCTTGCGGGTGGCGTTGAGGGCGGCCTTGAGGAAATAGGAATTGCTGACGCCGGGGATCTCGACCGGGTACTGGAAGGCCATGAACAGGCCTTCGCGGGCGCGTTCCTCAGGGTCCATGTCGAGCAGATTCTTGTCCTCGAAGAGCACATCGCCTTCCGTGACTTCAAAGGCGTCGCGACCGGCCAGAACGCCGGCCAACGTGCTCTTGCCCGAGCCGTTCTTGCCCATGATGGCATGGACCTCGCCGGCCTTCACCTTCAGGTTGACGCCGCGCAATATCTCCTTGTCGGCCACTCGCGCGTGCAAGTTGAAAATAGTCAGCATGACGTTCTTTCTACCCGTGCTCCTTGTCAGACATTGAAACCCGTACGCGCCCGTGCCTCCGGCAATCATGCTTCAAATTCATCCCACGCTTCCCTCCAGGCTCACGCCCAGCAACTTCTGGGCCTCGACGGCGAACTCCATGGGCAGCTCGCGGAAGACTTCCCGGCAGAAGCCGTTGACGATCATGTTGACGGCGTCTTCGGCCGAGATGCCGCGCTGCTTGCAGTAGAATATCTGGTCCTCGCCGATCTTCGAGGTCGAGGCTTCGTGCTCGACCTGGGCGCTGGTGTTGCGCACTTCCAGGTAGGGGAAGGTGTGCGCGCCGCAGCGGTCGCCGAGCAAGAGCGAGTCGCACTGCGAGTAGTTGCGGGCGTTTTCCGCACCCTTCATGACCTTCACCTGGCCGCGGTAGCTGTTCTGGCCGTGGCCGGCCGAGATGCCCTTCGACACGATCGTGCTGCTTGTGTTCTTGCCGATGTGGATCATTTTGGTGCCGGTGTCGGCTTGCTGGAAGTGGTTGGTCAGAGCCACTGAGTAAAACTCACCGACTGAATCGTCGCCCTGGAGGATGACGCTCGGATACTTCCAGGTGATGGCCGAACCGGTCTCGACCTGGGTCCAGGAGATCTTCGAGTTCCAGCCCCGGCAAGCACCGCGTTTGGTGACGAAATTGTAGATGCCGCCCTTGCCCTCCTTGTCGCCAGGATACCAGTTCTGCACCGTCGAGTACTTGATCTGCGAGTTTTCACCGACGGCGACCAACTCGACGACGGCGGCGTGCAATTGATTGGTGTCGCGCATGGGGGCCGTGCAACCTTCGAGGTAGCTGACATAGGCGCCTTCCTCGGCGACGATCAGCGTCCGCTCGAACTGGCCGGTCTCCGCGGAATTGATGCGGAAGTAGGTGGACAGCTCCATGGGGCAGCGCACCCCCTTGGGGATGTAGCAGAAGGACCCGTCGCTGAAGACCGCTGCGTTCAGGGCTGCGTAGAAGTTATCTTTGGCGGGCACGACCGAACCCAGGTGCTTCTTGATCAGCTCGGGATGTTTTTGCACCGCCTCGGAGAAAGAGCAGAAGATAATGCCCAGCTCGCCCAGCTTCTCCTTGAAGGTAGTGGCCACCGAGACGCTGTCGAAGACCGCGTCCACGGCGACACCGCTC
>Ga0194057_10000592_pt1 | contig 18758 bp, 11 predicted proteins | sample SepL4415m_MetaG_FD_155474 | JGI IMG/M metagenome (GOLD analysis project Ga0194057, IMG submission 155474) | Anoxic zone freshwater microbial communities from boreal shield lake in IISD Experimental Lakes Area, Ontario, Canada - Sep2016-L442-15m | ecosystem: Environmental > Aquatic > Freshwater... | reverse complement strand
CATCTCGGTGACGCGGTTCTGGGAGTTCACATGCACCACCGTGGGCTCGTAGTGCTCGCCCAGTTCCGACTCATCAAACTCGGCGTACGTGAGGATGATGACCAGATCACCGGGATGCGCGAGGCGGGCAGCGGCTCCATTGAGGCATACGTCGCCCCGCCCGCGGGGGCCATGGATCGCGTAGGTCTCAAAGCGCACACCGGTATTGATGTTGAGCACCGATACCTTCTCGTACTCGCGGATGTCCGCCAGGTCGAGCAGGTCGCGGTCCACGGTGATGCTCCCCACGTAGTTCAGGTTGGCATCGGTCACGGTTGCGCGGTGGATCTTGCTCTTCAACATCGTGCGTGCTCGGGGCACTGCGGTCCTCCGTGTGGTGGGAACGGGCAACTGCCGGTTGTCAATCAATCGCGCCGGACCGACGCGGGCTGCAACGCACAGAAGGGACGGACCCTCCAGGCGTGAGACGGGAAGAAACGTGTCGGGGTCGACCACGGCTGCGTACTCGGGCTCGCAGCGTGGCTCTGCGCGCATGGCGGCCATCGCGGCTTCCTCAATCCGCGCCCCGTCGCACTCGCCCTCCTCGGCAAGTGATGCGGCGTCGGCCAGGGCGCGCGACAGCACCACGGCCGCGGCGCGGTCGTCGGTGTCCAGATAGGCGTTGCGGCTGCTCATCGCCAGTCCGTCGCGCTCACGGATGATCGGGGCCACGATCATCTCGATGTCGTCCAGATGAAGGTCGCGCATCATGCGGCGGATGACGGCCACCTGCTGAGCGTCCTTCTGGCCAAAGATCACGCGGTCGGGGCGTACGGCGGTGAGCAGCTTCGCCACCACGGTCGCCACACCACCAAAGTGATGGGGCCGGATTGCGCCCTCCAGCACCTCGGCCGGGCCGCCCACCTCCACGGTCATGGCGAAGCCATCCGGATAGACCTCATCAACGGGTGGCGCCCACACCAGATCCGCTCCGGCCGATGCGGCCAGTTCGAGGTCCCGGTCCTCATCACGCGGGTAGGCCGCCAGATCCTCGGTGGGGCCGAACTGAGTGGGATTCACGAACAGCGACACCACCACGGTGTCGCCTGCCTCGTGCCCAATGCGCATGAGCGACAGGTGCCCCTCATGGAACGCACCCATGGTGGGCACCAATGTGATGCGACGTCCCTCGGTACGCAGCGCTGAAATGGCAGCGCGCAGGTCCGTAATCGTGCGGACCACTGTGGGTCGCGGGGCCTGTGGCGTGGTGTGGGCTGAGGTCGCGGTCATCGTCAGAATGGCGACTGGCTGACCATCGTGGGGAAGCGCGCAGGGCGACGCGCCCACCGGTTTTGGGTGGGCCACGCCGAACCGGACTCGCTCCAGTCCCCCACGGGGGTACCAGGCTTCTCGCCGTGCTCGGATGCGGCAATCTAGACCGCCGGGGACCCATGTAACAAGGGCGTGACGCGAACCCGTTGGGGCGTCCGGTCGCGCACGTAGCCTCATGCGGTGATGAGCGATGCCGCCGTCCGTGCGCAGGCCCTTGAGCGACTGGCGCAATCGCTGCGTTCCTGCACGCATTGTGCCCTCGCGGAGGGGCGCACAACCGTGGTGGTGGGAGCCGGTGATCCCAACGCCGACCTCATGTTCGTGGGCGAGGCACCGGGAGCAAATGAGGACCGCACCGGCGTCCCATTTGTGGGTCAGGCAGGCAAGTTGCTCGACACCCTGCTGGAGGGCATCGGCCTCACGCGCGATCAGGTCTTCATCGCCAATGTGCTCAAGTGCCGGCCTCCCGGCAACCGCGACCCGCTTCCCGCCGAGATCGATGCCTGCCAGGGATATCTGGCCGAGCAGGTGTCGCTCATCCGTCCCCGGCTCGTATGCACGTTGGGCAACTTCGCCACCAAGCTCATCTCGGGCCGCCCCGACGGCATCAGCACGGTGCACGGGCAGGTGCAGCAGGTGGAGTTCGGTGGGGTGGGTATCACCCTGTTTCCAGTGTTCCATCCGGCTGCCGCGCTCTACACACGCACGATGCTCGGCACGCTCCAGGAGGATTTCGCGCGGATACCTCCGCTTATTGGGATCACGGGGCGGTCCGGCACCGGGGGCGCGCCAGATGACACCGGCGCCACGGCCGATTCATCCGCCACAACCCAGATGGACCTCTTTTGACCACCGTGGCCGAGATCACCACCCACACTGCCGAGCAGACCGAGGCGATCGGGGCCGGCATCGCCTCGTTGCTCGTGGCGGGCGACATCGTGCTTCTGCGGGGCGATCTCGGCGCGGGCAAGACCACGCTCGTGCGCGGTGCGGCTCGTGCACTCGGGGTGGAGGGGCCCATCACCAGCCCCACCTTCACCATCGCCAACGCCTACGTGGGTCGCATTCCGGTTGCCCACCTCGACGCCTGGCGCCTGAGCGACCCGGATGACGAGGAGATCGGACTGGCCCTCGAGGCCATTGGTGACGACGGCGTGGCATTCATTGAATGGCCCGATTCCATTGCGGCGGGACTGCCGGAGCCCAGGGTCTGTGTGGACATCGGGCATGGCGGCGGCGACGCACGGCTGCTTCGCTTGACGGGCCGCGACCGCGGCACCGACCAATCGCTCGGGGAACTTGTTGATCACCTTCGCGCTTGACACCGCGACGCCCACCCCGTCGCTCGCGCTCGTGGGCGACGATGGCGTCATCGCCGAGCTGTGGCTTGGCCGGGTGCCGGGGGGCGGGCGTCGGGTGCTGGAGGCCGCGCACCACCTTCTGGGGGCATGCGGGGTGGTGCCCGACGACCTCGAGCAGATCGTCGTCGGGGTCGGCCCCGGGGGCTTTACGGGCATTCGGATCGGCATCGCCACGGCACTGGGTCTGGGGCAGGCACTCGGTATCCCGGTTCACGGGGCATCGAGCCTTGAGGCGCTCGCGCTCGGGGCGTCTGTGGCCTGCAGGGAGGGCGAGTTGATCGCCCCGGTCATTGACGCCCGGCGGCGGGAGGTATTCGCCGGTGCGTATGCGCCCGACGCCGACGGTGGCCTGCGTCAGGTCATCGCACCGGCTGCCTGGGATCCAGCGGCGTTCAGCCTCGCTCTTGGGCAGGCAGGACCCGCAGTGCTCGCGGGCGACGGCGCTCTGCTCGTACCGGCTGGGCCAACTGCCCGGATGGCTCCCGACGGCACGGTGCAGCGGGTGAGTGCGGCGCAACTGGTCGCCAGAGTCGCCCAGGTTGGCCCGCTGGCAGTGCTCCCGTCGTACCTGCGCCTGCCCGACGCGGAGGAGAAGCGCCTGGAGCGCCTCGCGGCGGAGGCACCGGCATGACCCGGGCGCCGGGCGGCGCCGCCAAGGTACGGGTGCGGCTCGCGCACGGCGGCGACCTTGATGCCATCGTGCGCCTTGAGGTGAGCAGCGACCCGGTCTCCTGGAGCCGACCAATTCTGGCCGCTGAACTTGAGCGCGCGGAGGGCGTGCTGCTGGTGGCCACCGAGCGGAAAGAGGTAATCGGCTACATCTGCTGCGCGGGCCAGGGCGACTCGTGGCATGTGCTCAACCTGGTGGTTGACCGGGGGTGCAGAAACCGCGGGGTGGGCGCGCAACTGCTGGATGCCGCCATCGCGGTGCTCCACGGCAATCCGTACCGCCGTTACACACTTGAGGTTCGCGTCTCCAACGAGCCCGCCATCCGCTTGTATCGCAGTCGTCGGTTCACCGATTCCGGCGTGCGGCCGCGGTACTACTCAAATAACCAAGAGGATGCGCTGATCATGTGGCTCGAGGAGGGGGAGACAGCGGCATGACCGGCCTCGTGCTCGCCATCGAGACCTCGTGCGACGAGACGGCCGCCGCTGTGGTGGATGGCCGCCGCGTTCTCTCCAGCATCGTGGCGTCACAGGCCGAGCTCCACAGCGTGTACGGCGGTGTGGTCCCCGAAGTCGCCGCACGCCACCACCTCACCACGGTCAATGCGGTTGTGGATGAGGCCCTGCGTGAGGCGCGGGTCTCCCTCGACGACATCGCGCGCATCGCGGTCACCCGCAGGCCAGGGCTAATCGGGGCCCTGCTGGTGGGAGTGGCCACGGCCAAGGCGCTGGCGTACGCCACGGGCAAGGATCTGGTGATGGTGGATCACCTTCACGGCCATATCGCGGCTGTGTGGCTTGCGCCGCTGTCGCTCGATGCCCCGTTTGTTGCACTCACGGCATCTGGTGGCCACACACGCATCGATCTCGTAGAGGACTACGCGGCGCCGCAGTTGCTGGGGCAGACGCTCGATGACGCCGCCGGGGAGGCCATCGACAAGGGCGCTCGTCTGCTTGGTATCCCATATCCCGGAGGGCCCGGTCTCGAGCAACTCGCCCGCGAGGGCGACTCGTCGGCGTTCGACTTCCCCGTCGGGCTCCAGGGCCGCGGGCCAGGGCTCGATTTCTCGTATGCAGGGGTAAAGACCGCGCTCCTCTACGTCGTGCGCGACCTTGGTGAGGAGGGCACCGCTGCCCGACGCGCCGATCTCGCGGCGTCGTACCAAGAGGCCATCGTGCGCCCGCTGGCCGACCGCCTCCTGCGGGCCGCGGAAATCCATGGCATGCCGGCTGTCTCCATTGGGGGCGGCGTCGCGGCCAATGGCCGCCTTCGTCAACTGGTGGAGGAGGGCGCGGCGGCGCGCGGCCTCATGGTGGCCATTCCCGAGCGCTCCCTGTGCACCGACAACGCCGCCATGATCGGTGCGGCAGCGGCGTTCACCCCTGCCATCCCCTGGCCTCAGTACGTGGGTGAAGACGCCATTGCCACCGCGCCTCCGGGGGGCATCGCCGCATGAGCCGCTCATCTCGGCGCAGCCGCCATCTGGCGCGACGGTTGGGCATCACACTCGCGGTGGCCGCTGTGATCGCCACCCCCGCGGTGCTCGTGGCCCAGACCGGAGCGGGCTCCGGGAGCGATTCCGGGCAGGCGCTCCTCGCGGCGGCGGCGTGGCATGACTGGGTTGACGGCCAGCGCGCACCGCAGGTTGCGGCGCCGGGTGATACGGAGTCGGCGATCATCGTTCTTGATGGCGACTCGATCACCGATACCCCCGTGGCCGGTCGCGCCGCCGCACTCACCCGCATTCAGGCCGACCAGCTTGCCGTCGAGGCGTCGGTGCAGGGCATGGGCGGGCTCGTCACCCAGCGGTACCGCACCCTCATCAACGGTGTGGCGGTGAGGGTTCCCACCGCACACCTCGCAGGGCTCGGGGAGATTCCGGGTATCGCGGCTGTGGTGCCCGTGCAGTATCTGGCGCCCGCCGCCGCCACCACATCGGATGCCGTGCCCACGGGTGACGGAGGGCAGGAGACTCCGCCCCTTGCCCCGTCTGGCGGGGCGCCTGCCCACGTGGCGCTCATCGATACCGGTGTGGACGCGTCTCATCCGTGGCTGGGTGGGGGGATTGGCCCCAATCGCCCCATCGTCGGCGGGTTCGACCTTGTGCAGGCCGACTCCGACCCATCGCCTGATCCGGCTGACCCCGCCGCTGAGGCCCACGGCACACAGATCGCTTCCATCATTCTGCGCTCCCCCGCCCTGGCGGGGCTGGCTCCTCAGCAGGTGCCGCGCCTCCTCGCGTACCGCGTGACGGCACGGGAGAACGTGGATGGGCAGGTGCGCACGCTCGCCCGCTCCGATCGGGTGCTTGCTGCCCTCGAGATGGCCGCCGACCCGAACCGCGATGGCATGCCCGATGATCACGCCGATGTCATTGCACTGGGGTTGGCCCGCGGATTCGGTGGTGGGGGAATTGACCCGGTCGCCCGGGCACTGTCGGCTGCCAATCGTGCGGGTGCCGTGGTTGTTGCGCCTGCGGGCAACGACGGACCCACCGGCCTCGTTCCGGGTTCGGTGGGCGATCCCGCCTCCGCCCCGGGCGTCCTTACCGTTGGAGGCGTCGCCGGCGCAGGAGGGCCACGTACCGCCGATCTCACTGCATCGGTAGGCCCCGCGGGAGCGATGCTCGGAACGCTGCCGCTGATGGGAGCCGACCCAGGATCGGCTGTGCTGGCAGGTGCCACTCTGGTGCCCGCCAGCGGCGAGTCCGGCGTGGGGACTGGGCTCGACACACGCGACTTCGCAGGCCCCGATGGCCGCAGTACCATCGCCGGCGCCGTCGCCATGGTCACGCGAAGCGGTGCCCCCATTCAGGAGGTTGCACGCCGCGCCGCCGCCGCGGGTGCCATCGCACTGGTGGTGTGGGATGAGTCCGGTACTGGCGCGTTCCCGGGGGTCAGTGGCGGGTCGGCCGCCCCGATTCCCATCGTTGGTCTCGGCCCGCAGCAGGGATCGGCGCTTATTGGTCTGCTCCGGCAGAACCCCTCGATGACGGCGTCCATTTCGCCCAATGCGGTGGTCGATGAAGCCCCGGCTGTCGCATCGTTCTCGTCACGCGGGCCGTCGGCATCCGGCCGGTTGGAGCCTGATCTGGTCGCTCCTGCGGTGGGTGTGGAGGCGGCCTTCCCCGGCATCGATTCCGGAGGCACTCCGCTTCAGGCGCCGCTCAGCGGTACGTCGGCTGCAGCCGCAACGGTTGTCGGCGAGGCCCTGCGGCTGCGCATTGATCATCCTGGATGGGCGCCGGCGGACGTACGCAGCGCGCTGGTGCAGTCAACCGGGCAGGTGCCGGGCGCGGGCGCGGTCGATCAAGGTGCAGGGCAGGCACCCGACGCGGCGTCGCTGCCGTCCCGGGCGCTTCCGGGTGTGTCTATCGACCCACCCATCATCAGCGGCCCGCGCTCGCGCAGCGACGACACCCAGATGGGCTTCACCGTGCACGACCTCACGGGCACCGGGGGCACCTACCGCGTTCTTCAGCAGGGTGATGACGGCGCATACGCGCCGATCGGCGGAGCATTCGATCTGGCACCCGGCGGGCGCCACCGTGGCACCGTCACGATTCCGCGCGGCCCTGAGAGCGGTGACGGGGTATTCCGGGCCAGGATCCTGGTGGTGCCGGACGGGGGCCAGGTGGCCGCCGGCTCGGCACTGGTGTGGTCGGCACCGGTGGCGCCATCGCCCGAGGCTGCACTTGGCGTGCCAACAGTCGATACGGGTGGCGCGGGTGTCGGCCAGGTGACAGTGCGCGTTGGCATGCGCGATGTGCGCGCTGATGGCCTCGCGGCGGTCACGCTGCACGACGTCAGCCTGTCGCTGCGGCCAGTGGGCGGCGGCGTGGCCATCCGCATGACCGGTGCCGAACCCACGGGTGACTGGCCGGCATCCACCTACCGCCTGGCCCTCTCGCAGCGCGATGCCCAGGGCGCTGATGTGCCCCCTGGTCGGTACCGCCTTGTTGTCACCGCGAGGGGCACGGGCGGGGCGGACCTGCGCACCGTATCGGCGCCATTCCGGGTTCAATAGCGACACTGCGTGTCACGGGCGCTTGCGACGGCAAGTGCTGACGGGCTAGTTTGTAACGTCCTGATACAAGCGGTGAACGGATTCACGTGGCAGAACAACTCACACTCGGGGTCGCAGCGCGGCTCTCCAGGTACCTGCAGGTGCTTACGCAGGCCAAGCGGATGGGGAAGACCTCCATCTCCAGTCAGGCCATTTCCGAGTACACCAACGTGAACCCCACGCAGATCCGCCGCGACCTCTCCGGCTTCGGCAAGTTTGGCAAGCGGGGCGTGGGCTACGACATCGACACGCTCATCGCGCAGATCCGCAAGATCCTGCGCACGTCGGGCCAGCACAACATCGCGCTGTTCGGATCGGGAAACCTCGGCCAGGCGATTGCCGGGTCGGGCGCATTTGCCGACCACGGCTTTCGTGTATCGGCCATGTTCGACGTCGACCCCGAAAAGGTGGGCCTGCGCATCGGCGACCTCACGGTGCGCAATTACAGCGAGTTGCCCCTCGTCATTGAGAACGAGGGAATTGAGGTGGGCGTGCTGGCCATCCCGGCCGCAGCCGCGCAGCAGGTGGCCGACGACCTGGTGTCATCGGGCGTCAAGATCATCTTCAACTACTCCGATGCACTGCTGTCGGTGCCGAGCGACGTGACGGTGCACACCTCAAGCCCCGCCGTCGAGCTGCTGTACGCGCTGTACTTCTACCTGAGCTGAGGCAGGAGGGTCACGCCTCTGGCGGTATTGCCACCGGAGTGCCGTCGTCTCCCACATGCACCATGGTGAAGCGGCCGGTGGTGCACAGCTCGCGTGACCCATCAGCGGGGTTCTCACGGTGCACCTCAACGGCCACCACCATGCTGGTGCGCCCCACCGACTCCACGCGCGCGATCAGCTCAACGAAGTCGCCCGAGAAGATTGCCGTGCGGAACTCGATCTCATCAACCTTCCGGGTGACGCATGTGCCGCGCGCCCGCCGCGTGGCCGCCTGATAGGCCGCACGGTCCATCCATGCCATGAGGGTGCCCCCGAAGAGGGATCCCATGTGGTTGGTGTCGCCGGGGAAGACGATCTGGAGGGAGCGGGCTTCAGACATGTCGTCAGCCTATCTCGTGGCTCGCAGACGGCGGTCACACCCATGGGTCAGCCCCGGCCGTCTGGGTCTCCGCCGCCGCGGCGCGTTCCCGGGATGGAGCGCGCCGGAACCATTTGAGCGAAAGAGCCATGGTTCCGGCACCCGACGAGTGTGCGAGGCGGCCTACGGGCTGGCCGTGCCCGCACTGTCAGCAGCCCGGCGAGCACCGGCTTCGTCTTCTGCACCGGGGCCGGGCGCAGGTGGCGTGCTGCTGGGGCCATTGACTGAGTGCCAGATGATGCGATCGAGCGTGTCCTGGGGCACCCGATCAATGCTCTGCAGGTTGAGGGAGTTGGAGAGCTTGGCGTCTGGGCTCGCGGCGTCGTTGCGCGCCAGCAGATCCACCTTCGCGGGGATGGTGGTGAACGGCGCGGAATTGGTGGGTGTGGGCGAAAACACGTCGTACATGGGAGTCGCCCGCGCATCGTTGAGCGTCAGCGGCTTCATGCCGATAATGATCTCGATGGTGCGCACCACCGACACGAGGTCGTAGCGCGTAGGAATCACGACGTTGCGTCGGGCGTAGGGGCTGATGACCAACGCGGGGATGCGGTGGGCGTTCACGTGGTCGGCCCCATCCTGGGAGTCGTCCTCCACAACGAAGACGGCCGATGATGACCAGATGCGGGAGTGGGAGATGAGATCGATGATCTGCCCAATGGCCAGATCACTGTCGGCCACCATGGCCCTTGGGGTCGGGAAGCCCGTCTGCGTGCCACGCGTGTGGTCGTTGGTGAGCGAGAGGTAGCTGAGTGCGGGCACCGTGCCGTGGCTCAGCTGCGCCCGGAAGCGGGCGGCGAAGCACGACACGTGTGAGTACGAGCCCGGCGGAGCACCCTCCGGGAGCACTGAGTCAAAGATCTCGCCCGTGAGGGGCCCGCTGGTGGAAAGCAGCGTGCCGATCGAGTTGTCCGAGGGGTAACACCCGGTTCCGTCAGGGGTGGTGAGCACGTCCGAGTGAACGGCCACCGTCGCAACCCCGGTCTGCATGGCGGGGGTGCGGTCCTGGTCATCGATTTCCGGCATCGTCCCGGCGATGCCCTCGCCATAGTTGAAGTACGAGATGTGCTGGCGCTCGGCCTGATCGAACAGGAATCCATTCCCCGGCCAGCTGACGGCGAACATACCGAAGTCGGCGGGGCGCAGGCGGGCGTCGTAGTTGTGCACCCAGTTGCGGCTCACGTAGTCGGGAACGCCCGCGGATCCGGTCCAGAAGTGCCCCTGGATTGAGGCGTCAGAGTTCGCCATGACGTTGTCGAGCAGCGGTGCGCGGCGCAGGAGTGCCCGCGTGTTGGGGAGGACCTCGGGCCCGAATACCTGAAGGCGTGGGTCACCCCGTCCGCGACCGATCCCACCGAGCATCTGGTCGTACGAGCGGTTCTCCCGGACGATGAAGAAGACATGCTTGATCGGTCCGTTGGCACGAACTGGCGTAACGGACGGTGCACTGGGCGCACCGACGGGCTGCAGCTGGGCCAGCGCGGTTGAAGTCATCGCACGGATCTGCGAATCGGATGGGAACGGCATCACCCCGGCGCGACCGCGGAGCATTGCCGCGCCGTACGTCACTCCTGCGTCAAAGACGTTGTAGTCGGGCGGCGTCTGCGGATGAAAGGCGAAGAAGATCGGGTCGTCCGGCAGGGTCGGATTGGGGCCCGCGGGGTTGGCCCCCACGTCCATTCCCCGGGCCGCGATCCACACGAGCCGTGAGGGGCGACCACCGCGGGCGGGCGATGCCAGCACCGCCTCCGGCTCGGATGCCGTTGGGATACGGCCCACCATTGTCCATTCGCTTCCCGCGGGTGTCGCGGCACCCGGAATGCGGAACACGGCGACGTCATCCGCACCCGATTCCGTCACGAGCAGGCGGTCGCCCCCTGGCGAGAGCGCGACGCCCGTGGGCATGGTTCCAAGGCCAGCGCTCCGCTTGACCGAAAGCAGACGCTCGCGGGTTCTGGTGCGGAGGTTGACCACTGCGACCTGATCACGGTTGGACAGGGCGACATACGCCCGCGTTCCAGCCGCATCGATGGCGATGTCCTGAGGATGCGACAGCATCGGGCCCGCACGGATCGTGTGCATTCTCGTGGCGGTCTTCATGTTCACCACGGCAAGGGTCCCGGTGGCTTCGTTGGAGATCAGCCCCGTGTGGCCATCCGGCATGATCGCGGCGCCAAATGGGTAGTCCCTGTATGCCCCCCCGCTCGTGTGTACGTAGGCGGGGTGCTCGGGGTCATTCACGTTGATCACCGCGGCGGCGTCGGCGAGGTTCAGCGCCACCAGCAACTGACTGCCATCGGGTGACACGGCGAGGCGCTGTGGCCACGAGCTCTGCGTTCCGGGAGCCGGCGGCGGGGCCGACTGAAGCGTGGGGGCCCAACTTGGCGGGGGCACGTTGATGACACCGACCTGGTGAGCCTTGCCGCAGGTGGGCGTCCAACGGAAGACCAGGATGTCGTTCCCGGACGCGCCGGGGGCACCGTCGGTTGTGGGATGCCACAGCGAGTTCGCCAAGCCGGAAACATACGCACGCCTGTGCGTCGAGTCGAGGGCGATCCCGCCCGTGGCACCCGGCAGCCACAGGGTCTGGCACACCCGGCCGCGCTGCGTATCCACGATCTGTACGTCGTTGGTGTTGAGGCCCGCATCGACGGCCCACAAATAGCGCCCGTCAGCGGTGAGTGCGCCACCCATGGGCAGGTTGCCGAGCATCACCTGCTTCCCCTCGGGGTGAAGCTGACGACCACTGGGAAGGAGTCCGGTCGCGGGGCTCGGAATGGAACTGGCGGTGACTGCGGCAGTACCAGCTCCCAGACCGGCAGCGGGGGAGAGGAGCACACTCGCGAGTGCGAGGGGGGCGAGCGCGCCCACCAGGCCGCGCACGGAGCGCTTCTTCATCTGCTGCCACACCGAGGGCCGACCGGGGGTCTCGTCCCCGCGGCAACGGCTGCGAGGGTGGTGCCGATTCATGCCTCGGACCCTATCGCAGGTCACGATTGGCGACCGGTGCTCGCCGACGGAGTCGGGAACGTTTGCAGTCTGCGCATCCACACCACTGCGACGGCCGCCGCGACGGGCGGCTACAGGGCGTACCGCCGTACTCGCGCGTAGGCGGTGAAGGGGGCGTATGCCGTCACGGGCTGACCGCCAGCGTGGGTGCGGCACGCCCGCGCCACTCAACGGGGGAGCCATCGACCACGGCAAACACGGTGTACTTCCCGGCGGCACGCGGGCGTACGCGCGCCGTCCAGATTCCGTGGCGGGGCGAGGCGTGTGCGCGCACCTGATGCACTCCAGTGCGACCGCTCGACACCATGAGCACCTCGACCGATGTGGGCGTCCGCCCGCTCACCGTCAGGGCGATGGGCGTCTTCGTTCCGCGTTGAATGGTGCCGGGCAGAGACGCCACCGTCGCGGTGTGTACGGAAGGCGCGCGGCGCCCGGGAATGACTGCCGCGAACGATCCTGTCGTTGACGTCACAGTCACCCGGTGGGCCCCATCGTCACGAAGGACCACGCTGCGGCGGTACTCCTGCGGGCCGGATCGCCTGAGTCCGCCGGGGAATGCCACGACATCGTCTGGCGCGAACGTGCCGGGGATCACATCCATCACCATTGGCCGTCCCATCATCGGGTGCACGTCGAGCACCTGACGCGCACCGGGGTCGGTAAACAGCAGGTGGGACCCACCCTCGGTGAGGGTCATTGATGATGCCGGGCGATCGCCCAGCGGCAGGTCGGCCGCCCGGGCGGGCGTGCGTACGTCAACCCACGTGGCCGTGCCCTGGGTGCGGCTGCGTGTGACGGCGAAGCGTCGCTGCAGCAGCACAAGGCCCGTCGGGTCCGCCCCTGTGCCGACCGTGGCGAGCAGGCGGTGGCGCGTCAGGTCGAGTACGGCCATACGTCGCGAGCTTGGCAGCAGCAGTGCCGCGCGGGTGCCGTCGGGGGTGACGACCGCAGTGGTGTCCGCGCCGCCGGGTATTCCGGTCTGAGTGCGGAATGGATCGCCAGCGGCGCGATTGAGCGGGGCCACGGTCATGCTGCCATCGGCGTGGCTCACGACAATCGAAGGCGGCGAACTGATGAATGCCGCCGAGGTCGCCGGGGCGGGCAGATCGAGCGTGGCGGTGCGGGCATGGTCCGCGGTGCGCATGACGACGGCCTCATTGGTCCCGTCGCCGGCGATCAGGGCGAGCCCACGATCTGGTGAGAACGCCACCACGTTTCGGCCGGGTGCTCCCCCGATGACGCCCGACGCACGTCCTTCAGCGTCCAACACGCGTACGCCGGCATCGGCATCGTTCACCCAGACGTCCTGTCCTGAGGGCGCGAACCATGCGGCGGTGGGCCGCCCGAGGCCCTGCAATCGCCTGGGGCGGGTGGCGCGGACGAGGTCAACCATCTCCACCGCGCCGGCGTCTGGATAGGTGGCCGCCAGCCGGGTCCCCTGGGAATCAACGGCCGCCGTGCTTGAGCCGCCGGACATCTTCGCCGCGAACACTCCGGTGGCCCCCAGCGCGGTGCCGATGCCCTGACCCTGAGAATGCACGTGTCCATGGGTGGTGGCGGTGGGGGCATCGATCTCGCCGGTGGGGTGCGAGATGAAGAGCGCCCCCGTCATGGCCGGCAGCGCGGTGCCGCCCGGGCCCGTCACGCGCATACCAGTGAGATCGGCTCTGGTACGAGCGACGACGGTGACGGTGGCCCCGGCCTGCGGGGTGCTGCCGCGGGGGACGATCACCCGAAGCGTCACGGGCGTGCCACCGATGGCGCCCCGTGCGACGGGGATGACGTCGGGCACCGCCGGTGCTGCCACGGGGGCGCTCGCGGTGCCGCCAGAGGCGTCTGAGGAGTCGGTCATAGCCGCGACGCCGATGGCGGTCGCCGCGAGGGCAAACACCACCGCGCCAGCGGCAAAGAGCGGCTTTACACGCCGCGGCATGTGCGTGCGCCTATCGGCATGCCCGCCGAATGGCGGCTTGCAGCGACTTCACCTCGCGGCTGCGTCGTGTCACCAACGCCTTGGCGGCGCGCCGCGCCGTGGGTGACTTGGCCGTCCGCACCTTCAGCTTGGCCTGGGCGAGCCGCTTCGATGCCGCCCGCAGACGGCCCTGCGCGGTGACGCATGCCGCTGACACGGCGGGGTGCGCGGCACTGAAGCCGGCGACGGCGACCCCCGGAGGCGCGCCGGCTGATGGCTGCTCACCTGGCACGCCAGCCGGTGGTTGCCCACCTGGCGCCCCGCTGTTGTCGTCCAGCGGAATTGCAGCGGTGGCCTCGTTGGACCACGCGGAGTCGGCAAGCCCGTTGTGGGCGCGCACCCGGTAGCGGTATGCGGATCCGCGCGAACCCGACGAGTCCGTGAACGTGGTCGCATTCGCAGCAGCGGTGGCCAGCGGCGCAAAGGCGCCACCGGAGGCGGGCGCCCGCTCGATCTGGAATGCCGTCTCGTCCAGCGAGGCGTCGGTCCAGCCGAGCGTGATGTTCGTGCCGCCTGCGTACGCGGCGGTGAGGCCGACTGGCGCCGCAGGCCCCGCCAGATCAGGCAGGGCCGCGCTGGTGGCGCCACGCACCCGGAGCAGGCCCCAGAGGCCCAATTCTGTGCCATTGGCGGTCATGCCGTCGCGGAACAGGTAGTCACCGGACTGGTGCCGCACGCCACCCGCGCCACCCTGCAGCACGAAGGTGAATGCCCGGCCCGTCATGAGCCCGCCCTGGGCTGAGTACGTGGTGGTCGGGGCGTTGGCGGGCGGTGCGATCCACTGCGAGGCCCACGAGTGCCCATGCAGTCGGAACTGGTGCGAGGCGATATTGTCACCCGACATGAGCACCCGCACCCAGGTGGGGTCGGCGGGGTACGCCTCAAACACCGGCGTGGCGGGGTCCCCGTGAACGGCTGATGACATGGCGAAGGCCGGCTCGTTATTTGCGGCAAGGCGGGGTGCAAGGCGCTCGCTGCGGAAGTTGATGCCGCGACCACCGAGTCCCTTCTTGGCAACGGGTGCGCCGTTGCTGAGAATGGCCAGACGATCCTGCCACTGCACCGCGAACTCGCGCACGGCATGGGCGGCGCCGTTGGCATCGGTCCAGCGGATGACCGCCCGGTCGCCAGTGGTGTCGGGCGTGCCCGTCGTGGGGTGCACCCAGGTTGATCCGGCGGGCTCCACCAGCAGACCTGCATAGAGGCCGTGGTGGCGGTGCTCGATGCGGTTGCCGAAGTCCATCAGATTGATGCTCGAGCCCTCGAGTGCAGGGTCCACATACCACCGGTAGGTGATGGTGCCGCCGGGGGCCACGGTCTGGTCGTAGTTGTAGCCAACGGTTGTGCCGTCATCCCGGGTGACATCGGTGCGCACCATTCCCGCGTGCAGTGACACCCGGTTTCCAGCGGGGAAGGGCACAGAATCGATGGGCACCACGTCGGCCGGGCTCGCCGGCAGCCCATTGGGCGACAGGCGGTTGTTGAGCACGACGGTGAGGCATTCGCCGGCGGCCGCACGCAGGAACAGCGGGGTCACCGGCATGGCGCCTGACAGCACGGCATCGGCGTCGGCTGAGAGCACGAAGGTGGCCCCTGCCGGGTCCTCGTCGGCGTTGGCGGCGTTGTAGACGATGTTGCGCTGAATGGCAGCCACCGAGTACGAGCGCGTCGGGGCCGTCGCCGGGCACTTGTCGAGCCCCTGACCGGCAGGACGGGGATCCGGCGTGGCGGCCACTGGCGCGCCCTCGGTCGCCGGGGCAGTTGCGGGCCACGGGCCACCGGGATTGGTGGGCGCAGCGTTGCCGGGCAGTTCCTTCAGATCAGCGACGGCACTCGCAGGCACCCTGAAGATGCCCCACATGCCGAGCCACTGGTCGTCGAGCGTGCTCGAGCCGTACAGGTAGTCACCCGGCGAACCGGCACCGACGGTCGTCTGTGGCACACCATTGGCGCCGCCATCGGGCACGTAGTTGAACCACTCCGCGATGTTGATTGCCTCGGTATCCGACAGGTTCGACGTAGGGTTGTCGGGCTGCGTGCGCCACCTGTGCCCGTGCAGGGTGAAGGTGTGCGAGCTGTCCTGCGACCCCTGCACGTTGCGAATGACCACGGGGTCGCCCGGGTATGCCTTCAGCACCGGGGTGGACGGATCGCCGTGCACGGTGGACGAGAACACGGACGCAGGGTCAGAGGCGCTGCGGTTCTCAAACGGTTCGTTGCGGTAGTTGATGGCCCGGCCACCCGACCCGCCGTTGAAGTCGTTCACCTGCGCCGGCGGGTTCACAGGAGTTCCGCCCTGAGCGGCTCCGCGCCACATGGGGATCTGGTCCTGGTGAAACAGCGTGAACTCGCGGAACGACGGCTCGCTGGTCGAGTGGATGTCGGCGATGGGCCCCGTGCCGTCGGTCTGCAGACCGGTGGCGGGGTCGTGCCACGTGGCATCGGCGGGCTCCACGTTCATGGCCGCAAACAGGCCACGCCCCTGGTGCACGTTGGCGTACTGGTGGTCGTGGAAGAACACCGTGCGAAGCGGCGCATCAACGAACCAGCGATAGCCGTAGGTCTGACCCGGCATTGCGCTTGATGAGTAGTTCCAGCCCACCGACGTGCCATCCGATGCCAGCTCGTCAAAGCGCACCAGATGCACGTGCGTGGACACCTCGGACGTCGGGTGGTCGTTGTTGTACACCCCGTCGTTCTTGGCGAGGTGATCAAGTGGGACGCTCGGGTTGTCGTCCAGGTGCAGGTCGTTGGTGAGGTGGATGGATACGCAGTCACCCACTCGCGCACGGATCGTGTACGGCTCGGGCTTGAATCCTGCGGGGACGCGCCCTGTCTGGGGATCGAGGTGGCTGCCCTCCACATACATACGCCCCGTCGGGTCGTTCCAGCCAGCCTTGTTGTAGGTGATTGTGGTGTCGAGGGCGTGCGGGTTGTACGTGCGCGACGGTGCGCCGTTGGGGCAGGGGTCAACCACGCCTGCGCCGGGCTTGAGCGGGTCGAGCCCGGGCATGTTGTCGGCCTCGAGCTGCGTTGGGCCGCGCACGGTGTCGCCGGGGCGACGGATGGTCTGGAATGGGTCGCTGATGACCGTGTACGGGGCTCGGTACGCGCGCTGACCGAAGTCGCCCTTCACGAACAGCGGGTATCCGGGGTGCGCCGCGTCGGCGGCCGCTGGCTGCGTAACGCGATCCGGCAGCTGCTGCAGAGCCTGAATCTCAGTGCCGTCCGGGTACTGCTGGGTGCCGTCACGCAGTCGGTCGAAGATGCGCAGGTGCCCCCAGAAGCCGTCGGCGAAGTGGGGGTAGATGTGGCAGTGGAAGATCGAATCGCCCACCGTGCCCTGCAGCCCGCCGGCACCACCCTCGATCACAAAGGCGCGCGACTCGCCTGGCCCAACGGCCTTCACGTCGAGCAGGGGCGACGACGGGTTGCCCGGATCTGCGTGCCACCGCTGGGTGTGCTGGTGGAACGGGTGCGTGTACTCAATGCCAGGGTGAATCAGGTGGTAGGTAATGGGGTCACCCTGATAGGCCTTGGGGATGAGGTTGTCGGTGTCCGTCACCACGTTGCCCGGGCCCACCACGCGGGTGAGCTTGCCCTCGTCACCGAACACCCACGACTGCAGGTGCGACTCCTCGCCGAGGCACTTTGCGCCAGGGTCCTGCGCCACGCCGCCATTGGTGGGGATGTCCGGTGCCCAGCCATCGCAGAAGTGGTCGGCCGGAGCGATCACCTTGCCGTCGGGCAGGGTGACGGTGAGGCCAGCCCGGTGGTCGAGAATCGCCTGGTAGCGGTTGCGCAGTGGCTCGGACCGGTAGTTGAAGCCGAGCGTGGCGTCCTTCGCCGGTGGGCTGGTATCGGGCATGTTGGGCTTCGCGCCCGTCTTGTCCACTGCCGGCAGCTCCGACATGATGAGCGCCACCGAGCGCGAGTCGGGCGCATTCGGCGCGTGGATGTCGGCGAAGAGCTGCGTCTCCACAGCAGCATTGGTGCCGTCAAGCAGTGGTGCGCCGGTGATCTGGTTATGCCACGTCGAGCCCTGCGGGTGAATGATGACGGCACCGTAAAGCCCCATCGTGAGGGGGCTCGGTCGCAGCTTGTCGGTCACCTGGTTGGCCTCGTCGCCGACGACGCCCTGGCCCTCCTTCTCGGCGTACCAGGTGTAGGTGATGCTCTGGCCCGTGGCCACCGACGTGTCCGGGTTGTTGCCAATGCGCGCGCCGTCCGAGCTGAGCGGGGAGCTCGACACCACGCCGTCAGCGGTCATGCCCACACGCCGTGCGGGGATGTCGTTGCGCAGGGTCACCCTGATGCAGTCACCGACATTGGCCCTGATCACAATGGGCTGTGTGAGGTTGGGATTCGCAACGATTGCGGCCTTCTGCGACTGCAGGGCATAGACCATTCCGCCCACCACCTGGTCGCCCCAGCCATTGACCGGGATGACCGTCTCGAACGCGGCGACGTCGTAGGTGATGGTGCGCGTGGCGTCGGCACAGACGTCGGGATTTGCACCGCTCGCGGCAGTCGAGGCGGCGCCAAAAGCGATGACCAGCGTGCCGGCGAGCACCGCGGCGGCCGCGAGGGCGGCGATTGGTCCCCGCGGCACCCGGCGCCTGGGTGAGGCGATCATCTGTGGAAGCGGCGTCATGAAACTCCTCGAGCGGTCGCGTGCCGTACCTCGGGGTTAACGCACCGTCCCGCCTTCGCGCCCGGGGTGCACACCCCGCCACCACATCTCTCTTACAGATTCCTAACCAACCATGGACGGGAGCCGAGCGCCTACTCCAACGTCTGGGCGCGAGGCTATTGCGAGTCCCGACCCCGGCGCGCCAGTCGTCCGGGTGGATTCGTGTGCACCGATGATCGGGGCCGTACTCACCAAACGGGGGGGGGTGCCGCGCGTTCGCACGAGTGCAGCGAGAGACAGGGAAATGAGTAGCGGAGGAGGGACTCGAACCCCCGACACGCGGATTATGATTCCGCTGCTCTAACCAGCTGAGCTACTCCGCCAGATCGCCGCTCATGCGGCGGTCGGCAACGGTAGCAAGGAGTGGGCCGGAGGTGGGGGAGAAATCACCTTCTGGGCGGCGTCATCTCTCCTCGTCAACGGAGCCAGCCCGCTTTGCGGCCCGGTCGCGCGACCGTCCACGAAGGCGCGCCTTCAGCGCCTTGCTGCCCATGCCGATCATCGGCCCGGGAAGGCGGTGGCGGTTGGCCAGCACCTGGTCGAGGGCATCCACGAACCACGTGATGTCGTCGTCTGAAATGACGAACGGTG
>Ga0194057_10000591_pt1 | contig 18773 bp, 14 predicted proteins | sample SepL4415m_MetaG_FD_155474 | JGI IMG/M metagenome (GOLD analysis project Ga0194057, IMG submission 155474) | Anoxic zone freshwater microbial communities from boreal shield lake in IISD Experimental Lakes Area, Ontario, Canada - Sep2016-L442-15m | ecosystem: Environmental > Aquatic > Freshwater... | reverse complement strand
CCAGTCGGCTCGCCGGCGGGGAAGGAATTATCTCAAGCCCCGCGTCTGGCTCATGGCCCTCATCCATCTGGCGGTCTTTGCGCTGATCTATTGGATGGCTTTCTGGATCCGCTTTGATTTTGTCATTCCTCCAATAGATATGGTCGTTTTCTGGAAAACGCTCCCTTGGGTCCTGGCCATCAAGTTCTTCGTGTTCCTGATTGCGGGCCAGTACGACGGCTGGTGGACCTACGTGACTTTCAGCGATCTGATCGCCCTGGTGCGGTATTCCCTGGCGGCCACGTTCTTCTTCGCCGCGGGGCAGTATTTCCTCGGTATGGGCTATTACATTCCGCGGTATGTCATTGTCATGGATTGCCTGGGGTCCATTGTCGTACTCGGCGCCTTGCGCGGCACTTGGCGGCTCTATCGCGAGCAGTTCTGGCCGATCCTCAATCCCAGCGACTTCCGCTGGGCCTTATTGGTGGGCACCGACCACGCGACGGGCCTGCTCGCCAGCCAGATGCAGACCTATCGCGAATTGCCCTATCGCGTGCGCGGTCTCTTGGCCACGGAAGAGAGTGCCGTTGGTTCGCGCCTGGGGCAGTTTTCAGTCCTCGGCCGGCTCGAAGACGTTCGCGAAGTCGCCTCCGCCTGCGCCGCAAGTACGGTGCTGGTCACGGCGGGCACCCTGGCCGGTTCAAACCTGCGAAACTTGATGGACGCCTGCAAACAATCGGGCCTGGAACTAAAAATCATCCGCCCTATTCAAGATCGCCTCGGCGGCGACCACCGCATCCCCATCCGCGACCTCGAAATCAGCGACCTTTTGCGCCGCGCGCCGGTGCAGTTGGATATGAACATCATCGGCCATCTGATTGAAGGCCGCATCGTCATGGTCACCGGGGCCGGCGGCAGCATCGGTTCGGAAATCTGCCGGCAATTGCTCCGCTTCAATCCGCGCATGTTGCTGCTGGTCGGGCGAGGCGAGAACCGCATTTTCAAAGTCGAGCGCAAGCTACGGGCAATCTACCCCAGTGCCGTGCTAAAGCAGTGCATTGCCGACATCACGGACGAGGCCCGCGTGCGGCAGCTCTTCATGCAGTTTCATCCGGAGGTTGTTTTCCATGCCGCCGCGCACAAACACGTCCCCTTGATGGAATTGAATGTCGGCGAAGCGATCCGCAACAACATCGGCGGCACCAAGACCATGGCCGAAATGGCCCACGAGTTCGGCGTGCGGAACTTCGTCTTCATCTCGACCGACAAGGCAGTCCATCCGACAAGCATCATGGGTGTGTCGAAGCAGATTGCCGAGCGATTCATCCACGCCATGTCGCTGAACTCGCCAACCTGCTTCACCGTCGTGCGGTTTGGCAATGTGCTGGGGTCCGACGGCAGCGTGGTGCCGATCTTCCAAGACCAGATCCGCCGTGGCGGCCCGATCACCGTCACCGATCCCCGCATGACCCGCTTCTTCATGACTATCCCGGAGGCCTCGCAACTCGTGCTTCAGGCTGCGGCGATGGGGCAGGGCGGCGAAATCTTCGTCCTAGAAATGGGCCAGCCGGTAAAGATTGTCGATCTCGCCCGCGACCTGATCCGATTATCCGGCCTGCCGGAAGATTCGATCGAGATTTGTTTTACGGGTATCCGGCCCGGGGAAAAGCTCTACGAAGAGCTTTATTTTGACGACGAGGAAACGCTTCCCACGGACCACCCCAAGCTGCGTGCCGCTTACCACCGGCCCTACACGCTCCCCGAAGTCCGCCAGACGATTGCCCAACTACAAGAGCTGATTCACGCCCCCGAGGAGACCGTCCGCGGCAAACTTTGCGAGGTCGTCGAGGAATATGCCTGGCAGGTCCGCAACGCCAGTGCCGCGCTCGCCGCCGAAACCGTCGTGCCCCCCAGCAGCAACGGCGATACCAAAGGACAACTCCCCTCGCCCGTACTCGGGAGAGGGGCAGGGGGTGAGGGTACTTAAACTCCCCTCTCCCGTACTCGGGAGAGGGGCAGGGGGCGAGGGGATATGGTCGAAAAGAAGTTCGGCGCGGGTCTCCCGACCCCGCCGAAACGTCCGACCGAAGGTCTCCTAGTGCATGGGAGACCTTCGGTCGGCGGGCGTGGCTCGGTCGGAGACCGGCCACAACAGGCTTGGGTGTGGACTGGTCAGAGTTCGGCCACAACAGAAAAAAACAGAATCAACGGAATAAATTCCGTTCTACGGACGACAATGGTATATTCATGAGCTACCTTTAGACTAGCCCATCGGGCCGTGATGCGATTTCCGGAACGGAAAACTCCGCCTGATCGCTACAGCCCCTACAAAGATATTTTTGGCTCACCGCCGGGTTTGCGGACGATTGGGGTGCTGGCGTCCCGCCTGCTCAGGATGTTGTGGTTGACGAGCAGGCGAGACGCCTGCGCCACAAACTTGGCGGATAGACGTGTTTTTAATGGTGCCTTGCGCAACCCACGGGAACGGAGTGCGCGCCGACGGAATGAAGCGATGGTTGTTTTTCTGTTGGAACTAGGTGCGTTTCACGGGATGGTCAGGGAATTTCTGTCCTGTAGAAAAGGGTAAAGGAGTACGGAATAGCCTTGAATTTCAGTGACGTCCTAATCGTTGTTCAGGCCCGCATGGCTTCGAGCCGCCTTCCGGGTAAGGTCGCCGTCCCGTTGAACGGTCTGCCTTTGCTCGCTTGCGTAGTGCGGCGATTACAGGCAGCGCAGGCGCATTTGCCCCTGGGGTTGCGTGTGTTGGTGGCGACCACCACGAATCCCGTCGACGACGTGACCGAATCGCTCTGCGGCGACTTGCAGGTTGATTTCTTCCGCGGCTCCGAAAACGACGTACTCGATCGCTATCTCGCGGTCACGGCTCACCTCGACGACGATCATATCATCCTTCGCGCCACTGCCGACAATCCCTTATACTGCCCCGCCCGTACCGCGAAGATCATTCTTCATCATCAAGCCAGCGGGGCAGACTACACCAGCATCGAGAATTTGTCGTACGTGGTTCCGGAAGTGATGCGAGTTGGCGCACTTCGCGGCATGGCCCGCCGCGCCACATCTCCTTTCTGCCATGAGCACGTTACGCCCTATTTTCGGCAGCACCCCGAGGAATTCCACGTCACCCAGCTTGCACCAACCTGGGAAGGGCTCCGCCCGGAGGTCCGTCTCACGGTAGATACCCCGGAAGAGTTGCAGCGGATGGCGGCAATCCACGACGCACTCGGTCGCGACAACAACCTGTTCAGCCTGGAGCAAGTCTATGAATTCTGCGAACGTCAGCCCCTCGTTTCCTGATCCCAGAGGATTATGATGAGCCACTATCCAGCAAATACCATTGACATAGAGGGTAAAAAGATCAGCCGTAATCACCCGGTATATTTTATTGCTGAGGTCGGTTCCAACTTCGATCGGGATCTGAGTCGAGCAAAGGATCTGATTTGCCTGGCAAAAGAGGCAGGTGCCGACGCCGCTAAATTTCAGCATTACACCGCAGGTTCCCTAGTGAGCGATCACGGGTTCCGGGAACTCGGGGGCAGGCAATCCCACCAAGCCTCTTGGAAGAAATCGGTTTACGAGACCTATGAAGACGCATCGCTCAATCGGGACTGGACCGCCGCATTGAAAGAAACATGCGACGAGGCAGGGATTACATTTTTCACCAGCCCATACTCCCTTGATCTGGTGGATTACGTGGACCCGTTTGTGCCGGCCTATAAGGTAGGCTCCGGGGATATTACCTGGCTTAAAATCATTGAGTATATGGCCTCAAAGGGTAAGCCGCTGCTTCTCGCTACGGGCGCATCTTCACTCGAAGATGTCCGGAGGGCAGCGGACACGGTTCTTGCAATCACTCCGAACTTGGTATTGCTGCAATGCAATACCAACTATACTGCTGAAGACAATAACTATACCTATCTGCAACTTAATGTCCTCCGTACCTATGAAGCCATCTACCCGGGGGTCATTTTAGGGTTGAGCGATCACATGCCGGGATATGTTTCCGTGTTGGGCGCGGTTGCCTTAGGGGCACGAGTAATAGAGAAGCACTTCACTGATTCTACGGATCGTGAAGGGCCGGATCACCCGTTCTCCATGACGCCGAAAACCTGGCGCGAGATGGTGGAAAGGACGCGGGAACTTGAGGCTGCACTTGGCGATGGCGTAAAAAAGACCGAGGACAACGAGCGCGATACGGTTGTCGTCCAACGCCGAAGTATCAGGGCAAGCCACGACCTAAAGGAGGGTGCCCTTCTTTCACCGGAAGATTTGGAAATGCTGAGACCCTGTCCTTTGGATGGAATCGAACCGTTCCAAGAAAAGAGGCTGATCAAAAGGCGACTGACCCGTGATGTGGGGGCCGGGGAGTATTTCATGTGGGGTGATCTGGACTGATTGGAAAGTAAATAAATCTGGCAAAGGAAGAGAACTGTAATGAATTCATCTGCTTCACGTGTTTTGGTCACCGGAGCTTGCGGGTCTGTCGGCTCCGCATTGGTACAACGTCTACTGGACGAGGACCATGTTGTCTGCGCCTTCGATCAGAGTGAAGACGGCCTTTTTCGGCTTGATCAGGAGTTCAAGGATAGAGGTCGTGACCGGTTGAGGCTGTTTGTAGGAAACGTGCGGGATGAAATCCGACTCAGGCGTGCCATGGAGGGAGTTGCGATAGTATTTCATTGCGCAGCGCTGAAGCATGTCTATCTTTCAGAGTATAACCCATTCGAGGCGATGCAGACGAACATCGTTGGGACCAACAACATCATACAGGCGGCGATAGCTGCCGGCGTGGAACGTGTCGTTTTTACCAGCAGCGATAAGGCGGTCAATCCAACGAGCACCATGGGAGCAACTAAGCTTCTCGGCGAGCGTCTGTTCATTGCCGCCTGCCTCCATGCCGGCAGTCACAAGACACGATTTGCCTGCGTTCGTTTCGGCAATGTACTCAACTCCAACGGTTCGGTGCTGCAGATATTCAAGCGGCAGTTGGCAAATAGCCTTCCCCTAACCATCACCTCAACGGCAATGACCCGCTATTTCATTTCCATGTCTCAGGCAGTGGAACTGTGTCTTTCCGTTTCCGCCCGGATGGTTGGTGGTGAGATTTTCGTCATGAACATGGGGAGCTGTGATATTTTGACCCTGGCAAAAGTGATCAACGGGGATCGGCCGTTTCAGTTCGTGGTGATCGGCAACAAGCCTGGCGAAAAGCTGTATGAAGAGCTTGTTACCGAAAGCGAGGCTCCGCGCACGGTTTTTGATGGTAACTCATACGTGATCCTGCCGGACATCCTTGACATGATGCCTAAGGAAGTCCGTGTGTGCTACGCCTCATACGATAAGTTTCCGAAACTCACCAAACCGCTTCGTTCCGACGAGAACCTCCTTTCCACGGCCGAGGTATTTTCGATGCTGAACTTAGCGAATCTAATCTGATTGTGGTCAGGTGATCAAACAATGATGTCTAAACGGTCGGATTTTGCAGATCAGCATTTTCGTACGCTGGCAAAAGCATATGAAGAGGTTGGGAACCGCACCTGGTTGTCTGGGGATTTTATTGAGTCGAACCTGGAAGCCTCAAAAAACATCTTCACGCCGGAGAGCTTAGCAAGTCGCCGGCCGAGGCCCAAAGGGCTTGAGGTTCTCGCCCTGCTTTCGGGGATCCCGTTTCGTGCGGATTTCGTCAATGATCTCGTCCGGATGCAGCAACAATTCGCAGCCGTCCTTGGTGACAGCCTTCACTATTGGGTTGCGCCTGCCAATCTTGGGCTCGAGTACTGTGTTTTCAAATGGCCAAATGAATCAATAACCCAAGAGCACGTCAACTTCATTCGGAAGGTTCTGGCGGAACTTCGCTACCCCTCGTTCTCATTCAGCATTAGGGGCATCCAGATAAACCCCGATGGTTGTGTCGTTGCCAAGGGCTTTGACGACGGTAGCATCCTGTTCGAGATACGCAAACGCCTTAGGGCTGAGATCTCGTTTCTTCCAGACCGACAGTCGGGGTGGGCCCATGTTCCGTTGGGGCGAATCCTTGAACCCTTGGGGAATGAAAAGTTCGTCAAACTTCGTCACTTGGCGGAATCAATGAAGGATACGCCGGTGTTCAGCACAGAACTTGACGTCCTGCGACTGGTCCACGAGACCCGCTGGTACATGGAAGAGAAGACGATCCTAGTCGAATATCCATCGGGGGATGGTGTCGGCTGTGCCGCTCGGTAGGTGGTTCATTCCGAACAGAAGGAAAAACTGGGCAGAATGAAATCAATCGAAAAACTTCGCGGCGCAATCGTTGGATTTGGTTCCATCGGGCACCGGCACTACCAAAACCTGGCAGTACTCGGCGCGCCGCCACCTGTTGTCGTGCGGCGGTCCGAGCAACGCAACGTCGCCTTTGCGCCGCCCGCCGACGCGCAGGTGGTTACCAGCGATGTCCAAGCCATAGCCGCCGGAATCGATTTTGCCGTCATCTGCAATCCAACTCGGTTCCACGCCGAAACGGCCTGCCGCTATATTGCCGCCGGCATTCCCGTACTTGTCGAGAAGCCGATCGGCGACCGGTGTGAAGATGCCAGCCAACTTATGGAAGACGGCATTCGTTACGGTACGCCCGGCTGCATGGCGTATTGTATGCGGTATCATCCCGCCTACTCCTCGGCCCGGCAAGCCCTGCTGGCCGGTGCCATCGGTCGCGTGTTGTACGCCAAGGCGTGGTTTGAAACCTACTTGCCTCTTTGGCATCCCTGGGAAGACTACTCGCAGTCGTATGCCGTGCGCAAGGACCTCGGCGGCGGTGCCCTACGTACACTTGACCATGAGATTGACTTCTTGAACTGGTGCCTGGGGATTCCGGAAACCGTCACGGGGTGCAGCCGGCGCAGTGGTGCCCTGCACGGTGACGCCGACGATACGGCCGCGTTGCTGCTCGGCTATCCGGCCGGCGTCACTGCTACCCTAAATCTTTCCTTCTGCCGTCGCGATCGCTCCCGCGGCTTTGAATTTGTCGGCGAACAGGGCACGCTTAAATATCGCTGGGAAGAAGAGCGGCTGCTCGCCGTTGCCGTGGACGGCAGCGTTTCGGTCCTCCTCGATCATCGCGGTTACGACGTCAATCAAATGTATATCGATCTCTTGGCCGATTTTTTGGGCATTGTGGCCGGTGGTCACGGTAAAGTCGCCGCCGATCTCCAGGCCGGGGTCGACACCATCCAGGTCTGCTGCCGGGTCGAGTCCAACGGTAGGGTGCGTGGAACGAACACCTAGGAAATGGTGGGCTAGCGCAGTGAGTATTGAGAAAACGGAAATACCCGCATGAACCACATCCACAATAGCATTCCTTTGCTTCCGACCTCACCGGATATATTGCAGAGGCCAACCACCAACGCGATCCCTTCATGGCAAGACGGAGCCTTAAGAATTCGACTCATACTCATGGCCTTGGCTACCGTTGCAATGGCTGCAATCCTGGCAGTGCCGCTGTATCACGACATCCGATTCTCGATCAGCGTCGCCTTCCAGGCCGATTATCTCGGCGATTTTCCCGGTAACGTGTATCACTCGTGGAACCAACGGGGTATCGGTTATAAGTATGTGCTTTACGGGCTATATCGCATTGCAAAAGTTGGCGTTGACTCGCGCAACTTAGCGTCGTTTGAAGCCGTGATAAAACTGACCTATTATGCAGTCCTGCTCTCTGCGTGCGTTCTCTTCTTCCGGTTGCTGCGCAAGAGGTTGGAGGCATTCGGGGTGAGCTGGATTGATGCCTGCCTCACCTTTGTGATCGCGCTGCTGGCAACCGCGCCTAGTGTCCACATGCAGCCTGAAGAAATGGCCGTAGTACTGACCCTGGGCATGGCCGGTTTCTTCCTGACGGAAAACAAATGGCTGAACTATCTGGGCGGTCTCTTCCTGCCGCTCTTGCTCTCTTGCAAGGTCATTACCATCACTTTTGCATTCTTCCCGCTGATACTGGTGCTGGCCAGTCGGCAGCGCAGCGTCATCGTTCGCGCGGTACTCAGTTGCCTTGTTTTCTCGGTGCTTACGGCCCTGTTTTACATCCTGGTTATTCCGAAGGAAATCGCCGACACCCGGGATGCCATGCTGTATCAGGGATCCTTCGTGTTCAGTTTCCGGCACATCAAATGCTTCCTCCAAAACGGCACGTGGGCACTGGCACATATTCCGTTCCTGATGGTGGGGGGGGCGTGCCTGTGTTTTTTTGGGGGGCGTGCGGTCGCAGGACGACGATGGTGGGACATCGGACTGATCGTATCGCTGGCGGGATTCGCCGCTGCCGCCGTCATTGTGCAGGCAGCGTTCTGGCCCTACCACTATCTAAATTTTCTCCCTCCCGCAGCGATTGCCGTCGTCTGGGTCTCGGGTGCCCTGAGGGACAGCGCGGCTCGCTTATGGGCCTGCTTGGCCGTGAGTCTCGCCACGGCTGCGCTGTGGCTATTTTGTGCAACCGTCGGTCCGGAACCTCATGCCGACCTGTGGAATTATGCCAAGAATGCATGGATTCAGGAGGCGGAATTCCACGCTATCGACGATCGATTCCGGATCAGCGACGAGCAGGAGACGCTATTCCTTGCGCCTGGTAATCAATTTACGTACATCATTCGCTCTAAAAGTTATCTGAGACATCTGGTTCCGCTGCCTTTGCAGCGAGTGCGCGGCAACCCGGCCTTGAGGGACTCCGAGGAATCACGCCGGGTGCTTGCCAAGGCAATGAAATACCAGGGCAAGTACGTGATCTTATGCCCCTCCTGGTTCTGCGTTGAGCTATTCCCTGAACTCGCGAAGAAGCTGGCCGTCGAGTACACTATTGCATATACAATCCCGGAAGAACAACACACCATTCTTGGTACCCTTCAGGTACTACGGCGGCGGACGACCGACGGCAAGGGCCGGCCGAAAAACAACGTGGAACAAGCTGGAGACTGACCCGACTTTCGCACAGTGAAAAGGGAACGTCCCCCTTGTGGAGTGCGGAAATTTGACCCCTGGAATCTAATATGTTCAGAGAGCATGAAAGCGAAAATGGCGTTATGAACCTTGTGGGCAACGATCTTGCATTGTTTTCGGGAAAGCCGGCCTTTGCCCATCCGCTGCATGTCGGCCGCCCCAACCTAGGCGATCGAGACAAATTGCTACAGCGGCTGAACGACGTCCTGGATCGCCGTTGGGTGACCAACGCCGGACGCTATGTTCAGGAATTTGAATCGGTGATCGCGGAGATAGTTGGCGTGCGCCATTGCATCGCTATGTGCAATGCCACGGTGGCCCTGGAAATCCTAATTCGCGCCGCCGGGCTTTCTGGCGAGGTCATCATCCCGTCCTTTACCTTCATTGCTACGGCACACGCCCTGCAATGGCAGGAGATTACCCCCGTTTTTGCCGATATCGATCCGCGTACGCACAACCTTGACCCGGCTCGCGTCGAAGAGATGATTACGCCAAGGACCACGGGAATTATCGGCGTGCATCTCTGGGGACGCGCCTGCGACGTTGAAGGACTTCAAGATATCGCAGATCGGCATCATTTGAAACTGCTTTTTGACGCCGCGCATGCCTTCGGTTGCAGCCACCGCGGGAAAATGGCAGGCTCTTTCGGTCAGGCTGAAGTCTTCAGCTTTCACGGCACCAAGTTCGTCAATTCCGGTGAGGGCGGCGCGGTCGTCACCGACGATGATGAAATTGCCGCAAAGATCCGCTTGATGAAGAACTTCGGCTTTGCAGGGCCGGATCGGGTCGTCTACTTGGGCACCAACGGAAAGATGAGCGAGTTCTGCGCCGCGCTTGGCCTCACCAACCTCGAATCGATGCAGGATATCATCGCGACGAATCGTAAACACTACGAACACTATCGCTCGGAACTCCGTGGGCTACCTGGTATTACCATGGTGGACTATAGCGGGGCGGAAAAGGCGAACTACCAGTACATCGTCCTGGAGGTCGATGCGAAAACTGCCGGGATATCGCGAGACTCGCTGCTACGGGTGCTCCATGCCGAAAACGTGCTCGCCCGAAGGTATTTCTATCCGGGATGCCATCGCATGGAACCGTATAAATCGTATTATCCCCATGCGGGACTGCTCCTGCCACACACGGAATCCTTGTGCGAGCGAGTTCTACTCCTTCCCAATGGGACCACATTGACCGAGAACGACGTGACCCTGATTTGCCGATTGATTCAAAAAGCCGTGAACGGAGGGCGACCCCTGGAGTGTCGGCTTGCGCAGTGTTCGGCGGAGAATCCTCTCTGAGGGACACCCTGGTGGCCACTGGCCGTTCAGGAACGGTATTGGTTGCTGATATCGTGGATGATGGAGACTGATCGATGATGAATGTGTTAGTATTTCCGTGCGGTTCGGAAATTGGCCTGGAGATTCACCGCGCGGTGCGGTTCTCACGGCACGTTTCGCTGGTAGGTGCCTCCAGCGTTTCATCCAACCACGGGCGGTACGTATACAATCGCTACGTAGACGGACTGCCGTTCGTCGACGAGTTCTGCTTTCTGCAGAAGCTCAACGAGGTGGTGGACCGTTACGATATTGACTTCGTGTTTCCGGCGCATGACAGTGTGGCCTTGGCGTTGGCCCGCGCGGCCGGGGAGTTGCGCTGCAAAGTCATCGGCTCGCCTGTGCGTACATGCGAGGTCTGCAGAAGCAAGTCCGCCACGTATGCGGCCTTGGGGAGCTCGCTGCGCGTGCCTCTCGCTTTTTCCGTGGACTCGCCCGATTTTCCACGCCCTGCCTTTCTCAAGCCCGACGTCGGTCAGGGATCGAAGGGCACTTGCATGGTCCAGTCACCCGAGGAGGCTCAATTCTTCCTGAAAAAAGACCCTTCCTTGATCGCTCTGGAGTATCTTCCGGGCCGCGAATTTACGGTGGATTGTTTTACGGATCGGCATCGGCAGCTTCGTTTTGTAGGTGGGCGACGTCGTGTGCGAACGTCAGGCGGAATCAGTGTCGACACCGCGCCTTTCGACGATCCGCGATTCCGGTCCATCGCCGAAACAATCCACTCGGCGTTTTGTTTCCGCGGACCGTGGTTCTTCCAACTCAAGGAGACCGCACTGCCGGAGTTGGCTCTCTTGGAGGTAGCACCGCGGGTATCCGGTTGCATGGGCCTGTTCCGAAACCTCGGGGTGAATATCCCTTTGCTCAGCATTTTTGATGCCGCGGATATGGATGTGGATGTTTTTCAGAGTGAGTATCCGATTCGTATGGACCGCGCCCTTGACCAACGCTTCGCGATGGATCTTTCTTTCGATCACGTTTATATCGACCTCGATGACACGCTGATTCTGAACGGACAGGTTAACGTCACCGCCGTTGCCTTTCTGTACCAGTGTAGGAACCGCCGTATCGGCATTCATTTATTAACAAGGTGTGTCGAGGATGTGGAGAGCCGATTGGAAAACTTCCGACTCCGGTCCCTCTTGGATACGGTTCTTTGCGCGCCTAAGTCTATTCCGAAATCACGGTACATCACCAAGCCGAAAGCGATTTTCATTGACGATTCGTTCGCCGAGCGCAAAGAAGTACATGACAGTCTTGGGATCCCGACGTTCGCACTGGACATGCTGGAAAGCCTGCTCCGGGAGCGCGATGACGGCGATCTCCTGCCGTCCGGGGAGCCGAAGGCACCCGTGGACCAAGCGGCGACGGACGATTGTGTTAAGGTTGGGAGAAAGCAATGATCCAAAAACATGTAGTTAACGACACTGGGCAAGCCGAGCAACCGGATTTTTCGGTAATCACCACGTGTTATTACGAAGAGGCAACGATCGAGCGTTTTCACGCGCAACTTCATGCTGCATTGGAGTCCTTGGGACGCTCCTATGAAATCATTCTCGTCAACGACGGGAGCACAGACGGAACGTTCGCCAAGATCAGGAGCATTTTCCAGCAGGATAGCCACGTTCACGTCGCCTTGGACCTCTTCAAAAATGCGGGACAACAAGCGGCGATCACCGCAGGCATTTGCCACGCTCGCGGCCGCGCCATCGTCCTGATGGACAGTGACCTGCAACTGACCCCGGAGGAGTTACCAAGGTTGGTGTCCGAGTACGACAAGGGATACGATGTCGTGACCGGTTATCGCAAGAACCGGCAGGATTCCTTGTTGCGGACAATACCATCGCGACTGGCAAACACCATCATGCGCAAGGCTTCCGATAGCACGTTCCGCGATTTTGGCTGCACGTTCAAGATCTACAACGCGCGATTGGTCCGCGCGTTCGAGTTGGGACCCAACCGCATTTTCAGCAACATTGATCTGATCAGCAAGGCGCAACGCTGTTGTGAGGTCCCCGTCAGCCACTTTCCGAGGCCCCACGGCAAGTCCGGTTTTACGTTTGCAAAGTTGTGGAGGTATAACACGGACAACCTTGTAATCCTATCCGAACGGCCCTTTCAATACTTGGCCGTCATCTGCCTAGTGTTGTCGATGTTGTTCATCCTCCGCATTATCGGCGGATTTGTGGCCCCCTTTGAGATTCTGTCGCAGGTTACGACCGGGATGCTGCTTAATGCGATTGTCGTTGGCTTGCTCGTGACGCTGGCGACCCTGTCGGTCCTCGGAGAGTTTGCGATCCGAAGTTTCCTCTTTTCCAGGGGATTGCCGCGATACATTGTTCGGGAGATTATCGAGCGGTGATTTGCCCAGCGAACCAGTAGGGATTGAACATGCCTCCAGTCCTCAATCATCCCACGTCGCCGTCCGCCCCGCCCGTTTCCTTGCGTAGGTTATGGCTGTTGGCAATCATGGTGGCCGTGCCGTTGTCGGTGCAGTTGGCAACTCCCATGTTCGGCGACATGCGCAGTACTTATGCTTACGCTTTCTTGGTCGACCATTTTGGCTTGTTCCCTGAGAACCTTTTCAAGCCCTTTCTCATGCGAGGCATCGGCTTCAAGTGCCTCCACTACGGACTCTACAGGACCGCAAGCCTCGTGGTCGATAACCACTCACCGTTCGCGTTTGAACTGGTGACTCGCCTCATGTACTACAGTGGTTACCTGCTTCTTTGTGTTTACTTTTTTCGACTGCTTCGGCAACGAATCGCGGCTTTCGGAATTCACTGGCTGGAAGCGATGCTCGTCTTTCTCGTCGGCGTGTTGGCCACCTCGCATCATGTTCACCAGCAGGCCGAAGAGCTTGCGGTGCTGTTCGCAGTCGGCCTCACGGCCTTCTCACTCTCGGACAATCGGAAGCTCAATTGCCTCTCGGGTCTCTTTCTCCCCCTGATGCTTTCCTGTAAGGTGGTGACGATCTGGCCCGCAATCTTCCCCTTCCTGATGGTGCTGGCTACCCGTGAGCGCGGGCGTATCCTACGGGTCGGTGCGAGTTGGATCGGTTTCACGGTCGCGACGGCCCTCTTCTATATTTTTGTTATTCCGCAAGAGATCGCTATCGCACGCGACGCGGCCATGAATCAGTCTGGATCAGGTTTCGATTTGCGCGGCGTGATGTACTTTCTCCGCAGTGGTGCTTGGTCCATGGCCAATATTCCCTTCTACCTTGTGACCGTTGTCTGTTTGCTTTGGCTCCTCTGGCGCGGGGCGGAACGGAAGCAATGGAAGGAATGGCTGCTAAGCCTGGGCGCGATATCCATTGTTGTGCCTCCCGTCTTTATTCAGTCGCTCCATCTCCGCTATCACTATCTACTCTTTTTTCCCGCCGCGTTCCTGATTGCACTCTGGGCAATCCGAACGATCTCCGATGCCGGGCAGCGCAGTCGTCTTTGGCTGGCGATGGCGGGCGCGACCTTTTTCGGATGGATATTCTTCTCCATCGTGCCCGTCGAGGAGGGGGCCTATCTCTGGTTGTGGGCCAAGGCTGCCTGGCACCAAAATGCTACCTTGCAAGAGATGGATCGCCGGTTCCACTTGAGCGAGGAACAGGAAATGTTGTTTTTGGCGCCGGGCGACGCGAACTATGTCATTCGCGCGAAGAGCAGCTCGCGATACTATGGTCCCACGCTGTTGCAGCGTGCCCACAACAGCAAACGGCTTCAAGATAGCTTACAGTTCCGCGAAATGGTGGCAGAAGCGTTAGCTTACCATGGAAACTACATTTATTACTCGGATTGGCTCCCCCTGGACCATCTTCCGGAACTGGAAGCCAAACTGAAGACAGAGTATGAACCGGCAACCGCAAAGATACCTCAGTTCGATCCCATTCCCGATGTTCAACTTTTCAAACGCCGGTCCCAGCCGAACGGGACAGATAAGTAGTTTATCGAACGACCGCAGGTCTCCCGGTAAATGGGGGATCTGTAATCGGCGGCGTGTGATTAATGAACACCAGAAAGATTCTGCCTGGGACAGGGGCATTTATGCCCCTTCGCCGCGCAGCGGTAATAGGCCCGTCCTTGAGGACGGGTCCGGGAGCCGTTAGTCCCTGGTGATTCCGATCCGCCCACCCCAACGCCGCCTTTGGCGGCGTTGGGTGGGCGGATCGGAGGAGGCAACGGGTGTCTCGCAGTTAACCCGTGCTAAAGAGGCTGTCCGGCTTTGTTGGTATTTTGGGTAATTTGAAAGACGGTGTGACCCGCGAATCCTGGCTGTTTTTTAGGCGGTGCCAATACCAACCGCCAGTTATTCCTTTGAGGCAACACTTGCATGCTACGTAACTGCCCTAAAAATAACAACTTAAAAGCCGGACAGCCTCTTTAGCACGGGTTTTGGAACGACCGCGATCGACCGGCCCCGCGTCCCGACCGCCGTAGGCGGTCGGGACGCGGGGGGAATGGGAGGTGTTACCCGTGCTAAAGCACGGGCCGAATACCGCTTCGCGGAAAAGGGGCATAAATGCCCCTGCACCTGCCAGATTCACCGAAAAAGACCTCGCAATTCTCCTGCGGTCTAAAAACCAACAGCCTTCCTACAGCCTTCCCGGACTAGTTTTTCGAGCGATATTCGACTAAGATGGATTTTAAGCATTTCGTCCGGGGATTACAGTGCCCCCGACGATGCTTTCTCTGTAGAAAAAATTAAATCATGGGTGTTTCGCAAGTTGCCATCGTGGGCCGGCCTAATGTGGGCAAGTCGAGCCTTTTCAACTGGCTCGCCGGAAAGCGGTTGGCCATCGTCGATCCTACGGCCGGTGTAACCCGCGATCGTCTCACGCACCTCACGCAATTCGGCGAACGCTTCGTCGAGTTGGTCGATACCGGCGGCATAGGCATCGACGACGTCGACAATCTGACCGCGGAGATTGAGGAACAGATCCAGGCGGCCATCGATTCGGCCACGGTAATCCTTTTTGTCGTCGATACCCGCGAGGGCATAACGCCTTTGGACAGCAAAGTCGCCGAGCGGCTCCGCTACGTGCAGGTGCCAGTGATCTGCGTGGCCAACAAGACCGACCACTCCAAACTAGAAAGCCAGGCCGACGAGTTCTACCAGTTCGGCCGCAAAGTGGTTCGTGTCAGCGCAAAGGAAAACCGCGGCAAGGACGAGCTGCTGGAAGCCGTACTGGAAAAACTGCCGCCGATCGACCTGGAAACCAAGCCACCGGAAGAAGGGATCATGAAGGTGGCGATCGTCGGCCGCCGCAACACGGGCAAGAGTACGCTGGTGAACACTTTGGCCGAGGCCGAACGGATGATCGTTAGCGAAGTGCCCGGCACCACGCGCGACTCCATCGATGTCCGCTATGAGATGGACGGCAAGACGTTCATCGCCATCGACACGCCGGGCTTCCGCCGCAGCAAGAGCATCTCGACCGACATCGATTTCTACAGCACGCACCGTGCCCAGCGGGCGATCCGCCGGGCCGACGTGGTTTTGTTGTTCTTCGACGCCTCGCAACGGATCAGCAAGGTCGATAAGCAGCTTAGCGACTACATCGCCCAGCAGTACAAGCCGTGCATCCTCGTGGTCAACAAGTGGGATCTCATGGTCGGCTCGATGCCGATGGACAAGTGGGTCACCTACCTCCGTGACACGTTCCGCACGATGCTCTACGTACCCATCGCCTTCATCACGGGCCAGACCGGCAAGAATGTGAAGGCCATGCTCAACCACGCCCAGATGCTCTACAAGCAGTCGCGAATGCGGCTAACGACTGCGCAACTCAACAGACTCTTGCGTGCCGCGATCGAGAAGAACCCGCCGCCCACGCACCAGAACCGCCGCGCGCGGATCTACTACGCCACCCAAGTCGCCGAGCAGCCCCCCACGATCGTGCTGTTTTGCAACGATCCGAAATTGATCACGCAGGGCTACCAGCGGTATCTGCTCGGCGTGTTTCGCGATCAGCTCAGGTTCAACGAGGTGCCGATCAAGATCTACCTCCGCCGCCGCGAGCAGTCGGATGAGCGGAATGAGATTGACGTGAAGGCGGAGGAATAGGCGGCTTAGGGACAGAAAACGGGAAAGGAAGAAATAAACCGCGGAAACCACGGATAGAGGAAGATAAATATCCTTCCTGCTCCTTAATTTTTCTGTCATCTATCTTCTTTTCCGCGAGAGAGTGCAAAGAGCGCAAAAGAACAAGCATCTTTCTATTGCGCCCTTTGCGGTCTTTCGCGGTGAATTCCCTTGGCCGTGTTCGGCGTAGGTCTCCTGCCCCCGCCGACCAGAGACAACCCTACCGGCTGTCGCGACGGGCTTTCCTGAGCTTGGATCTGTCGCGGCAGCCGGTTTTATCTGGCGGGTTAGGTGCAGCCTTCCCAAAGACGAAAGCCGCCGAGGAAGGCGTTCTCGTTTTTTCCCAAGCGGGTTTCCGGGGGAAGCTCCTTGATCAATCGCGAGTTGCCGCCGCCCAGAACAACATAGTCGGCGACTAAAGCCAGCCGCAACCGAGTGGCCACGTCCTCAACAAACTGCCGCCATCTCTTCCGGCCAAAATGATCGAGGCCGCGCTGCCCGATGTGTTCCTCGAAGGTTCGCCCTTTGCGATACGGCAAGTGGCCGGCCTCCATCGGAACCAAAGTTTTGCTGTCCAAGACCAGTGTGGTGCCCAGGCCGGTACCCAGACCGAGGAACAACATGCGGCCGCCTTCATAACTGCCCAGGGCCTGCATCGCGGCGTCATTCACGAGTTTGACGGGGCGACCCAGGGCGGCCGTCAAATCGAATCCGACCCAGCCGGTGCCGAGATTTTTCGGTTCGAGGACTAGCTTGCCATCGGCGATTGGTCCGGGGAAGCCGATCGAGACGACGTCGTACGACCAGTCCTTGGTTGCCTCGAACACATCGGCCACGAACCGCTGGGGCGTGAGATCGGGGGCCGACGGGATCTTGAGAACCTCGGTCTGTCCGGTTGCCAAAAGCTTGATGTGGGTTCCCCCAATGTCAATCACGAGTACATTCATTATTTTCCCTTTTTATTACTGCGGATCTTGGCCGCGAATCGGCACGGGCCGTCGCACGCCATCGACCAGTTCGACGGTAACATAACTCACTTCGGCCTCCGTCACCTGAACCAGATCTCCCTTGCGATCGGCTTCCACGAACACATGGACGGTGATCGAAGTGCGGCCAACCCGCTTGAACGTGGTCCAAAAGCTAACGATATCGCCGACCAGGACCGGCCGATGGAATTCCACCCGATCCATGCCGACCAGCATCGTCTGCTGCCGAGGCCACTTGGCCTGCTGGATCTCATGCTGGGCCGCCACGGACCCGGCCAGGTCGATGTAACTCAGGATGACCCCCCCAAAGATGGTGCCATGCGGATTGGTGTCCGCCGGCATCATCACAACTTTGATAGCCAGGAAGCGATCTTCGCCCGGGGGTGTCGTTTTGCCCAAGTTCATCCAGTTATTGTAATTCAACTTGAGGTTCGTGACAATTCTCGCAACGGTTATAAAACAGAAAGGCCGCTGGAACTCGTCAGTTTCAGCGGCCTTGTTTTGGACGGATCGCCTGCCAAAGGGAAGGACTATGCCTTCTTCACTTCGGACTTCTTCACTTCGGACTTCTTCACTTCGGACTTCTTCACTTCGGACTTCTTCACTTCGGACTTCTTCACTTCGGACTTCTTCTCGGGTGCTGGGCCTTGCGGACCATGGTGGCCGCGATCACTTTGCGGACCGAAGGCACCGCGCGGGCCTTGCGGACCGGGACCGTGCCGACCCGCTGGAGGAACCGGACTGGTCATGCCACGGGGAGCCATGGCACCCGGCTTGCCGTGATGGGCATGCGGGCCAGGTTTGCCGTGGTGACCGCACTTGCCGTGTTGGCCATGCTGACATTTGGCCTTGCCGTGGTGACCAGCTTTGCCGTGGTGGCCATGCTGACATTTGGCCTTGCCGTGGTGGCCGGCTTTACCGTGTTGGCCATGCTGACATTTGGCCTTACCCTGGTGGCCAGCCTTGCCGTGTTGGCCAGCTTTGCCGTGATGACCATGCTGACATTTGGCCTTGCCGTGTTGGCCAGCCTTGCCGTGTTGGCCATGCTGACATTTGGCCTTGCCGTGGTGACCAGCTTTACCCTGGTGTCCAGCCTTGCCGTGATGACCATGCTGACATTTGGCCTTGCCCTGGTGGCCAGCCTTGCCGTGTTGGCCATGCTGACATTTGGCCTTGCCATGGTGACCGGCCTTGCCGTGGTGATCGCACTTGCCCTGGTGGCCATGCTGCCAGCCGGACTTGCCGTGGTGACCACACTTACCGTGTTGGCCATGCTGCCTAGACTTACCTGCCATCGGGCACGTGCCTACAGCCGGCCCCTTGCCATCCATCGGGCACTTACCCGCCATTGGACCTCTACCATCCATCGGGCACTTATCCGCCATTGGACCTCTACCCGCCATTGGACCTC
>Ga0194057_10000583_pt1 | contig 18834 bp, 12 predicted proteins | sample SepL4415m_MetaG_FD_155474 | JGI IMG/M metagenome (GOLD analysis project Ga0194057, IMG submission 155474) | Anoxic zone freshwater microbial communities from boreal shield lake in IISD Experimental Lakes Area, Ontario, Canada - Sep2016-L442-15m | ecosystem: Environmental > Aquatic > Freshwater... | reverse complement strand
GTGAAGCAGCTCGAGCACGCTGAGTACTTCGACGACTTCGGGCAACGACAGCAGCCCTTCAACTCCCACGATCTCGACAGGCACGCCCCGCAATGCCAGTGCATCTCGCAGCAATCCAACGCGTGATAGTGCGCGCATCAAGACGGTGATGTCACTCCACGGGTGTCCGGCCTCGTGGACCTCCACTATCCGATCTGCAATCCAGGCGAACTCGTCGAGTTCGGTGGGCAGCATGGCGCACACAATGGACGCCGTCGGCGCTGGTGGCCGAGAGGTCTGGCCCGCAACCAGTAACCCCGCTTCCGGGTGAAGTGCGCGCAACGGCTGCGCCACCGCATTGGCCACATCAAGAATCGGTTGGCGACTTCGACGATTAGTCGTCAACGGGTACACCGTGGCGGGCTTCGACGTGCCGTCGTCGGCAACCACAGGGAAATGTTCGGGAAATCGATCGATGTTGACGACGCTGGCGCCGCGCCACTCGTAAATCGCTTGGAAGGGATCTCCGACGGCAGTGATCGGATGTCCGTTGCCGAACAGGGTCTGCATCAACAGTCGCTGGGTGACTGAGGTGTCTTGATACTCGTCGAGTAAGACCACCCGAAACCGATCACGAAGATCGTCGGAGACCTGCGGGTAGCGCTGAGCTGCGGTGAGTGCCAATCTCAACTGATCGGAGAAGTCCATGACGAACAGACGCTGCTTTTCGGCGCGCAGTTCGTCGACGAGTGCCGCGAGATCGCGTCGTCGTTGCGCGGTCTGAATCATGTCGCGACCGATGTTTTGGAGTTTGGTTCCGAGCAGCCACTCGATCAAACGGGCATCGCTGCTACGCAGTGCGTCGGGGTCGACGGCGTGCTCAGTGAGCGCGGACTCAAGTGTCAACAACTTGTCGACCATGTCGAAGGGGGTCGTGGGCGGACCCTCGAACTCGATCGTGCTGCGGCACACGACCCGATACGCCAACTGTTTGAGAGCGGCATCGCTGACCATGCGGGCACCGGGTTCAGCGCCCACGAGCGTTCCGTGCTCACCAATCAGACGCGACGCGAAGGAATGGTAGGTGCTGACAGTGGGGTCACCATGTTCGTCGGAGTCACCAGCGACCTGAGAACGCACGGTGGTCAGCGACGCCCTCACCCGAGCAGCGAACTCAGCAGTGGCCTTCGTGGTGAACGTGAGCCCCAACACGTGTTCAGGCGCAACGGCACCGGTTGCCACCAGCCACGTGACCCGTGCGGCCATCACGGTCGTCTTGCCAGTACCGGCACCGGCCACGATGAGCCCGGGCTCGAGCGGAGCAGTGGCCGCAGCCAACTGTTCGTCCGAGAAATCGACGTTGAGCCACCGACGAAGATCGGCGGGCACCGGCAACGTATTCATTGCCCGACCACCGACTGCCCGTTGTCGTGAGCGGGGCACTGCCAGCGCATGGCACACGAGGCGCATTGAGTTCCGGGAGTGGCCCAGAACTGCTCATCGCGCAGCAGTTGTCCGGCAGCTGCCAGCGGCTGCTCGATCCACGCTGGCTCGTCGTCATCGAACGAGATGGCCGCTTGCTCGTACACCTTGGGTCCAGCCACACCCTTTGCCGCATCATCACGCAGCGACACGATGGATGAGCCGCCCGATTCGACAGCCAGTGCGCCCAGCCCGTCGGTGCTCAACTGCTCAGTGACGGCGCCATGCGCCACCGCTGCCTGATACACGCCCAACTGAAGATGGTGCGGTACATCGCCCGCGGCGACGGTTCCTCCGGTCTTGAGGTCGGCCACATGAACTTGAACGGAATCGCCATCGACGCGAATCTCAACCACGTCCATCGACCCGCGCAGCACGACGGCGACATCACCGTGCGCTCCGCGCACCGTCAGTGGTGTGGCGAAACTGACTTCGCTTCCGAGCAGCGCACCTTGGCGGGCACCGTGCCAGTGCAGAAAACGCGTGAGTGCCTCGCGGGCATTCGCGCGCTCGATGCGGCTATACCACGGTGCCTCAAATCCCAGTTGCGACCACACTCTGCCGAGCAGGCCGTCGAGCACCTCAAGGTCGGCTTCAACTTCATTGCGCGCCACGAGGTCGGCGACTGCATGCACGAGGGTTCCGAATCCCATCGCCGTCGATGTTTGCGAGCGAGCTCGAGCTTCATGTTCGAGAAACCACCGCAGTGGGCAGGTATCGATGGCGGTCAGCGAACTTCCTGACAATGGCACCGGCCGCTCGGGGTCGAGCATCGGAACACCGGGGTCGGTGCGATCAAGTAATCCCCACCAACGGCCGGGATCGGCGGCGGGAGCGACCACTGCCCCGTCTGCCGTTCGCCAGTCAGCAAGCACCGCCAGTCGGGCAGCTGCCGCTTCACGCACCGACATGGGCGATGTCTGGTCGGTGAGGACGGAACGAAGTTCAGCGACGAGGGATTCAAGGGTCAACGCTCGCGCGGCTACCGAATCGCCTCCCGGCGCTGCGGACCGACCGACCTGGCGGATGGGCACCGACAGATCGGATAGGAAGCGCGATGGTTGCGCTCCGGCTTCGTCGTCGGGACTACTCACTGCGGTGACAATGAGCCGTTCGCGTGCTCGAGTGCAGGCTACGTAAAAGAGCCGGCGTTCTTCGGCAAGGAGTTCGTTGAGGGTTGGAGCGTCAGACACCGCAGGGTAACCAGCCGAATCACAGGTCAACGTCTCGGCGTCGAGGAGTGAGGATCGGCGACGCACATCGGGCCAGGTTTCTTCCTGCACTCCCGCGACGACCACCAGACGCCACTCGAGTCCTTTGGATCGGTGTGCCGTAAGCAACCGCACCGCATCGTTGCGCAGCGGCGACTCGCGCAGTCCGCTTGCCGGGATTTCCTGAGACTGCAATTCGTCAATGAAATTCGCTAGTCCGACAAAGCGGTCGTGTCGAGCCACTGCACGCTCGGCTTCATCGAATAGCGCCACGATCGCGTCGAGATCAGCATTGGCCCGACGGCTGGCCCGACCGGCCGAGAGCGCCGCCTGCTCAAGGCGTCGGGGCCAGGGCGTGCCAGAGAACAACATCCACAGCACGTCGGCGGGTGACGCACCTTCATGGAGTAACTCACCCGCGGCCGCCAGCAGGCGGGCAAGCCGTCTCGTGCCTCGCACCGCGTCGTCGAGAGCACCCGGATCGATCGCATCGACCGCGTGGGGGTCGGCGAGCAGGTCAACGAGAACATCGACGGACGGCCGAGGACGTTCTGGTGGAATGCCCAGTGCAGCCGCCTCACGTATTCGCTCATCGCGCTCGCGTCGCCGGAGAGTTCGCACCATGCGGCGCAGGTCGGCGGCGTCGACGCCACCGAGCGGGGAGGTCAGAAGCGAGTGCGCTACGTCGGGAGTGAGTGAGCGACGATCGGCCACCACGTCGGCCGCCATCAGCAGTGGAATGACCGCAGGCTCACGCGCCAACGGCAATTCATCGCCCGCAACCTCCACAGGAACCCCGGCGGCCACAAGTGCGCGACGCAATGCGGGAATCTGCAGAGTGCCGGACCGCACCAATACGGCCATGTCACTCCAGGTCAAGGGGACCTCAGTCTCGGACTGCTCGAGCACCGCCCGGCGAAGGACGTCGGCGATGAAATCGGCCTGCACCCGTTCGTCGTCGCAGACGACTGCCTCGACCGAACCGGGCGGGGATGCGGGATCGCACTGCGGACCACGCAACCGATGAATGTGTTCAGAACGCAGGCCATTCGGGGCGCGACTTCCGATAACGGCACTGGCAGCAGCGCGGATGACCAGGCCGAAGCGCCGCGTGTGACCCAGAACCACCACCGGCACCTCAGCGCCCTCAGGGGTGGCAAAGTCGCTGCGAAACCTCAGTAGGCCGCCGACATCGGCACCGCGAAACGAATAGATCGCCTGATCGGGATCGCCGACAACCACCAGCGAGGTCTGCGCGGTAACCAGCGCCTGCAGCAGTCGGACCTGAATCGGATCGGTGTCCTGATACTCATCGACAAACACCGCACGGTAACGACTGCGAATCTCAGGGTGCTGCTCTGCCACAAGAACAGCGCGCAGCATGACCTCGGTGTAGTCGAGCACGTTCTCGGCATCGCTGACTTCGAGGTATTCATCGGCAAACTGCCCGACCGACCGCCACGTGCCGTCACCTTCGCGTTCACCGAGCCACTGCAAGTCAGCTGGCTCAAGACCCAGCCCACGCACGCGAGCGATGAGAGCTCGCACCTCTTCGGCGAATCCTCGCGTGGGCAGCGCCTCAACGAGTTCGGCGGGCCAGGAAACCGAGCCCTGCTGCACGCTGCCAGCGAGCAATTCGCGAATTCGGGCTTGCTGCTCGGGCCCACTGAGCAATCGTGGTGGAGAACGAAACGCCTCCGGGTCAGCAAACTGACGCATCAGTCCGTAGGCAAAGGAATGAAAGGTGGCGATGAGCGGAACCGCTCCCCCACCTGCGCGGGCAGTGATGCGCGTACGCAATTCACCGGCCGCCCTGCGACCAAAGGTCAACACCAGCACTTCGTCAGGCCGGATGGCTTCGTGTGGATCGGTGAGTCGACTGATGACCGACTCAACGATGGTGGTGGTCTTTCCGGTTCCGGGTCCGGCAAGCACTAAGAGTGGACCGGCCCGATGGGACTGCACGAGTTGCTGGTCGCTATCGAGTTCGGGCGCCTCGGCGGAGGCCGGCGGCGTGCGGTCGAGCGACCAGTGCACTGTCACCTGCCGATTATGTACATAGGGGTGTGACGGGACGGCCTTCTAACGGCCGTCCCACCGAGAGCGAGCCATGTCAACCCGGCTCCCGCGCAGGAAAGTGCCCTCCGCCTCAAGACGTCGGAGTGCCTCCTGCTCATGCCCCGCGGCCGGTCGCCCATCCGCTCGCACCACCCGGTGCCAGGCAACTCCCGAGCCAAAGCGAGCCATCACAGTGCCCACAGCCCGCGCGCCACCCTCGCCCAGCATGGCGGCCACATCGGAATAGGCCAGCACACGGCCGGGCGGAATCGTGTCGACGAGATCGAGCACACGCTCCGCGAATGGGCTAGGCAGCACGTGTCGAATCCTGCCCCCTCGGGTCGTACTGCGATGATGCAGGGATGGATGCGCAGCAGGAGATCGCGCGCACCCTCGTGATTGAGGACGGCGTCGTTTCCAAAAGCGTTCGTCGGCCGGCCGACCTCGTGCGCTTCGTGCTGGTTATCCTCGTGTCCCTCGCGGTGCTCGCCATTGCCTACTTCGCCTCCAACACCGCGAATGGCATCGGCACTGACGTCGCCGACGCCCTCCAGAAGCTACCCGGATGGCTGCTCCTGCCACTGTCGCTGATCTCCGGCCTCGGAATCCTGATCCTGCCGGTCGTGGTGGCCGTCGACCTGCTCGTGCGCCGCCGCGGCCGCCAGCTCATCGATGCACTCGGCGCAGCGGTGGTGTCGATCATCGTGGTCACGGTGCTGGCGTGGGCGGCTGAAAAGTACGCCCCCGACGGTCTCTGGCGTGCCGTTAACGGTGATGCCACCCGCGATCAGAACCCGTTCTACCCGCTACTCGCCGGCATCGTTGCGTTCTGTACGACCGCTCGAGTGATTGAACGGGCACGCTGGAGCATTCTTTCGGCCGTCGTCATCGCTGCGACGTTCGTTTCGCTCGTGATCAATGGGGCGTTCACCCTTACCGGTCTCCTACTCACGGTGCTGATCGGCTGGGCCATCGGCCTCCTCGCCCGCTATGCACTCGGTACTCCCACAACCCGACCTCCAGGAGTTGAGGTTGCTGCCGCACTCGAACGCGCCGGGCTGCCCGTTACCGTTCTGCGTGCTACCCGCATCACCAGCGAAGGCCGGCGTTACAGCGCGACCACCGATCATGGCCAGCGGCTGCAGGTGGTGGTGCTTGACCGCGACCTCGAAGGGGCCGGCCTGCTAAGTCGGGCGTGGCGCACGGTGCGTTTGCGCGATGACGAGGCGTACGGCGGATTGTCGATGCGCCGCACCCTCGAGCGCGCGGCATTGATGGCCTACGCCGGCGAGTCCGTCGGAGCACCCACCCCACACCTGCGGGTGGTGTCCGAAATCGGCGCTGACGCAGCGATCCTTGCCTACGACCACATCGAGGGGCAGGCCTTCGACCTGATCGAGGTCACCGATTCCGATGTGCGCGGCGCGTGGGAAGCCCTGCGCACACTGCACGATCACCGCATCTGTCATCGCGCACTGTCCTCCGACCACCTTCTGCGTGACCCCGAAGGTCAGGTGTGGCTCCTTGATCTCGGATCGGGCATCGTTGCCATGAGCGATCTACAGGAACGCATTGATCTTGCTGAGTTGCTGGCGACCACCGCATCGGTGAGTTCGCCCGCGCGCGCAGTCGCAATGGCACGCGAAGTGCTGGGTGATGCGCGCATCGCGCGCGCGCTTCCGGTAATGCAGCCGGTCGCGTTTTCGTCCGAAACACGCCGAGTGGTGCGACGCGACAAGTCACTCCTCAAGGCGCTGCGCGAGGCGTTGATCGACATCACCCCCGAAGGTGAGGTTGAGCAAATCTCGGTTGAACGCGTCAAACCACGCACGCTGCTCACCATCGTGGCTGGGCTCGTGGCCGCCTACATCTTGCTGGGACAGCTCGCCCAAGTTGACCTGCTGCAGTTGTTCCGAGACGCCAACTGGACGTGGGTCGGTATCGCGGCAATTCTTTCGGCGCTCACGTTCGTCGGTGCCGCGATGGCGTTGCAGGGGTTTGTTCTTGAAAAACTCTCCCTCCTTCGCACCTTCCTCGCCCAACTTGCTGCTGGTTTCGCCACGCTCGTCACGCCACCCACTCTCGGAACCGTCGCCGTCAACGTGCGCTATCTCCAGCAGTCGGGTGTGCATCCTGCTGTCGCGGGAGCCAGTGTGGGCGTGTCGCAGATCATTGCGTTCTTCGTTCACATTTCACTGCTCTTCATCGCCGGCGTTCTCGCTGGCTCGCAGCATGATTTCGCTTTTGATCCGCCCCGCGAAGCCATCATCGTCGTGGCCGCGCTCGCACTGTGCCTGGTCGTGGTGCTTCCGCTTCCACCGGTTCGACGCTGGCTGTTCAGCCGCGGTAAGCCGATGTTGCAACGGGTGGGTCCGCGATTGGTGGCGGTGGCACAGCGTCCCGCGAAGCTCGCCGTCGGAATCGGCGGCATCCTCATTCTCAACATCGCCTTCTGCGCCTGCCTCGTCGCCTCGGTCTACGCATTCGGCGGCACTGCCAGCAGCCTGTGGGCGATTGCACTGGTGTATCTCGCGGGTTCGACTTTGGGACAGGCCGCACCGACGCCAGGTGGCGTGGGTGCCGTCGAGGCCGTGATGACGGCCGGTCTGGTCGGCGTGGGCGTCGATGCCGGTATCGCGCTGTCCAGCGTGCTGCTCTTCCGCCTGCTGACCTTCTGGCTACCCACAATTCCAGGCTGGCTGTCGTTCCAGTGGCTCACCAAACACGACGCCCTCTGATCTGCCCGCCCCAACCCCTGCAAGCCCATTACTCTCTCCGCGAGTTCATCACTTAGCAGCGTTATCCGGCGTTTTAGTGCCACTACCTGATGGACTCGCCGACAAAATGCGCATGCGTCAGCAGGTGTGGTTGAGTGGTGTCACCGATTCAAGGAGCTGTCAATGAGCGAGTCCACCCCGAATGAGATGCCGGTCGTCAAGGTTGGCCGTAATGGCCCGTATCAGGTCTCTGGCGACGTCGTGTTGCACGACGCCAACGGCGAAGTGATTGCGACCGAGGGGCATTTTTGGCTCTGTCGCTGCGGTGAATCCCAGGACAAGCCCTTCTGCGACGGCAGCCACAAGCGAGTGGCCTTCACCGACCCCGGAACATTCCCGCCGGAGTAGCGACTTAGTAGTTGGGTTTGTCGGGCTCAATCTGGTTGACCCACGCAACGACGCCGCCGCCCACGTGAACGGCGTCAGAGAATCCGGCGCCCTTCACCACTGCGAGCGCCTCGGCCGAACGGCCACCGACCTTGCAGTAGAGAACAACGCGCTTGTCACTCGGCAGGTCGGCCAGGGCTGAACCATCAAGGAACTTGCCCTTCGGAATCAGCACCGAACCCGGAATCGACACGATTTCGTACTCGTGTGGCTCGCGAACATCGATCAACTCGAAATCGTCTTCACCGCGCTCACGAGCGTCGAGCATGTCGCGCAACGTCACCACAGAAATGGTGGAATCGTGGGCGGCCTCGGCGGCGGCATCGCTGATCGTGCCGCAGAAGGCCTCGTAGTCGATCAACTCAGTAACCGTGGGGTGATCGCCGCAAATCGCGCAGTCAGGATCCTTACGCACTCGCACCTTGCGGAACACCATGTCGAGGGCGTCGTACACCATGAGCGATCCGACGAGCGGCTCGCCAATTCCGGTGAGCACTTTGATCGCCTCGGTGACCTGAATTGACCCGACGGTTCCGCACAGCACACCGAGAACGCCGCCCTCAGCGCATGACGGCACCATTCCGGGCGGTGGCGGCTCAGGGTAAAGGCAGCGGTAACAGGGGCCGTACTCGCTCCAGAAGACGCTGGCCTGACCATCAAAGCGATAGATGGAACCCCAGATGTACGGCTTGTTGAGCAACACGCACGCGTCATTGACCAAGTAGCGCGTCGCGAAGTTGTCAGTTCCATCGACAATGAGGTCGTACTGCGAGAACAACTCCATGACGTTGCTGCTGTCAACGCGCTCTTCATGCAGATTCACCGTGATGAGCGGATTGATTTCGCGCACGGTGTCGCGGGCGCTCTCTGCCTTGCTGCGACCGACATCTGACTGACCGTGGATGATCTGACGCTGCAGATTGCTCTCGTCGACCACGTCGAATTCGACGATGCCCAACGTGCCCACACCCGCCGCTGCCAGATACATGAGTGACGGCGACCCGAGACCACCTGCGCCCACACACAGCACCTTGGCGTTCTTCAGCCGCTTCTGCCCGCTCATCCCCACGTCAGGAATGATCAGGTGGCGGCTGTAGCGGCGGACTTCCTCAACTGTGAGCGAGTCCGCGGGCTCAACGAGAGGCGGAAGGGACACGGCATTCTCCAGGGAAGTCAATGTAGCGGGATGTAGTCACAACCCTGTCACGCGTGCTCGTGTTCCCCACGTCGGGGGCGAATACCCGCTCGCACCTGCGAACCCTTCGCAACTCTGCGCTAAGGAGCTCGACTCACTCGCACACCGCCGGACCACTCGGCCACTCCCGAGACGGCGGCCCTCACGTGGCTGGCCAATAGATTCCACTCGTGCGCACGGGGACTGGATGCGCGATACACCACACCAATATGGCGGCCTGGAGCTGGCGATCGGAATCGCGCGAATCCCAATTCCGCGGATCCCTCAGCGCGAACGGCAGTCGCCGGCAGCAAGGTGGTGCCGAGTCCTGCCTCGACCAGCCGCACAATGGTCGACAAACTCGCCGCCCGCGCCGATCCCGCCTCACGCGCACCGACAGTTCCACACACTTCCAAGGCCTGATCACGAAGGCAGTGACCTTCGTCGAGAAGTAGCAACCGGGTTTCGACCAGCGATGTCAATGGAATCGCCTCACCCCCCGCCAGCGGATGGCCAGCAGGCACCGCCAGCACGAAGTCCTCGTCATAGAGCGGCACTTCTGCTACGCCTGCCGCCCCCACGGGCAGCGCCAGAATCGCGACGTCAATCGCACCAGTCGAGAGCGCCTCAAGCAGCCGCGCGGTCTGGTCTTCATGAATCTCAGGAAGCATCGCCGGCACCGCCTTCAGCAGGGTGCGCAGCATGGGGGGCGCCAAGTACGGCGCGACAGTCGGAATCACTCCGATGCGCACTAGGCCCGCCAGAGGCTCTCGGTCGGAGTCAGCAAGCAATGCCAGAGCATCGAGAGACTCCAGTGACGCCCGCGCAGCAGGGAGCAGTCTTTGACCATCGGGAGTCACCAGCACTCGGCGCGTCGTGCGCTCAATCAATGCCACACCCAGATTGCGTTCGAGCGCGGCCAACGCCTGCGACAGTGCGGGCTGGCTCACCCGAGCCGCTGCCGCCGCCTGCCCGAAGTGACCTAGTTCGGCCACAGCGACGAACGCCCGTAACCCCGCGATCGACGGAGCCGATGCACCCGGTGTCTGCGGCAAAAGGTCAACTCCGTCGAGGAACTCATAGGCCATATCGATGAGTGCACGGCCAATGGCTTGGATCTTCCTCTCAGTACTACGAGGTGTGGTGAACCTCCTGCAGCCCGTACACCGGCGTGGCAAGGCCCTCGAGTCGTGCCTTGAGCTGCAACGACAGGAACTGCGAATAGTGGCGCGACTGATGCAAGTTGCCACCGTGGAACCACAGGTTCTGCACCTGAGTCGGCTTCCACATGTTGCGCTCTTCGCCCTCCCACGGCCCGGGATCCTTGGGCGTGTTAGAGCCGAGCCCCCACACCTTGCCAACCCGGTCAGCGGTATCGCGGTCAATGAGGTCAGCGACCCACCCATTCATCGAGGCGTATCCCGTGGCGTACACGATGACGTCAGCGGGAACCTCGGTGCCGTTGTCGAGCACGACACCGTTGGCCGTGAGGTGATCGACCTGACCTGCCACCAGTGTGATCTTGCCGTCGATGATCATCTGCGAGGCGCCAATATCGATGTAGTAGCCCGAGCCGCGCCGCAGGTACTTCATGAACAGTCCCGAGTCGTCGGGTCCGAAGTCGAGTTGGAATCCGGCCGCCTCAAGGTCAGCGTAGAAGTCGGCATCGACTTCGCGAATCTTGTCGTATACGGGCTTTTGGAAATCGGCGAGAATCGCATAGGGAAGGGACGCGAAAATCAAGTCGGCCTTGGCGGTCGTCACTCCGCTGCGAAGGGCACGCTCGGAATACAGGTCGCCGAGCCCAATCTCCATCAGCGACTCAGACTTCACTATGTGAGTTGTCGATCGCTGCACCATGGTGACGTCAACACCGGCCTCAAACAACGCCGCACAAATGTCATGCGCCGAGTTGTTGGAGCCAATCACCACAACCTTCTTGCCGACATAGCCGTCAGGCCCTGGATGCTGTGACGAATGGTGCTGCTCACCCGCGAACGTGTCGGCGCCCGGGAAGTTTGGGACGTGGGGTTGGGCTGACATTCCGGTCGCGAACACCAACTGTGTCGGCCGCAGCACCACTTCGTCGCCATCGCGGTCAATGACCACAGACCACGTACCCGCCGCGTCATCCCACGCGGCGTGCTTCACCTCAGAACGAGTCCAGTAGTTGAGTTCCATCACCTTCGTGTACATCTCAAGCCAATCGCCGATCTTGTCCTTCGGCGAAAACACCGGCCAGTTCGCCGGAAAGTCGATATACGGCATGTGGTCGTACCAGACCGGGTCGTGCAGGCAGAGCGACTTGTAGCGCTTACGCCATGAATCACCTGGCCGGTCGTTCTTCTCCACAATGATCGTCGGAACTCCGAGTTGGCGAAGCCGCGCGCCGAGACCAATCGCACCCTGCCCGCCACCGATGATCACCACGTACGGCTGGGTGTCGTACCCCAGTGAGGCACGCTCTTCTTCTTGCTCTTCCTTCCACGTCTTCGCTCCGACGTTCCGCCCGTGCTTGGCGCCGAGAGGCCGGGTGAATCCCGACTTCTCCTCGTACCCCTTGAGTTCGACCATCGTCGTGAGCAATGTCCAGATGCGGCCGTCACGAACCCGAATCAGGCCGAATCCACGCGCAACGTCGGTCTCGAAACTGATCCAGCCTTCGAGCACGCCGTCGGCCTCAGTGGCCACTTCTCCTTCAGCAACCTGCCAACCCGTTGGCTTCACCTGTGCAAGGCACTCACCGAGCATGTCGCGTACTTGGTCGTGGCCCTCCATCGTGCGGATGTTCCACGTGAACGACACCAAGTCGCGCCAGTAGCACTCGTCGGCAAAGAGGTCAACGGCCGCATCAACATCACCTCGTTCCAGCGCATCGCCGAACGTGGCCAGGAAAGCGTTGAGTGACGCAGTAGCAGTTGGGTCGAGCATGAACGTCCTCCAAGGTCATCGGTATGGCTTCGCGCCAGTGTGGGACCTCACCCATGAGCGGTCAACCTCTTTAGCAATTCTCCCGTTCAATCATGGCCAGGTAGTCGCTTTCGCCCGCACTGAAAACGTTCGAGGTGATGTCGCCAATGACTGCGACCCATTCCATTGCCGCACGATGACACAGTCACCGTGCGTATGCCAGTCTTGTTCTTATGTCGCGACCCGTCGTTGGTCTCACCTGCTACGTCGAACTAGCAACGTGGGGCGCATGGAAGACCCGCGCAGCGCTCATCCACACCGCGTATACCGACTGCCTCAGTGCTGCTGGCGCCCTCGTCGTGATTGTGCCGCCTCACGAGGGCGACGAGGTACTCGATCGCCTCGATGGCTTGGTCATTGCCGGCGGCGCTGATATCGACCCGGCCCGCTACGGTCGCGAACCTCACGCCACTACCGACATTCCACGTGCCGACCGCGATGCCAGTGAGTTGACGCTCTACCACGGTGCACGTCAACGTGGCATGCCTGTACTCGGAATCTGCCGCGGACTACAAGTCATGGCAGTGGCCGAAGGTGGCCACCTGCACCAGCACCTTCCCGATGTCGTCGGCGACCTTCGGCACCGCGCCGAACCGGGAACGTTCAGCGAGCATGGCGCCACGTTCACTCCCGGTTCGCTCGCAGCGCGTGTCACTGGCAGCACCAGCGCAACCGTCAACTCATCGCACCATCAAGCGGTGGCCGACGCTGGCGCACTGACGGTCAGCGGGTGGGCCGACGACGACACCATCGAGACCGCGGAAGATCCGAACGCACTGTTCGTATTGGGAGTGCAATGGCACCCCGAGCACGGTGTCGATGACATCAGTCGGCGCCTCTTCGCCGCCTTCACTGACGCGGCGCGCGAATACCGAACCTCACTCACTTAACCAGAGGTATCGAAGAACACGTTCTTCGTCTCAGTGAATGAATCAAGTGCATCGGGACCGAGTTCACGCCCCAAGCCCGATTGCTTAAAACCACCAAATGGGGTCCAGTAGCGCACCGACGAATGCGAGTTGACCGACAGATTGCCGGCCTCAATGCCTCGCGCCACACGAATGGCTCGACCGACATCGCGTGTCCAGATCGAACCTGACAGTCCATAAGGCGAATCGTTCGCGAGCCGCACAGCATCGTCGTCGTCGTCGAAGGGCATCACCACGACGATCGGCCCGAATATCTCCTCCTGCACCACGCGATCCTTTGATGACGTCGATTCGATCACCGTCGCCGGGTACCAGAACCCTGGGCCTTCAGGCACCGAGCCGCGGAAGAGCACCTTGGTGCCATCAGGAACAAACGAGGCGACCGTCTCACGATGCTTGGCCGTGATCAGCGGACCCATTTCCGAAGCCTCAAGGCGCGGATCCTCGACTCGCACGCCCTGCACGGCAGGGATGAACAGTTCGAGGAATCGGTCGTACACCGACTTCTGAACCAGAATGCGCGAGCGAGCGCAGCAGTCTTGTCCGGCGTTGTCGAAAACGCCATACGGCGCACGCGCGGCAGCCAGTTCGAGGTCGGCATCGGCAAAGATCACGTTGGCGCTCTTGCCACCAAGCTCGAGCGTCACCCGCTTCACCTGCGGCGCACACTGCGCCATCAACGCCGTGCCCACTTCAGTCGAACCGGTGAACACCACCTTGCGCACCGAAGGATGCGCCACGATCGCGTTGCCCACGATCGACCCCTTGCCAGGGATCACCGTGAAGACACCATCGGGAAGTCCCGCCTCGCGACCAAGTTCGGCCAACCGAATCGCAGTCAGGGGTGTTACCTCTGCCGGCTTGAGTACGACGGTGTTACCCGCCGCCAATGCCGGAGCAAAACCCCAGCCGGCTATAGGCATCGGGAAGTTCCACGGCACGATGACGCCGACGACACCGAGGGGCTCCTTGATCGTCACATCAAGTCCGTTGGCCACCGGAATCTGACGGCCGAAGAGACGCTCAGGGGCAGCGCTGTAGTAGTTCAGAACATCGCGTACATTGCCGGCTTCCCATCGAGCATTACCGATGGTGTGTCCGGCGTTGGCGACCTCGAGCTGTGCCAGTTCCTCGATGTGGTCGTCGACGAGTGCGGCGAAAGCCCTCAGCAGTCGCGCCCGATCGCCGGGTGCCACGTGTCGCCACGTGTCGAAGGCGCGATGCGCCTTCTCAATGAGCGCGTTGGTTTCTTCCGCCGAAGTCGACGGCACTTGCTGCACCACCTGTTCGGTGGCGGGATTGATCACATCGTGCATCGACAGCGTTGACACGGTGGTGTGGCCTCCGGGATCGCGTAAACGGATAGGGGGTTCAGGGGTTCAGGGGTTCAGGGACAGTGTGCAACGACTTACATGCGTTCGAAACTGCGGAAGAGTTCCCAATCGGTGACTGCCGCGCCAAAGGCAGCGAGTTCGATTCGCGCCATATTCGCGTAGTGTGCGTGCACGTCAGGTCCGAATGTGTCGCGCACCCACGCGCTCCCTTCCCACAACGCGAGTGCGTCAGCCAGATTCGACGGAATACGCACCGCATCGGACTCGTAAGCATTGCCCGCGAAGATGGGCTCGAGTTCGAGATTGCGATCGATTCCGTCGAGGCCTGCCGCAATCATTCCCGCTACCGCGAGATAGGGATTGACGTCACCGCCGGGAACTCGATTTTCAAGGCGCAGTGACGGACCGCTTCCCACCAACCGGAAGGCACAGGTTCGATTATCGCGACCCCACTTCGCGGCGGTCGGCGCAAACGATCCTGCTGCAAACCGCTTGTATGAGTTGATGTTCGGCGCGAAGAAGAGTGCGAGTTCAGCGAAGTGTTCAAGTTGCCCTGCAATATAGGCGCGGCCTAGCGCCGACAACCCTTGCTCGTCCGAATCGTCGGCCATCACGAGTGCGCCGTCGGTTCCGCGGAACGACAGGTGAATGTGACACGAATTGCCTTCTCGCTGATTGAACTTGGCCATGAAAGTCAACGAGTTGCCCCGCTGAGCGGCAATTTCGCGCGCACCGGTCTTGTAGATGGAGTGGTTGTCGCAGGTGGCGTGCGCTTCGTCGTATTTGAATGCGATCTCGTGTTGACCGGGATTGCATTCGCCCTTGACTGATTCGACGGTCATGCCCGCTGCGGCCATTCCGAGGCGGATATCGCGCAGCAAGGGCTCAATCCGGGAGGTGCCCACGATTGAGTAGTCAACGTTGTAGAGATTGCTCGGAGTCAGGTCGCGGTATGCGCCACGCCACGCGTCTTCATACGAGTCTTCGAACACGATGAACTCGAGTTCGGTGCCGACCAATGCGATCATGCCGCGTTCGGAAAGACGCGCCTGCTGGACCTCGAGTACCTGCCTCGGTGACGCCGTCACCGAGGTTCCGTCGTGCCACCTCACGTCAGCAATCACCATGGCGGTGCCTTCGTGCCAGGGAATCAGCCGCAGTGTCGACAAGTCCGGTGCCATCACGAAGTCGCCGTAACCGGTGTCCCACGACGACATCGAGTAGCCCCCCACTGTGTTCATCTCGATGTCAACCGCGAGCAGGTAGTTACAAGCTTCCGTGCCGTGCGCCAGCACCTCCTCAACGAAGAACTCGCCGTGGATGCGCTTACCCTGGAGCCTGCCCTGCATGTCTGTCATCGCCACAATGACGGTGTGAATCGCACCCGACTCAACAGCGGCTCGCAGTTCGTCAACGGTCAACATCCCACGCTTGGCCACGGCCACTCCCGTCGTACAGGTGCGGGGAACTTCCGCCGCTGATCCGACGCTACTCCCACGCGCCCGCTTCCGCGGGGGATACCCTGCCGTCATGCACGATGTTGAGGCAGTGCTTGACCGCATTGAGCCGCTTCGCGGTTCGCGAACGGTGCGCGACCTCGCTGGCGGCCTCACCAACCGCAACCTCAAGGTCACAACCGATCACGGGATTTTTGTTGTGCGCCTGTCGTCTCCCTCGGCCGGGCTGCTCGCCGTCGATCGCGAAATCGAATACCGCAACACCCTGATTGCCGCTGAAACCGTGGGAGCTGGCGTCGTCGACTACCTGCCCGGCGAAGGCGTCCTGGTCATCAAGTGGATCGAGGGCACGACCTTCAACGAAAGCGACCTACTCGACGAACGCAATCTCGTGCGCGCTGCGCAGGCCTGCCAGCGGCTTCACTCTGGAAGGAGATTCAGCAACGATTTTGACATGTTCGATATCCAGCGCCGCTACCTCAGCGTCGTCCTCGACAAGGGTTTTCGCCTACCGGCTCGTTACCGCGATTTCGAGCCACAGGTTGACCGCATCCGCTCGGCGCTGGCAGTGCAACCCATCGCCACCGTTCCGTGCAATAACGACCTGCTGGCGGGCAACTTCATCGACACCGGCGACGAACTGCGCCTCATCGATTACGAATACAGCGGTAACAACGACCCCTACTTCGAACTGGGAAATATCTGGAGCGAGTCGACCCTTCCACTCGGCCACCTCGAGGTACTCATTACCGCCTATGACGGAGCCCCTTCGCACAGCCGACTCGCTCGCGCGCGCCTGTTGGCACTGATGAGCAAATACGGGTGGATGCTGTGGGCAGCGATTCAGCACTCGGTCAGCACGCTCGACTTCGATTTTTGGGCGTGGGGCATGGAGAAGTACGAGCGGGCGGTCACCGAGTTTGACAGTCCTGACTTTGAGCGGCTTCTTGCCGACTGCGCTCAGCCCTTCTAATCGACACAAACCGCCAGCCGTTTTCGTCCCGAAGTTCCCACCGCGCCCGCCCATTTTCCGCTATACCAGAGGCAGCGGGGAACCAGCCGTTTTCCATGTCGTTCCGAGGAGGAGCACGTGAGTGATACAAGCAAGCTAACCGCCGACGAGCAGATGCTCGCCGATCTCGGTTACAAGCAGGAACTAGACCGCTCGTGGAGCGGTTTCTCTAACTTCGCCATTTCGTTCTCGATCATTTCGATTCTGGCTGGCTGTTTCACCACCTTCTACTTCGGCTGGAACTATGGCGGACCGGTCGCCATTTCCATCGGCTGGCCAGCCATTGCGACCTGCATTCTCATCATCGGTTTCTGCATGAGCGAATTGGTGTCGGCCTACCCCACGTCCGGCGGTATCTACTGGTGGGCAAGCAAGCTCGGCGGCGTCAAGGCGGGCTACTACACCGGTTGGCTGAACTTGATCGGGCTAGTGGCGATCGTTGCGTCCGTCGCCTACGGCGCCGCCACCTTCCTCGACTTATCACTGCAACACCTCAGCGACTCGTGGGTGAAAGGCTGGCCGGTCGGTGAGTCGATGGCCATCGGAACTCCAGGAGCTTTGACCCGCGTCTTCGTTCTGTTCTTCATCATCCTGATCGTTGTTGCCCTCCTCAACATTTTCTCGAGTCACCTACTCGCACTCATAAACAATGTCTCCGTGTGGTGGCATGTGGCCGGCGCCACCATCGTGGTCCTGATTTTGGTTTTCGGACTCAAAGAGGGCGCATCCCACTGGAACGTCCACGATGTCTTCACGTACCAGGTCAACAACACCGACGGGCTGTTCGGTGGTGCAACGAGCGGACCGGGATTCTGGTTCTACATTCTTCCCCTTGGTTTCCTGCTCACTCAGTACACGATTACCGGCTACGACGCCTCGGCACACCTTTCAGAGGAAACTGAGGGTGCAGCAGATGCTGCTGCCAAGGGCATTTGGCGCTCGATCTTCTACTCCGCAATCGGAGGCTGGATCTTGCTGCTGGCCTTCCTGTTTGCGGTACAAGACCCGGTCGCCGTCACGAAGGGGTACGGCGGAGTTCAACTCATCTTCGACCAAGCGCTCACCCCATTCATGTCGGGTTCAGTTCTACTCATTGCCACCATCGGTCAACTGTTCTGCACCACCGCTTGCCTCACCTCGGCCTCACGCATGCTCTTCGCTTTCAGCCGTGACGGTGCAGTGCCTGGTGCCGCACTGTGGTCAAGACTCAACAAATCGAAGACTCCGGTGAACGCCGTACTTGCGGTGGCTCTCGCGGGCTTGATCCTCACTCTTCCCGCCTTGTGGCCGGTCAACGTGGCCACTGAGGACGCCCCGATCTACAGCGCAACGGCCTTCTTCGCGATTGTGTCGATTGGCGTGCTCGGCTTGTATCTTGCTTTTGCCATCCCGATCTACTACCGATGGAGGCAAGGCAGCAACTTCAAGCAAGGCTCGTGGAACCTCGGAAACAAGTGGAAGTGGATGGCACCAGTCGCCATTCTTGAGGTCGCCATCACTTCGGTGTATTTCATCATGCCTATCTGGGCTGAAGGCACCCCCGGTTTCCTCCGCAGCATTCTCGGCGGACCGACGATCGAGGAGTTACCCTTCGACTGGCGCTACGTCAACTACGCACCGATCGTTCTGGGACTCATCTTGATCCTGCTCTGGATCGGGTGGCACGTGTCGGCCAAGAAGTGGTTCACCGGCCCGAAGCACACGATCGACCTACCGGCGGGCGTTTCGTCCGCAGATGAGATTTACCTTGAGCACCACGACAAGGGACTGCTCGAAGACGGAGGCGACACCGTCTAGTTCACCACCGCATGAAGGGCGTCTTTCGGACTCATCCGCAGGGCGCCCTTCCTGCGTTCGTTCGTTCGATCGTTCGGGGGCGAACTCCCCCCACACCGGGCATCTTCGGTCAACAGGTGCCCGTGCGGGGATTCTTCGGTCAAGAGATGCCCACAAGGCGAGAGAACCTCGTCGTGGACGGTGCACCCTTTGGCACCCACGCGAGTTGGATATCGGTAGTGTGAAACGCATGGCCGACCTGCCCACAGGCGCACACGTCGTCATCAT
>Ga0194057_10000579_pt1 | contig 18868 bp, 17 predicted proteins | sample SepL4415m_MetaG_FD_155474 | JGI IMG/M metagenome (GOLD analysis project Ga0194057, IMG submission 155474) | Anoxic zone freshwater microbial communities from boreal shield lake in IISD Experimental Lakes Area, Ontario, Canada - Sep2016-L442-15m | ecosystem: Environmental > Aquatic > Freshwater... | reverse complement strand
AGCCACTGGCTCATCGGGCAGCGTGAACCTCGGGATTGACACCGCAGGCGGCAGCGGTGCGCAGGTGGTGGTGAAGGGTGGCGGTTACGGCCTGCAGGGCAACATCAACAAGGTCGCCATCTCGTCCAACGGGCAATTCCGCCTGTCGGGCGCTTGGGGCAACAACAACCAGGCATTCACCATGGTTGGTACCTGCGCCGACTGATGACGCCCTCCATAGCGGGCTCACCGCTCCCTCTCGGGGCGTGGTGAGCTCGCTATGACGGATGCGCCTCGGCGCCGGCGCACCCGGCGCGCATACCCCTGTATGGGCCGTGGGGTACGCTTGATCGGCATGAAGCCTCCCTCCCCGGCCCTCGCCGTTTCCTGCCTTGCCCTTGTTATTGCCCTCGGTGGTACCGGCTACGCCGTGACCCAGCTGCCGAAGAACTCGGTGGGCCCAATGCAGATCAAGAACAACGCCGTGACCGGTGCGAAGGTGAAGGCCGGAAGTCTGGACGCCACCGACTTCAAGACGGGCGCGCTGCTGGCGAGTTCCGCTGGCCCCCAGGGCACCGCTGGCCCCTCCGGCGCCGCTGGCGCGCGCGGGCCGAGCAATGGTTACTTCACCACCACGTCGGGCGCAGCGACAACCATCATCGCGAGCACCTCCCCGTGGACCACGGTGGGCACCATCTCGCTTCCCCCCGGCAAGTACATCGCCACGGCAACCACCAACGTCTCATCAACGGTCTACGGGCTCGACAACCAGGGCACGGGTCAGTCCGTCGAGGTTGACTGCTACTTCCCCGTTGAGATTGACACCGCGCGCGAGACCGCGCGCGTGTACCGGCAGGGGACCGCAGCACTGCTTAACGGACTGACGGTGGTTCAGCCACTGCCCGTCACAGCGTCCATTGATCTCTCCGGGGCAACGGGCAACACCGCGCTCACCGTGGGGTGCCTGCGCGACTCCAGCAGTGGAACTGTGACCGCCAATACCGAGGGCGTCACCATCTCCGCCATCAAGGTCGAGACGCTGGGCTGAGGGGCCGAGGCCGCCGCCGCAGGCTCATCGCTCCCTACGACGGAGTGGTGAGCCTGCGGTAGCGGATTCGGTGTGGCTGGTCGGCGTCTTCGCCCATACGCACCTTGCGGTTGGCTTCGTAGTCGGCGTAGTTGCCCTCGAACCACACCACGTTGCTGTCGCCCTCGAAGGCCAGGATATGGGTGGCCATGCGGTCGAGGAACCAGCGATCGTGGGTGATGATGACGGCGCAGCCCGAGAACGTTTCGAGCGCGGTTTCGAGCGCGCGCAGGGTGTCCACGTCGAGGTCGTTGGTGGGCTCGTCAAGGAGCAGCAGGTTGCCACCACCGGCCAGCATCTTTGCCATGTGCACGCGGTTGCGCTCACCACCCGACAGCTGACCCACTGGCTTCTGCTGGTCGGGGCCCCGGAAGTTGAAGGCCGCGGTGTAGGCACGGGCCTGCATCTCGTTGCCACCGCCCAGGTCGATCATGTCCTTGCCGTCGCTGATCTCGTCGTAGACGGTCTTCTTGGGGTCCAGATCGTCGCGACTCTGATCCACGTACGCCAGCTTGACGGTGTCGCCGATGCGGATCTGGCCCTGGTCGGGCTGCTCCTGCCCGGTGATCATCTTGAACATGGTGGTCTTGCCGGCGCCGTTCGGGCCGATGACGCCCACGATGCCACCGGGCGGGAGTGAGAAGGCCAGGTTGTCAAACAGCAGGCGGTCGTCGAAGCCCTTGGCCACGCCCGTGGCCTCAACCACCAGATCACCGAGGCGCGGCGCGAGCGGGATGCGGATGTCCGCCTCTCCGCCACGCTTCTGCATCTCGGCCTCCTCGGCCACCAGACGCTCGTAGTTGGACACACGGGCCTTGCTCTTGGCCTGGCGCCCCTTGGGGTTCATGCGCACCCACTCGAGCTCGTGCGACAGCGCCTTCTGCCGGTTGGAGGCCTTCTTCTCCTCCACCTGCAGACGCTTCTCCTTCTGCTCAAGCCACGACGAGTAGTTGCCCTGGTACGGAATCCCCTTGCCGCGGTCGAGCTCCAGGATCCACCCGGCGACGTTGTCGAGGAAGTACCGGTCGTGGGTCACTGCCACCACGGTGCCCGGGTACTCGTCGAGGAACCGCTCAAGCCACCCCACCGATTCGGCGTCGAGGTGGTTGGTGGGCTCATCGAGCAGCAACATGTCGGGGGCCGAAAGCAGCAGGCGGCACAGCGCCACGCGCCGGCGCTCTCCACCCGAGAGGGTGCTCACATCGGCGTCGCCCGGCGGCACGCGCAGGGCATCCATGGCCACTTCGATCTCGCGGTCGAGGTCCCACGAGTTGGTGCGCTCGATCGCGTCCTGCACCTTCTGGTAATCCTCGAGCAACGCCGTCATCTCGTCGGGCTCCATGGGCTCAGCCAACTTGGCACCCATCTCGGCGAAGCGGTTGAGCAGCTCGCGGCGCGGGATCACGCCGTCCTCCACGTTGCCGCGCACGTCCTTATCGGGGTCCAGGTGCGGCTCCTGCTGCAGGTACCCCACCTTCACGCCCTTGCCGGGCATGGCGTCGCCGTTGCTCGGTGTGAGCTCCCCCGCCATGATCTTGAGCAGGGTGCTCTTGCCGGATCCGTTCAGACCCAGCACGCCGATCTTGGCGCCGGGGAGGAAGGCAAGGGTGATGTCGTCGAGCACCACGCGGTCCGGCGGGTACGCCATGCGCACCTTGTACATCTGGTAGACGAATTCGTTGGATGACATGGGGCGGCATCATAGAGTGATCCCATGTGCACCAACTTTAAGATCAAGCCGTCCAAGGACGGCACGGTTGTTGTGGGTCGCACCATGGAGTTCCCCGACCTCATTCCCTGGGAGGTTCAGGTGGTGGCGGCAGGGGTACCGCGGACGTCCGCCGGGGTGAAGAACGGCCTCGCATGGACGCCCCAGTACGGCGTTGTGGGCATGGGTGCGATGGGCGATGGGCTCCTTGCTGATGGCATGAACACCGAGGGGCTCAGTGCCCACGCGCTGTACATGGCCGGGTTCTGCGATTACGCGGCTCCCGCGGGCACGGGGAACGACATCAGCGAGATGGACGTCATCGCCTACCTGCTGGGAACGTGCAAGAACGTGGCCGAGGCGAAGTCGGCGGCCGCCACGCTGAACGTGGTGGGTGTCGATCCCGGCGTGGGGTTCGTCCCGCCGCTGCACTTCCTGCTGCATGACGCCACGGCGTCCATCGCAATCGAGTTCCGTCCCGAGGGCATGAGCATCGTCGACAACCCCTGCGGGGTGGGCACCAACCCGCCGTTCCTCGATTGGCACGTCACCAACCTGCGTAACTACGTGGGCATCTCAGCCGTCAATCCCACGACCACGGTGCACGACACCGTGCTTCACCCGCTGGGCCAGGGCGGCGGCCTGTTGGGGCTGCCCGGCGACTACACCCCGCCGTCACGGTTCGTGCGAGCGGCTGCGCTGATGCTGCTCATCGACCAGCCCGCCGACGCGGCGTCGGCCGAGGCAGCGTGCCTGCACGTGCTCAACAGCTTCGACATCCCGGCGGGACTCATCAGCGAGGAGTTCAAGCCCGGGCAGATGGTGCCCGAGGTCACAAGCTGGGTGACGGTGTGCAACCTCACCGACCGCCGGTACGGGTACCGCACAATTGGCGATCCCGTGCCGTACGTGGTGGACTTGACCACGACAGACTTCTCGACCAGCCGCCGTACGCCCATGCCGGGTGCCGCGCGGTTCACGCCCGTCACGCTGTAGGGGGAACAGATGGACGTCTCCGAAGACTCCTTCCAGACCGACGTCATCGAGCGCTCGCATGAGGTGCCGGTGGTCGTCGACTTCTGGGCAGAGTGGTGCGGCCCGTGCCGCCAGCTCGGGCCCATCGTTGACGACGCCATCGCCCGGCGCACGCCCGACATGGAACTGGCGAAGATCGACATCGACGCCAACCCGGGGTTGGCCCAACGGTTTGAGGTGCTGAGCATCCCGGCGGTAAAGGCATTTCGAAACGGCGAGGTCGTGGAGGAGTTCGTGGGTCTGGTCTCGGCCGCGCAGATGGAGACATTTCTCGACAAGCTCGTTCCCAGCAGGGTGGACATGCTCGTGGAGGCCGGCGACGAGGACTCCCTGCGCGAGGCCGTCGAGCGTGACGCCGGGCGTACCGATGCCCGCATCGCCATGGCGCACATCCTCATTGATAAAGGCGAGGTCGCGGAGGCCGCCGTGTACCTGGCCCCGGCCGAGCACGATCCCATTGCCGCGGGCCTGCTTGCACGCACCCGCCTCATGGGCAGCGACGTGCCCGACATCCAGGCGGGTCTCGCAGCGATCGCGCGCGAGGACTGGCAGCAGGCCTTCGCCAGCCTCATTGACGCGGTCACCGCCAGCACCGACCGACGCCAGCGAGATGATCTTCGCAAGATGCTCATCGGCCAGTTCCGCGAGTTGGGTGATGGTCACCCGCTCGTGCCGGAATACCGCAAGCGCCTCGCGCGCGCCATCAACTAACCCGGAGATCTCTATGGAAGTCCGTGCCTACGGCGAAGCCGTGCCCTTCGTCACCACCGATGGGAGCACCATCAGGTCGCTGCTCGACCTCTCGGTGGCCCCGGTTGCCAATCACAGCCTGGCCGAGGCCACCCTGCCAGCGGCCGGCCAGACCGAGCGCCATCACCACAAGGCGAGTGAGGAGATGTACTACCTCCTTGATGGACAGGGCCGCATGGAGATTGACGGCGTGGAGCGCGATGTCGCGGTGGGCGACGCCGTGCTCATTCCCGTGGGCGCCTGGCACCAGATCATCAACACCGGGTCAGCCGACCTCAGGTTCCTGTGCACCTGTGCCCCGCCGTGGACGGCAGAGGACACCTACTTCGCCGGCTGACCTCGCGTCGGGTGCTATAAAAAGTCCATGTCTCTGAGGGTCATTCTCATCGCGCTGCTCGTTGGATTGGGAGTGCACCACGTCGCCCCACTCATGCCGGGGCACGCAGTGCACGCGGCCCATGAGGCGGCATGCGTGGGCTGTGGTGAGCTCCACGACATGGGTGGGATGCTGGCCGCGACGATGCTCTGCGTGGGAATGCTCGCCATCGCCGCCGCGCTCCCCCGTCTGCGTCGGCGTCTCTCGCTGCTCGCATCACGAGCTGCGTCCCTCGTCCCACCGGTACAGGCTCTTGCCTTCGGCCTTGCCGGACGGGCACCGCCCGATTCCCGCATCACGCCACCCTGCATCACCGTTCTTCGCTGCTGAGTTCGTCGTGAGCGCACACCACGTGCGCGCTCGACCACTCATGCAACGGATGAACAGGAGATGCGAGACGTGAAGACCAATCGAGCATGGAAGATCGCCACCGGCGTGACGGGCCTGATTGCGATTGCTGCAATCGTCTGGGCCATCATGGCGATGACCAGCAGCCAGCATGGCAGCGGCATGATGGCCGGCAGCATCACGAGCGAGTCGCACATGGGCGACATGCCGGGTCACACCGTGCAGAGCGACGGCACCATGACCATGGACGATCAGGCGTTCATCACCATGATGGTGCCGCACCACCAGATGGCGGTTGACATGGCCAAGGTGGAACTGGCCCGCGGCAAGGATCCTCAGACCAAGGCTCTGGCGAGTGGGGTGATCGCTGCGCAGTCGAAGGAGATCGCCCAGATGAAGGGCTGGTACAGGGCGTGGTACGGCACGGATGTGCCGGACATGCCCATGTCGGGGGACATGGCGATGATGGGAATGAATATGGACATGGACGCACTGCGGTCGACGAGCCAGCCGGACCGCATGTTCCTCACCATGATGCTGCCGCATCACGCTGGGGCAGTCAGCATGGCCAGCACCGCCCTGCCCACCTCACAGCATGCAGAACTCGCCGACCTCGAGAAGAAGATCGTGGCGGATCAGAGTATTGAGATGGGCCAGATTCAGAAGATGCGCCAGCGCATCGCACCGCCGCTGGGTTAGCCCAACCGGTGGTGTCTCTCCCCGTCGGTCAACCGGCGGGGAGAGACACCGGTCAGCCGGCCACCGGCTCGGCGGGCACCGGCACCGGTTCCACCGGGGGGTCGGGGCCCACGGCCGGTCGGTCCCACGACCTGAGTGCCGGGCGCACCACAAGGAACCACGTAAGCACCGCGGACAGCGCCACGAGCACCAGCGCGTAGATGGCGGCGTCCTCGTACAGAGCCACCTCAGCGGCGCTCCACACGCGGGTGGCCAGCGTGCTGAAGCCCGGCGGTGCCAGAAGCAGAGTGGCTGGCAATTCCTTCATGGTCGAAAGCAGCACGAGACCCGCGCCCGCAGCGATACCGGGCCACATCAGGGGCAGTTCCACCGTGAACAGCCGCCGCACACGCCCGCTGCCCAGGCTTTGCGCAGCATCCTCCAATCGGGGCGGGATGCCCGCGACGGCCGTCTGCTGCGCGCCCAGTGCCAGCGCGCCGTGGTGCACCAGGTAGGCAAGGATGAGAAGCGGAAGCGTCTGGTACAGCGCGCCGATTGGGCCGGGTGACGAAAGGGTCCAGAACACAAATGCCAGAGCGGTCACCAGCCCTGGCAGTGCGAATCCGCCGATGACCGTTCCTGCAATGGCCTCGCCAAGGCGCCCGGGTCGTCGCACGGTGCGGTACGCGATGGGCAGCACCACGAGCGTGGCCACCAGCGCGGTGGCAATGCTCACGCCTGCGGTGTTGCCCAGTGGTCCCAGCAGCATTCCCGGGTCGTTGATGACTGAGTTCGACCGCTCGTTGCCCTGCACGATCCCGCGAATGGCCCAGAACACCAGCACCCCGATGGGGATGATCAGCGAGAGGGCCACCAGTGCCCCCAGCAGCGACACGGCCACACCCTTCAGCCTGCCCAGGGGAACCGTGAGCGGGGTGCGAAGCCGGGCGTACTCGCGAAGGCCCACACGCGATGCCCTGCGCTCAAGCGCCACAATCACCACGGCCATCACGCCAAGCACCAGGCTGAGTGCCAGCGACACCGACGGGTCGAGCAGGCGGTTCGAGTAGATCATTCGGGTGAGCGTGTCGTAGCGCAGCAACTGCACGGCACCGAAGTCGCTGATCACGTACAGGAACACCAGCAGTGCTCCGGCGGCGATTGCCGCTCGCGCCTGAGGCATCACCACGGTGAGGAACACTGCGAACGGACGCCGTCCCAGAAGGCGTGCCGACTCCTCGGCCGCCGGCGGCATGGTGCGAAGCCGTGCCACCACGGGTAGAAACACGTATGGGTACGTGAGCAGCGTGAGCACACCGAACGCGCCCCAGAATCCGCTCACCTCAGGCAAAGGGATCGAGTCGCCAAGCATCTTCGACAGCAGGCCACCCGGAGAGAACGCGGCGATGAGCGCCACGGCACCGACAAACGACGGGATGACCAGCGGCAGGCACAGCATGAGCGCCCATGTGCGGCGCCCGGCCAGGTCGGTACGGGCCACCATCCAGGCGGCCCCGGTACCAAGCGTGCCAGCTGCGATGGCAACCGAGGTGCCCAGCAGCAGGCTGCGGAATGCCGGGGCAATGGTGTCGGCGTCGGTGATGGCGGCCCAGAGACCGCTCAGATCACCGGCATTACGGACGATCAGATAGACAAATGACAGCGCGAATGGCACCGCGAGCAGCACGGCGATGGCCGTGCTGCCGAGCCCCCGTGGGCGCTTCCGAGCCCGCGCGGGCGCCGTGTCCGGGCTATCCGCCGATGCCGCTCCCCTGAATGAGCTGGGCGGTCGTCTTCAGGTCCGTCAGCTTCGAGAGGTCGTAGGTGGGGTACTTCAGTTCAGCCAGCGACGGCTGGCCCGACTTCTGCTTGGCGCCAGCGATCACGGGGTATTCGCCCTCACCGGCGACGAACACCGCCTGTCCCTCTGGCGACAGCATGTAGTTGATCAGCGCCAGCGCATCCTGGTTGCCGGCGGCGGGCGAGGGGATGGCCGCGGTGGACACCAGGAAGAGCGATCCGGGGTCCCTCCCGGGGAACCGGTAGATCCCCACCGGTGCATTGGGATCCTTCTTCTTAATCTCATTGAAGTAGTAGTGGTTGACCAGACCGAAAGGGATCTCGCCACGGGCTACGGCGTCGGCGATGGCGTCGTTCTTGGCATATGCCTTGGCGCCGTTGGCCACCATCCCGTCGAGCCAGTCCTTCGTCTTCTGCTCGCCCTCCAGTTGGGTCATCGCCGCCACGAAGTCCTGGAATGACGCATTGGTGGGAGCCACCGCGACCTTGCCCTGGTACTCGGGCTTGGTGAGGTCGAACACGGACTTGGGCAGCTGTGACGGCGTGACCAGATCGGTGTTGTAGATGAGCACGCGCTGGCGACCGGTCACGCCCACCCAGCGGCCATCGTCGGCGCGGAACTTCGCGGGCACCTTGGCCAGCGTCGCCGCAGGCAATGTCGACAGCAGGCTCTTCTGCGCCAGATACACCATGGGCCCCGGGCTCTGCGCGAGAAATACCTGCGCAGGGGTCTTGTCGCCCTCCTCGCCCAGCAGCAATGCCAGGTCAATGGAGTCGCCGTAGCGCACCTGAACCTGGATCCCGGTTCTCTTGGTGAACGCATCCAAGGCCGGTCCCACGTACTCCTCGCTGCGTCCGGAGTACACGGTGAGTGCGTCACCGCCCGAGGTGGATGACCCGCTGGTACCCGAACCGCAGGCGGCCAGGCCAACGACGGCGACGATGGAGACGATGAGGGCGCCGATGGCGGCGCGCAGTCGTGTGGGCACGATCACTCCGGTTGTTTCGGTGGCGGAACGGGACGCATTCTGACGGTCGCGGCGATGAGACAAAACCACCCGAGCGCCTTGATCAGACCGCGGTCAGCCGCTCCGCGGCGGCGAATGCCACGCTCGGCTCACCCACGTACTCCAGCCCCACGCGGTCTCCGGCGGCCCACGGCGGATGGCCCATCACACGACATCGCACCGGGCATCCCCGGCTGCTCATCACCATCACGGCGTCGTGCCCGTAGTACTCGATGCGCTCCACGATGGCGTCATCTCCCTGACAGGCCGCGATGCACTCGGGTCGTATCAGCACCTCGACGGCGCCGTGTGCCTCGCGCGCCAGCGGCACGCGACCCACCGGCGTATCGGCCATTGCGCCGGAGGCGTGGGCCGGGAGGATGTTGGCGTCTCCCACAAAGCGCGCCACGTCACAGGAGGCCGGACGCTCGTAAAGATCGGCTGGGGTGCCCAACTGGGCGATGCGACCATCCAGCATGAGTGCGACCTGATCGCCGATGAGGAATGCCTCCTCCTGGTCGTGCGTCACGAACACCGCCGTGGCCCCGGCTGCGGCCAGAAGCCGGCGTACCTCGCCACGCAGTTCAGCGCGAAGAGGGGCATCGAGCGCTGAGAAGGGCTCGTCCAGCAGCATGAGTGATGGCTCCACCGCCAGGGCGCGGGCAAGGGCCACACGCTGCTGCTGGCCGCCGGAGAGCGTCGCGGGCATGCGATCGGTGGTTCCCGTGAGGCCCACCAGCGCGAGCGCCCGATCCACGCGCGGGCCCTTGCGCTCGGCGCGGGGCAGGCCGTAGCCCACGTTGCCACCCACGCTGCGGTTGGGAAAGAGCGCCGGCTCCTGAAACACCATCCCGATGCGCCGTCGCTCGGGGGGCATGAATCCATCGGAGTTCGAGAGGGTCACATCATCTACCCGGATCTCACCTGCGTCGGGGCGGTCAAGGCCCGCGATGCACCGCAGAAGCGTCGTCTTGCCGCAGCCCGACGGGCCGAGCAGGGCGAGCACCGTGCCCGCTGGTACGTCGAGATCGATGCCCCGCAGCACCGGACGACCGCCCAGCACCCGCTCCACACCGCGCACAGACAGTGCCGACCCGCGAGGGGCGCTGCGCGTGGGCACGGCCGGGCACATCTCTGCGTGGGGAGGAAAGGTCTCCATATCCACACCTGACGGTAGCGCCCCTCCGCTGTATAGGCAATGTGTATGGCCCAAAGAGGACGGCTATCCTTGCGTCTCGGAAAAGGGGAGAGCAGATGTCCACGAATGGTGACGGGATCGCGGTGCACGCCGAAGGGCTGGGGCGCCGGTATGGGGAGGGCGAGGCGGCCATCGACGCCCTCGCCGACGTCACCGTGTCGTTTCCCAAGGGCCAGTTCGCCGCCGTGATGGGTCCGTCGGGCTCGGGCAAGTCCACGCTGCTGCACTGCCTGGCCGGCCTCGACCGCCCTACCTCGGGTGAGGTGACCATCGACGGCACCGCACTCAGCGGGCTGTCGGACCGCGATCTCACCGTGCTCCGGCGTACGGCCATCGGGTTCATCTTCCAGTCGTTCAACCTGCTGCCCATGCTCACCGCGCGCGAGAACGTTGAACTGCCACTTCGCATCGCCGGCCGTCTCGATTCGGACCGGGTTGATGCCACGCTTGCCGACGTAGCGCTCGGCGACCGCGCCACGCACCGCCCCGCCGAGCTCTCGGGTGGTCAGCAGCAGCGCGTCGCCATCGCCCGGGCACTGGTATCGCACCCCACCGTTATCTTCGCCGACGAACCAACGGGCAACCTCGACTCCACAAGCGGGCATGAGATCCTCGACCTGCTGCGCCGTGCGGTGGATGAGGGCGGCCGTACCGTGGTGATGGTGACGCACGATCCGCGCGCGGCGGTCATCGCCGACCGGGTGCTCATGCTCTCCGATGGCCGCGTGGTCATGGATCGGGCGGGAATGAGCGCCGATGAGATCTACGACGCCGTGCGCACGCTCGACTCCCCGTGATCCGCCTCATTCTCGCCGGTCTGCGCCAGCGCAAACTGCGCGCTGGGCTCACCGCCACCGCCATCCTGCTTGGCGTCGCCATGGTGACGGGCACTCTGGTGCTCACCAGCCAGATCACCCGCGCGTTCGACGAGATCTTCCAGTCGGCCAATCAGGGTGTGGACGTGCGGGTCACCCCGCACACAGACTTCGAGGGCAGGTTCGGGTCCATCCCCACATTGCCCGAGTCGTACGTGGCCAAGGTGACGGGCATTGAGGGTGTGTCCGCCGCCGCCCCCGAGATCGCCGCGCTTGGATCGCCTGTCATCAACGGCGAGTACGTACAGGCCACCGGCGCCCCGTCATTCGTGTTCGCACTCGAGCCGCCTCCATTCCAGGCCACCACGCTTGCGAGTGGCCGCTACCCCCAGGCGTCCGGTGAGGTGGCGGTCAACCAGGGGCTCGCCGATTCGCACGGCGTGGGTATTGGGTCACGCATCGGCATCGCCACGCCCAAGGGCGTGCGACCGGTCACCATCACCGGGCTCGTCACCTTCGCCAACATCAGCTCAATCGGTGGCGCCACCATCACCATCGCGCCCATTGCCGACGTGCAGCGCTGGTACCAGATGGAGGGCAGGATCAACTCCATTGCCGTGTCGGCAAAGCCCGGGGTATCGGCCGCTTCGCTGGCGCGAGCCCTTTCGGCTGGCCTGCCGCGCGGCGTTGACGTCGCCACGGGGCAGCAGGACGCGGCCAAGCAGGCCAAGCGCACCACCGATGCCATCAACAACTTCCTGCGCCCGGCACTGCTGGCGTTCGGGTTCATCGCCCTGTTCGTGGGCGCCTTCATCATCTTCAACACCTTCTCCATCACGGTGGCCCAGCGCCTGCGTGAGCTCGGTCTGCTGCGCACCATCGGGGCGAGCCGCCGTCAGGTGATGTGGTCGGTGGTGGGCGAGGCCCTGGTGATCGGGCTCGTCGCCGGCATCGTTGGGTTGGCCGCCGGCTACGGGTTCGCATGGCTTCTGGTGAAGGTGTTCGATGCATTCCTGCCCGGGGGTATCCCCGTGGCGGCGGCGCAGTTGTCGTCGGGCATTGCGCTCATCGCGCTGCTGGTGGGTGTGGGGGTGACCGTGGTGGCCGCGCTCATCCCAGCCTTCCGCGCCAGTCGCGTGCCACCCATCGCCGCGCTGCGCGAGGGGGCCGAGATCCCACCCTCACGCATCTCACGCTTCACACCCATCATCGCCGGCGTGCTGGCCGCTGGCGGCGTTGCGCTCATCGTGAGCGGACTCACCAGCGACGGCGCCGCAACCAGCCGCCTTCTCACAATGGCCCTCGGGTCATTTCTGGTGTTCGCCGCCATCGGTGCGCTCAGCCGCTACGCCGTGCCATTTCTGGCGCGTGTCATCGGGTGGCCGCTCGAACGCCTGCCCGGTGCATCGGGTGGCCTGGCGCGGCGTAATGCCACGCGCAACCCGGCGCGTACCGCCGCCACGGCCGCCGCGCTGATGATCGGCATCGGACTGGTGGCATTCGTCGCCGTGTTCGCCCAAGGGCTCAAGGCGTCGTTCACCGATGCCATCGACAACACCCTGCGGGGCGATCTGATCGTGACCGGTCGCAGCTTCACGCCCATTCCGGTGGGCACCGTCAGCGCCACCGCCAATACCCCGGGCGTGCGCGACGTGGTGGCCGCGGTCACCGACCAGGCGAAGGTTGACGGGGCCGACAAGGCAATTGTCTATGGGCTCGACCCTGCAGCGGCCGAGCGGTCGCTGGGTCTGCAGTGGGTGCAGGGATCATCGGCGCTGCTCGGCCAGCTGAACAGCGGCACCGCGGTGGTGGAGTCGCAGTATGCGAAGAGCGGCAACCTCGCGGTGGGCGACATCATCCACGCGGCGTCATCCACGGGTAAGCGGTCGCAGTTCCGCGTGGCGGGTATCTACAAAGACCCCGACATCTTCAATCAGGGATTCATTGTGGGGCAGGCCCCATTCCAGCGCGCATTTGCAGCGCGCGACCCCATCTTCCTGCTGGCCACCGTTGACCCCGGGCGCGACCCGGTGGCGGTGAAGGACGCCGTGGCGCTCTCGCTCAAGCCGTATCCGGTGGCCCAAGTACGCACAAACGCGGAGTACCGCGACGAGATCAGTAAGCAAGTGGATTCGATCCTCTACCTGCTGTACGTACTGCTGGCCATGAGCGTGGTCATCTCGCTGTTCGGCATTGTCAACACGCTGGTGCTGTCGATCACCGAGCGCACACGCGAGATCGGCATGCTGCGCGCCATCGGTCTCACCAGGTCGCAGCTGCGCCGCATGGTGCGCTACGAGAGCGTCATCACCTCGGGTATCGGCGGGGTCATTGGAATCGTGCTGGGGGTCGCACTGGCCTGGGTGTTCTGTCTGGGCCTGGCCGATCAGGGAATTGTGTTCCGGGTGCCATGGCTGCAACTCGTGGTGTTCTTCGTGGTGTCCATTGCTGCCGGGGTGCTGGCTGCCGCCCTGCCTGCGCGTCGTGCCGCACGCCTCGACCCGCTGGATGCCCTGCATCATGAGTAGGGCTCGCCGGGCTGGGGCGCTGGCGCTTATCGCGCTCACCTTCACGGTGGCCGGATGCTCGCGAAAGTCCGATGCCCCGGCGCCGTCCAGCGGCGAGGCATCGGCGCGCATCGTGGCCACCGCCGACTTCGGGGCTACGTCCCTGCTGGATGCCCCGGTATCGGTGGGCAACTCGGTGATTGACGGCCTGCGCTCGGTAACCGCCGTGGAGACTGCCTACGGCGGCGGCTTCGTGGCATCCATGCTGGGCCGTGGCATCGAGACGTCACCGCCTGCTGACTGGTTCTTCTACATCAATGGCATCGAGTCGCCCGTGGGTGCGGCCCAGGTGACGCTGGGAGATGGCGACGTGGCGTGGTGGGATCACCACGGCTGGTCGGGCGCCATGAGCATCCGCGGTGTGGTGGGGTCGTGGCCCGAGCCCTTCGTGCACCTGGCCCCGCGGGTGTCGGCTGATGCGCCGCTGGCGGGTGCATTGCGCGCAGCCGGGGCCACCGTCGTGACCGGCCCTGCAACCTTTCGGGTGCGAGTCGGCACCGATGCATCGCTGGCCGCCCGCGACACCACGTGGCGGGACATCGCTGGCGATCCGGGCGGCCATCACCTCGCGGGTGGAATTGCGGATGGACGCGTGGTGCTCATTCCCCCCGGGGGTGGAGCGCCCGACCCGGTGGATGGGGCATCGGCAGTTGCGGTACTCGTCCCGGTGAGTGCCACCCCTGACGATGGTGCGCTGCTCGCAATTGCCGGCCTGGACGCTGCTGCCGCCCGTGCCGCCGCGGCCACTATCGCGCGCGATCCGGGGGTGCTGGCCCAGCGGTTTGCCGTGGCCTTTGACGCCACCGGAACCCCGGTGCGGAGCGCCGGCAGGGAGGGACCATGACGCCTGATGACGAGCGCTGGATGCGCCGCGCGCTGGACGAGGCCGGGCGCGCTCCCGCCCATGGCGATGTACCCGTGGGGTGCGTGGTTGTGTGCGATGGCGAGATCATCGCCAGCGGTCGCAACGAGCGTGAGCTTCGCCAGGATCCCACCGCGCATGCCGAGGTGCTCGCAATCCGTGATGCCGCCATCGCCCTTGGCGGGTGGCGTCTGGTGGGCGCCACGTTGTACGTCACGCTTGAGCCATGCCCCATGTGCGCCGGGGCAATCCTGCAGGCGCGGCCGGAGCGCGTGGTGTGGGGAGCCCCCGAGCCGGTGTCGGGATCGGCCGGCAGCGTGATCGACCTGTTCCGCGATCCACGCCTGCCCACGCGTATTCCGGTGGAGCAGGGGGTTCTCGCTGCAGAATCGGCCACGCTGCTGCGTGCATTTTTCGCGGAGCGCCGGGGCGGCTGAAACGGGGGACCCGTCGTGGCCGGGCTCGCCGGAGCCCGTTGCTAGCCTCCGGTCGTCCCCGATTTTATGGAGTGAGCGCGTGAGAACCCCTGTCACTGGTCTGCTGACGGCCGCCGTCATCCTTGCCATCCCCGTTGCATCCGCCTTTGGCGCGGCTGCGGGTGTGCAGGATGACCGCATGCCGGTGACCGCCCCTGCTGACCTTCAGGCGCGCGTCGACACCCTGAAGTCCACCGGTACCAAGGTCACACGCGTCGATCTGTACTGGGGCTCCAGGGCCCCCGTTCGCCCGGCGAACCCAACAGACCCCAATGACCCGGCGTACGACTGGACGTGGTCGGACACCATGTTCAGCGAGCTGCAGACGGCTGGCATCACGCCCATCGTCACCACATGGAATGGCCCGGCCTGGGCCACCGGTGGAAAGTCCACCGGCCAGCCCACATGGAACGCCAACGGCCCGGTCAACGCCAAGGACTACGCCAACTTCATGCAGGCGGTGGCCACGCGCTACAACGGCAAGACCAACATCCCGGGGTTTGGTCCGGTGATGGTCAAGAACTACGAAGTGTGGAACGAGCCCAACCTGCAGCTGTACATGCGGCCGCAGTACAAGGGCAAGACGCCGCTGGCGGCCAAGAAGTATGCGCAGATGGTCAACCTCACCACGCCGGTGGTGCGGGCGGCCAACCCGCATGCCATCGTCATTGCCGGGGTCACCGGGCCGAAGGGCAAGAGTGATTCCACAGGTCGCGGCACCATCGACTGGTACGCCGACCTGAAGAAGGCCGGCATGAAGACGTACAACGCGATCTCGCAGCACATCTACCCGGCTGCGGCGCCAAATACGAAGACGAACGCGATCCCATCGTGGTCCACATTCGACAAGGTCATCCAGGCGGTCAACACGCTGCCCGGTGGCTCATCGAAGAAGATCTACGTCACTGAGTCGTCGTACACCACGGCCAAGACGCCGTACCGCACGGTGTCGGTGACCCCCAGCCAGCAGGCCGCCTACCTGAAGCAGATCTGGACCCTGCCGGTGGTCAAGAGCAGCCGCGTGCCGCTGGTGATGTGGTTTCAGGTGCAGGACAACCCCAACTGGCCGGGTGGTCTGTTCCTCAACAGTGGTGGCAGCAAGCCGTCGCTGGCAGCGTTTAAGAGCGTCGCCGCCGGCCACCGGCCCACGGGCACGCTGGCTCCCTAGTGCACGCGTGACCTCACGGCGCCACTTCGCGCCGTGAGGTCACCAGCAGGGCCAAGCCGGATGCCACCGCGGCGACCCCGATGAGCACCAGCCAACTCGAAGTGGGTATCGACCCGGTGCCCAGCACATTGGATGGCCGGTACCAGTGCAGCAGCGATATGGGGCCGAATGGCTCCGCCAGGCTCCAGATCTGCGCCAGGTAGTCGAGCGCGTAGAAGATGAGCGCGACGCCTGCGCCCATGCCGATGGCCCGGGCGCCCGTTCGTGAGAACGACGCGGCCAGCGCCGTGATGGCGCCGATGCCGCTGAACAGGAGGAACATGGCGAGTGCGGTGAGCGCCACCGACCCATAGGGAACCGTGCCGAGGTCGTGGATGGTGCCCACCGCGATGAACGCGCCGATGGTACCCAGCAACGCAACGATGGCCAGTGAGACCTCCATGGCGATCAGCTCGGCCCCGATCCACGCGGTGCGCCGCAGTGGACGCGACAGCAGCAGCTCGGCCACCCCGCTCTCGACGTCACGGGCTGATGCCGCACCCGCCGCGATGGCGGTGGTGGCGAGGAGCGCGAGCGTGATGGGGTGGATGAATCCGGCACCGAGATACCCCGCCGGGCTCGCCAGGTCAGCCCCCTGCACGAAGGCACGGATCGCTGGCGGCAGCGACTCCACCAGGCTGCGTATCTGGTTCTGGCCCACCGACGCGTACGACAGCCCCACCAGAAAGAGAAATGCACCGAGTGCCACGCCCAGCACGAGGGTGCGGCGAAGCGACCGGCGGAGTGTGAGCGCGAGCACCACGCGCATCAGTCGGCGTCTCCCAGGTAGAGCGCGCGAAAGACATCTTCCAGACGAGCAGCCTCGATGGTGACGTCTCGCGGCGACAGCGCCCCCAGCCGGGTGAGCAGCGGGCCCGGATCGCCCGCGAGCGTGAAGTGGTGCACATGCCCGTCCACGCGCAGGTCGGCGATGCCGTCCACGCGGTACGCGGCAGGGTCCACATCCCCATCGAACAGCACCTCGACAGTGCGAACGCGTGCGCGACGGAGTTCGGCCACGTCGCGTACCAGCAGCAGGCGACCATCGCGCACCATGGCCACGCGATCGCACAGCTCGTCAACCTCGCCCAGCACGTGGCTCGAGAAGAACACGGTGCGCCCGGCACGCGCACGCTCCTCCAGCATCTCGAGGAGGCGCGCCTGCATTACCGGGTCGAGTCCGGATGTGGGCTCATCGAGGATGATGACGGCGGGGTCGTGCTGCAGCGCTGCCACCAAGCCCAGCTTCTGCCGCATACCCGTGGAGTAGTCGCGGATACGCTTGCCGAGCGTGTGGTCATCGAGGTCGAGCGTTGACAGCAGGCGGTCGCGCAGCACGGGCGGTCGGGGGTGCAGGCGCGCCAGGGCATCGAGCATGCGCCGGCCGGACACCTCGCGGATCAGTCCCAGATCACCGGGTACATATCCGGCATCGGTGAGCGCGGCCATTCGATCGGTGGCCAGGTCGTGCCCGTTGATTGCGACGCTGCCGGTGGTGGGGGAGAGGATTCCAAGCGCCAGGCGGATGAAGGTGGTCTTGCCCGCGCCGTTGGGGCCCAGAAAACCGAGGCGCTCGCCGTGAGCCACCTCAAGATCAATACCTTCCAGCGCCATCACGTCCGACCCGTATGACTTCCCGAGCCCTTGGGCATGGATGGCGACGGTGCTGATCACTCCCGACAGGGTAGGCATGTCACAGCGCCAAGCCGGTGGTCATCCGTCCTTTCCTCGATGCCGGCGATGGGCATGAGGGGCTCGCCCCATCATCACGCGCCCGGGAGTGCGGGCGAGTGCCGCCCACGGGCCGAGCTCCATGTGCGGGGAGCGCAGACCGGCGCCTCGGGGCGGCGAGGCCCGGTGGGATACCGTATTCAGTTGTTCTTGCTGTGAGACATCAAGGAGCCCCCATGAACGCACGAGCCGTCCAGATGTGGTCAGCCCGCGGAGCCATCGCCATCGTGGCAATCGCCGGCGCCGTCGCAATATCGGGCCCTGCGCTCGCGCGACCCGCCGGGCTCAAGGTGCTGAGCACCGAGATGGGCAGCATCGACATGCTGTCGTGCCCGAACACCGACCCGATCTACGACAACCTCCCCGTCACGTTCAACTGGTTCATCCGTCCGGCATCCGTGAGGCCCACCGACTTTGAGATCGTGCGCGAGGATGGCTCGGTGGCCACTCCGGTGTGCGCCCTGATGTACCCCCCCAATGAGCCGGATGAGCGCCAGACGATCAACCTCATTGGGAACTTCGACGAGGGCGCCGCCGACCCGGCCGTCAAGGTGCGTCCCATGCAACTGCGCATCGTGGGTGCACTTCAGGGGCAGCCCATCGGCGCGACGCGATGGCGCCCGGTCACCGGGCTCGCGCCGCTCACCATCACCAACGTTGCCGACCCGCCCGCCATCGTGGATGCGTGGATGCTCACGCCGCTGCTCGCCGACCTTTACGCGACCGATCCCAACCGCTGCACCGCTGGCACCGCGTTTGTGCGCGTGATGTGGTCCAACGGCGTCAACGCCTTCTCCAGCAACCCCGACTCCCCGCCGCGCGAGGTGGGGCGCCGCACGACGTCGGCCTACCGCGCCATCTTCCGCCTGCCATCCGGGCGCCGCCAGTCCATCACCCCGATCGCACTTGGCGACCTGCTCGACCACGCCACCAACGGCGTACCCAATCCGGCTTTGGACGACAACATGCACGACCTGTGCCTTGCGTCGGTGCCGAAGGGTGCACGGCTGGTCGGCGTGAGCATCACGAAGCCCGATCTGGTGATGAAGCCCAGCAAGGTGGGCAATCGCGTCCAGAAGTTCATCGTCCAGTAGTTACCGGGCCGACCGATGGGCGCAACGCAGAGGGGGCCCAGCACGCTGAGCCCCCTCGATGTGTGTGCGCGAGGAGCGGGGCCGCCTGGCCGCGCTCCTGATTGGGGTGTGCCTAGTGCGACTCGATCACGCGGTCCACGAGGCCGTAGT